>Ga0210040_10007844_pt1 | contig 12794 bp, 12 predicted proteins | sample CryGeyCG12114_NA_FD_185462 | JGI IMG/M metagenome (GOLD analysis project Ga0210040, IMG submission 185462) | Groundwater microbial communities from aquifer - Crystal Geyser CG19_WC_8/21/14_NA (SPAdes) (version 2) | ecosystem: Environmental > Aquatic > Deep subsurface > Groundwater | place: USA... | reverse complement strand
CGGACCTGTGCGTCGACGGCGCGCCCGCCGTCCCGGACACGCCCGGCGGGTTCACCGCCGTCACACGAGCGCAACACCGGGGCAGCACGATGGAGGGGTGACCGAGGAGCTGCTGCCGCTGCGCGGCTACACGGTCGCGGTCACCGCGGCCCGGCGCAGCGAGGAGCTCGGGGCGCTGCTGGACCGGCGCGGCGCCCGGGTGCTGTACGCCCCGGCGATCCGGATCGTCCCGCTGTCCGACGACGCCGACCTGGTGGCCGCCACCGAGCAGGTCCTCGCCGCACCGGTCGACCTGGTGGTGGCCACGACCGGGGTGGGGTTCCGCGGCTGGCTGGAGGCCGCCGAGGCCTGGGACCTGCCGCTGCAGCAGCACTTGCTCACCGCCCGGGTGCTGGCCCGCGGCCCCAAGGCGCGCGGGGCCATCCGCGGTGCGGGGCTGGTCGACGCCTGGTCGCCGGAGTCGGAGAGCTCCGCGGAGGTGCTGTCGCACCTGCTGTCCGGTGCCGAGGGCCCGATCCAGGGACGCCGGATCGCCGTCCAGCTGCACGGGGACCCGCTGCCGGACCTGGTCGCCGGGCTCCGCCGCGCCGGCGCCGACGTGCTCACCGTGCCGGTCTACCGCTGGGTGCTGCCGGAGGACACCGCGCCGCTGCGCCGGCTGGTCACCGCGATCGCCGCCCGCGGGGTGGACGCGGTCACCTTCACCAGCGCACCGGCCGCGGCCAGCCTGCTGCAGGTGGCCGGCGAGGAGGGCGTGCGGGCCGGCGTGCTCGCCGCCCTCACCGACGCCGTCCTGCCGGTGGCGGTGGGCCCGGTGACCGCCGGGCCGCTGGAGGCCGCGGGGATCCGGACGGTCCAGCCGGAGCGGGCGAGGCTGGGCGCGCTGGCCCGGTCGGTCGTCGCCGAGCTGCCGGCCCGGCACCCGGTGCTGGCGGCCGGGCCGCACACGCTGCAGGTCCGCGGCCACGCCGCGGTGCTCGACGGCCGGCTGGTCGAGCTGCCGCCGGGGCCGATGGCGGTGCTGCGGGCGCTGGCCCGCCGTCCCGGCGTCGTCGTCTCCCGGCCCGACCTGCTGGCCGAGCTCTCCGGCGGCGGTGACGCGCACGCGGTGGAGATGGCGGTGACCCGGCTCCGCGCGGCGCTGGGCGCGCCGGTGGTCGACACCGTGGTCAAGCGGGGCTACCGGCTGGCGGTGTGAACGGGGAGCCGGGTGGCAGGATCGGGCGATGGAACCGCCCGTGATGGACCTCGTCGGTTTCCTCCTCTCCCGGATCGCCGAGGACACCCGCGCCACGACCGACCTCGCCGCCGCGCAGGGTGCCGAGGGCACCGTCGACCGGCTGCGCGCAGACTGCGCCGCCAAGCGCAAGGTGGTGCTCGCCTGCCAGGCGGCCGCCCCGGACCTGAGGTTCCTCGGCGCCCGCCCGCCCGGGCTGGCCGACTTCCCGCTGCCGCCCACGGACGCCCACCAGCTGGCCGCGCTGACCCTCGCGCTGCTGGCGACGCCCTACGCCGACCACCCGGACTACGAGCAGCTCTGGCGCCCCTGAGCGGGACTACGCCTCGCGGACCGGCACGTCGCTGAAGCGACGAACGGCAGCCAGGACCTGCTCGGTCGTGGCGTCGTAGGCGTAGGGCATCAGCAGGAGCTGGCTGCCATACCACCGGTCCCGCCGAGCGGCGGCCCACCTCTCGGTCCAGTGGCCCAGCCGCGCCGAGGGCAGGGCGGGCATCGCGGCGCCCGGCTCAGGAACGAACGCGATCACCCGGAAGCCGAGAGGCACCAGGAAGAACCAGCCCGGGCGCAGACCCGTCACCCGGACCTCGGCCACGGCCGACCACGGCTGCGGCTCGGCCCCGCGCACGGTCACCCCGTCGGCGGCCAGGCGCAACTCCCACGGCAACCGTCGTCCCCTCAGCACCCCGACGAGGCCGACGACCACGACGGAGCCGAACACCGCGACGCCGAACCAGGTGATCCACCGCGACATCGCATCGGTTGCACCGAGCAGCAGGTACGCGCCGACCACCGCCACGAGTGCGCCGAGGAGCGGCAGTTGGCGGCGCAGTGACTGACGGATCCGGAGGGCGTCGTCGACGTCGGGCGTGAGCACAAGAGATGCCTAGCAGTCCAAGCCGTCCTGGCTACCCGGGCTGCCCCATACGGGTGAACGGGGGTCGATCACACCCCGGCGAGCTTCGTGCCGGGGCGCAGGTAGACGGCCCAGGTGACGACGACGCAGACGGCGTAGAAGGCGATGAAGGCGACGTAGGCGCCGTCCCCGCTGCCGGTGGTCAGGAAGGACTGGCGGAAGGCCAGGTCCACCAGCACCCCGCCGAAGGCGCCGATCGCGCCGGCGATGCCGATGACCGCACCCGACGTCCGCAGCGCGTGCTCGTCCGCGGCCGCGGAGCCGGTGCCGGCGGCGACGGCGTCCATCGCCCGGGTGCGGAAGACCGCCGGGATCATCTTGTAGGTCGAGCCGTTGCCGATGCCACTGAGCACGAAGAGCAGCACGAAGCCGAGCAGGAACAGCGGCAGCGACTCCGTCAGGCTGGCGACCAGGACGATCGCCGCGCCGACCGCCATCGCGAGAAAGGTCGCGAAGGTGATCCGGGCGCCGCCGAACCGGTCGGCGAGCGACCCGCCGAGCGGGCGGACCAGCGAGCCCAGCAGCGGCCCGAGCCAGGTGAGCTGGGCGGCTGCGAGCGGGGTGGCGAAGTCGTCGGCGAACTGGTTCTGCAGCACCTGCCCGAAGGCGAACCCGAAGCCGATGAACGAGCCGAACGTGCCGATGTAGAGGAAGGACAGGATCCAGGTGTGGCCCTCGCGGGTGGCCTCCCGCATCGCCCGCGGCTGGTTGCGCGCCGTCGTCAGGTTGTCCATCAGCAGCGCCGCACCCACCGCGGCGATCACGATGAACGGCAGGTACACGTAGAGCACGATCCGCGGGTGCTCGGCCCCGGCGGTGGCCAGCACCAGCAGGCCGATCAGCTGGATGACCGGCACGCCGAGGCTGCCCCCGCCGGCGTTCAGTCCGAGCGCCCAGCCCTTGAGCCGGGTCGGGTAGAAGGCGTTGATGTTCGTCATGGAGCTGGCGAAGTTGCCGCCGCCGACGCCGGCGAGGCAGGAGACGACCAGCAGGGTGGTGTAGGAGACGCCGGGCTCCAGCACGACCGCCGTGGCGATGGTCGGGATCAACAGCAGCGAGGCGCTGATGATCGTCCAGTTCCGACCACCGAACGTCGCCACGGCGAAGGTGTACGGCAGCCGCACGAACGCGCCGAGCGCGGTGGGCAGGGTGGTGAGCAGGAACTTCCCCGCCGGGTCGATCCCGAACACCGGCTCGGGGAGGAAGAGCACCAGCACCGACCACAGGCTCCAGATCGAGAAGCCGATGTGCTCGGAGAAGACCGAGAAGAACAGGTTCCGCCGGGCGATCGGCTTGCCGGTCGACTCCCAGAAGTCCGGGTCCTCGGGACGCCAGTCGTCGATCCACCGGCCGCCCAGCCTGCTGGGGGCCCGCGAGGTCGAGGGGGCTGCGGTGTCGGTGGCTGTGCTCTCGAACCCGGTGGCCATGCCCGGGACGGTGCCGGGCCGGCGTTCCCCGCCCGTTGCCGGAGCGGTGAGGTCGTGTTCCGTTGTGCTCACGCCCCCTGCCCCGCTGTGGTGAGGGACGCGGGCCGCCAGGTGCGTCCGGTCCGGCCGCGGGTCATGATCGCGGCGTGAGGGACTCCGTCGACGACGAGCGTGCGCCCGGCCGGGACCTGGTCGAGACCGGTGAGCTGGTCGCCGGGTCGATGAGCCGCGCGGTCGCCGGCCTGCTCTTCGCCCCCGACAGCAGCCCGCTGACCCTGGACGAGCGACTCGCGGCCTGCCTGCGGGACGCCGCCACCACCGCCGCGGACCTGCCCCTCACCTGGGAGCGCGCCCGGGCCGGCGCCGTGCTGGCCTTCGTCGCCGAGCTCTCGGTGACCCGGGCACACCAGGGCCGCGCGGTGCGCTCCGACGGGTTCTTCAGCGTCACCACCGCCGCCCGCTCGGCCGCCGAGCGGTTGGTCGAGGACGCCGTCCAGGCCGCTCGGGCGACCACCGAGGAGCGGCGGGTGCGGCACCTGGGCTACCTGGTGGCCGAGGTGGTCGTCTCCCCCGACATCGACGTGGCCCTGGCCGCGCGGGCACTGCAGCTGACCGAGTCGTGCAGCTGGCGGCAGCTGGTGTTCCTCGCCGCCGTCGGCCGCCGCGACCGCTCGCCGCTGCCGCTGGCCCCGCTGGAGGACGACCCGCGTGGCTGGCGGGCCTGGGGCGCCCGGGAGGACGTCGAGGACCTGCGCCGCGCCGGTCTGCTCGACCCCGCGCCCGCCGTCGTGCGGGCCGGTGCCCGCCCCCGGCTGCGCCCGGCCGACCTGCGGCTGACCCGCCGCGGCGTGCTGGTCCACCGCCTGCTGGCGCTGGACTTCGTCCGCGAGGACGACGTCCGGGCGGCGCTGGCCGACCTGGAGCTCCCGCCCGCCTGATGGACGGCACGCAGGGTGGTCCGGCGGCCGCCGTCGACCGGCTGCTGCCCCAGCTCGCCCCGCTCGCCGTCCTGCTCGCCGACGACCGGGACGGCGCGGTCCGGCTGCTGTCCGCCGCCCTGAGCGGCCGCGGCGCGCTCGCGGACCCGGCGGCGGCACGGCGGGCGCTCACCGCCGCCACCGTGGACCGGCCGCGCTGGGCCGCTGAGCAGGTGATCGACACCCTCCCGCCGGCCGTGCCCGTCGACGATGACGCCGATGAGGACGCCGTGCTGGCCGCGGCGCTGCGGTCGATGGCCGCCGGCACCCGGGCGGCCGCCGTGCTCCAGCTGCTGGACGGCGACCTGCCGGCCGGTGCCGAGGCGGCCGAGCTCAGCGCTGCCGTGGCCCGCGGTGACGCGGCCGAGCGACGGGACCGCGATCGCGACCTGGCCGCGTTCCGGGCGCCGGGCTCGGCACCGGAGGCCGCGCCCGCCGTCGTCCCCCTCGCCGAACGGCTCCGCCGGCTGGCTGCGGGCCGTCCACTCCCCCCGACCGCGGCGCAGCAGATCGCCGGTGCCGTCACCACCACCGGCCGGACCCGTCGCCGGCGCCGACTGCGGTGGGCCGGCGGCGCCGTCGTCGTCGCGCTGCTCCTGGCGCTCGTCCCGCTGCTCCCCGAACGCGCGGAGCCGGTCCCGCCCGCCGACGTCTACGCCGGGGCGACCCGTGGCTCGCTGGCCGGGGACGCCGACTTCCTGCGGGACCTGCGCGCGCAGAGCTGGTCGGGAACCGACCTGGGCACCACCTCGCCGCCGCCCCGACGTCGGGTGGTGTTCGCCGCCGACGTGCCCGGCGGCCGCTGGGCGCTGGTGCTCAGCGGGGAGGGGACGGCGGACAGCGCGGCGGCCTGGTTCACCGGGCCGGCCGGCGCACCCGCCGGCCGGCTCCGGCTGCGGGCGGTCGTCCTGGACCCCGACCGGGCCACGCCGGTGTCGCTGACCGACCCGGCCACCGGGTCCCTGGTGGTGGTCGGTGCCCGGGGCGACGCGGTCACGGTGTCCGAGCGGCCCGAGGTCACCGCGGACGGTTCCCTGGCCCGCGACTTCCTCGAGCTGACCGCCACCGACGGCGTGGCGGTCACCGGGCTCCGCCCGCTGCCGGGCGCGCAGGAGACCGCCGTCCGGGTGCGGGTCGAGCGGGACGGTCGGCGGCTGGGCGTCGGGCCGCCGGCAGTCGCGGCGGACCTCGACGCCGTGTCCCCGGAGGCGCCCCTCTCCCGGCTGCGCCCGGAACCCCCACCGGCGGTCGGCGACGGCGCCGTCGCGCCCCGGCTGGCCACGGTCCTGGGACAGCTCGGCCGGTCGCCGACCGACACCCCGGTGACCGTGCTCTGGTCCGGCGACCTGCCCGGACCCAACGAGCGGCCGGCCCGGCTCGCCCTGCTCGCGCTGCAGCAGCCCTCGGGAGCCGTCGTCGTCACCGCCCCGTTCGGCTACGCGGCCGACCTCACCGGGCGGGCCGGCAGCTCGTGGTGCGCCACCGGCGTGCTGCCGGCCGGCCCGCCGCTGGCCGCGCGGGTGGTCGCCGTCTCCTGCGACATCAGCGACGCGACCGTCAACCCGGAGGTGACCCGCTTCCTGGTCGTCGTGGGGCCGCCCTCGGCGACCTCCGTCGAGCTGTTCGGCGGCGCCGATCCCACGCCCCGCGAGCACCCGATGACCGACGGCGTCGCCGTCGTCCGCTCCCCCGGGGACGTCGACTGGGTCCGGGTCCACCTCGTCGGCGGCAGCAGCACGGACGCCTCGCTGCTCGTGGAGACCGACCTCGCCGGCTGACCCCGGTGGCGATCGTGACCGGTTCGTGACCGCGGCTGTGGGTGTGCTGTGCCGCCGACGGCGTGTATGAGGTGACGGACGGCAGAAGGGGGCCAGCGCGTGCAGGCCGACGGCTTTGCGGACTTCGTGTCCCGGGAGCAGCCTGCCCTGCTCCGCCTGGCTGTCCTGCTCGCCGGCGACCGCGGCCATGCGGAGGACCTGGTGCAGACCGCCCTGCTGAAGACCTACCGGCACTGGGACCGGATCACCGCCCGCGGTGAACCGACCGCCTACGTGCGCCGGGTGCTGGTGACCACGCACACCAGCTGGCGACGCCGGCTGTCGACGACCGAGCAGGTGGTCGAGTCCGTGCCCGACCGGGCCGGTCCCTGGTCGCAGCCCGAGGACGACGAGGACCTGCGGTCGGCGCTGCGGGAGCTCCCCGCCCGGATGCGCACCGCGGTCGTGCTCCGCTACTACGCCGACCTGTCCGAGGCGCAGACGGCCGAGCTGATGGGCTGCTCGGCCAGCACCGTCAACACCCAGACCGCGCGCGGGCTGGCCCGGTTGCGCACGCTGCTCGCCGGACCCGTGTTCGCCGCTGGGGAGGGGTCGTGATGGACGAGACCGAGCTGCAGCAGCGGCTCACCCGGCTGGCCGAGCGCACCGCTCCCCCGCCGCGGGCCGGGCTGGCCGAGGCGGTCGTGGCCCGGCACCGCCGGCAGCGCCGGCAGGCCGTGGGGGTCGCCGCGCTGGCCGCCGCGGTGGCCGCCGTCGTGGTCGCGGTGCCGGTGCTCACCGGCGGCACGCCGGACCAGCCGGTCGCGGCGACGGCGGGCGTCGACCAGGGCTCGGGCTCGGCCGACGTCCTGGCCGGCCCGGTCCGCGGGTCGCTGGCCGCGGACGCCGCCTTCCTCGAGGCCGTGCGCCGGCTGCCGTGGACCAGCCCGGACTTCTCCGGCGGTGTGCCGGCGGCGCCGGTGGACACCCGGCGGGTGGTCTTCGCCGGCGACGTGGCCGGCGGCCGGTGGGCGCTCGTCACCGGGGAGCTCCGCTCCTCGGCGGACCCGGGCGACGTGGCGATCGCCTGGTTCGCCGGGCCTCCCGGAGCGACGCCCGAGGAGATGCGGCTGGACAGCGTGCCCTACGGCGTGGACCCGGACCTCCCGCTGGCCCGCGCCGACGGGAGCACCGGCGCCCTGCTCGTGCTCACCGCGCCGGGCGACACCGTGGAGGTGTCGGCCCGTCCGGACGTCGCTGCCGACGGGTCGGTGCGGCGCGGCTACGAGCCCGTCGACGCCCCGGACGGCGTGGCCGTGACCACCCTGGCCGCTCCTCCCGGGAGCTGGCCCAGTGCGGTCCGGTACCGGGTGGAGCGGGCCGGCGCGACGGTGACCGCGTCGACGCCGGACGGCGTGGCGAACGGGAGCCTGCAGCTGCCGGACCTGGCGGTGGACTGGCTGCGCGGGCAGCCGACGCCCGCGGACGACCCGATGGTCCGGTCGGCGCTGGCCGAGGTGCTCGGGCAGACCGGCCTCTCCGCGGGCGACGTCACGGCGACCGGGCTGTGGATCGGCGCGGTGCCCGGCCCGCACGACCGGCCTGCCCGGGTCGCCCTGCTGGCGGTGACGCTGCCCTCCGGCGCGGTCTACCTGACCGCGCCGGTCGACTGGACCGCTGCCGACGGCTCCGGGTCCAGCGGCTCGTGTGGGACGTCGGTCGAGCCGGCCGGGGTGCCGCTGGAGCAGCGGGCGCTGGCGGTGCGCTGCGACGTCTACGACGGGTCGCCCGAGAGCGCGACCGGGGGCAGCAGCCTCGTGGTGCTGGCCCCGGGGGCGGACACCGCGCGGGTGGTGGACATGACCGGGGTGGCGCTGGCCGACGTCCCGCTCACGGACGGCTCGACCGTCGTGCCGGCGCCCGAGCGGGCGGCGGCGGTGGAGGTCTCGGGGCGCGACGAGCGGCTGCGCCTGCTCTCCTCGGCCGACCTCGGCGGCTGACTCAGCCGGCCGAGCGGGCGTAGGCGGCCGGCGTCGTCGCCAGCATCCGCCGGAAGTGCCGGGTGAGGTGCGGCTGGTCGGCGAAGCCGGCCGCGGCGGCGACCTCCGCCGTGGGCAGGCCGGCCAGCAGCAACCGGCGGGCGAGGTCGATCCGCCGGCCGGTCAGGTAGCGGTGCGGCGGCAGCCCGTGCCGGCGGGTGAACGCCCGGACGACGTGCGTCGGGTGCACCCCGAACAGCTCCGCGGCCTCGGCCAGCGACACCCCCTCGGCGACCCGGGCGTCGATCAGCTCGCGCACCCGGTCGGCCAGGGCGTCGTCCCGCACGTCGGCCGGCCCGGTCACCTCCCGGTCCAGGTGCTGGCCCAAGCGTTCGAGCACGAAGCCCAGTCGGCTCTCCGCCTCCAGCGCGTCGCCGCCGGGGGCCAGGGCGCGGTGCAGCGCGGACAGCCGGTCGCGCAGCGGGGCGTCGTCGAACGCGGGCCGGTCGACGGCGGTACCGACCCGGCCGACCCCGAGGACGTCGGGCTCCAGGTAGAGCACCCGCTTGCGGAAGCCGGCCGGGGACTCCGCGCGGCCGTCGTGCGGCACCCCGGGCGGGAGCAGGGTGACCAGGCTGCGGGTGGCGCCGTGCGCGTGCCGGTCGAGGTCGTAGCGGACCGCGCCGTCGTCGACCAGGAGCAGCGTCCAGGCGTCATGGGTGTGCGCCGGGTAGACGTGGTCGGTGAAGTGCGCGTGCAGCACCTCGGTCAGGCCCGGCACGTCGGGGCGCCAGGCGGTCACCTCCGTCACGGTCAGGAACGTACAAGAACCCCTGGCGCGGGACGGCGACGCTGGGACCCATGACCACCCCCGACGAGGCGCCCCGCTGGGCCACGAAGATCGCCGTCCTGCTGCGCGAGGACCTGGCGCCCTGGCAGTCGCTGAACGTGACGTCGTTCCTGGTCAGCGGGATCGTGGCGACCGGCCCGGAGCTGGTCGGCGAGCCCTACGAGGACGCCGACGGCACCGGTTACCTGCCGATGATCCGCCAGCCGGTGCTGGTGCTGGCCGGCTCCGCCGAGCTGCTGCGCACCGCCCGCAGCCGGGCGCTGGACCGCGGCCTGACCCCGGCCGTGTTCACCGCCGAGCTGTTCAGCACGCCGGGCGACGAGCAGAACCGGGCAGCGGTGAAGGCAGTGCCCGGCGCCGACCTCGACCTGGTCGGCATCGCCGTCCACGGCCCGAGGAACGCCGTCGACAAGGTGACGAAGGGCGCCCGCATGCACCCCTGAGGGGGTTTCGCGCGCGAAACCCCGCGTACTTTCTCGCGCGAAACCCCCGGATCAGACCTCGACGACGAGGGAGCCGTCCTCGTCGCGGACCGGGTACGTCTGCACCGGGGCGTTGCCGCTGGTCGAGGAGCCGTCGCGCCAGCGGTAGCCGTACAGGTGCAGGGGGCAGACCAGCACGTCGGCATCGGTCTGCCCGTCGGCCAGCGGTCCGCCGGCGTGCGGGCAGGCCGCCTGGGTGGCGTGCAGCGAGCCGTCCCGCAGCCGGAACACCGCGACCTGGACGCCGCCGGCGACGAACGCCCGGCCCTCCCCCAGCGGCACGTCCTCCACCCGGCCGACGACGTACCCGGTCCGTTGCTCCTGCTCCGTCGTCGCCTGGTCCAGCATGCTCATCGGACCGGCACCGTCGGCAGCTGGACCAGCGGCAGTGCGGTGCGGAACTGGCCGGGGGTGGCCGGCTGCCTGCCGTCCTGGCCCCACGGGTCGGTGTAGGCGTCGATGGAGAGCTGCATGTTCTCGTCGAGCTCGGCGCAGCTGCCCTCGCTGTCCTCGAGCAGCACCTGCTGGATCCTGGCCAGCCCGATCCGCGGCACGAAGTCGTAGGTGCGCTCGAGCCAGTTGGCGTTCTCCCGGTAGTACTGCATGAACCGGCCGGCCAGCTGGACCACCGCCTCCGGGGAGTCCACGGTGGCCAGCAGGTCGCCCTTGCGGATGGTCGCCCCGGCCGCCCCGCCGACGTACACCTCCCACTTCCCGCCGCCGACCGCGACCACGCCGACGTCCTTGACGTAGGCCTCGGCACAGTTGCGCGGGCAGCCGACGACGGCCAGCTTCATCTTCGCCGGGCTCTCGATGCCCTGGAAGCGGGTCTCCAGGTCGATGCCGAGCTGGGTGGAGTCACCCAGGCCGAACCGGCAGAAGTCGCTGCCGACGCAGGTCTTCACGGTGCGGAAGCTCTTGCCGTAGGCGTAGCCCGAGGGCATGCCCAGGTCGGCCCAGATCGCCGGCAGGTCCTCCTTGCGGACGCCGAGCAGGTCGATCCGCTGACCGCCGGTGATCTTCACCATCGGCACCTCGTACTTCTCGGCCACGTCGGCGATCGTCCGCAGCTGCGCCGGGGTGGTCACCCCGCCCTTGATCTGCGGGACGACGGAGAACGTGCCGTCGCGCTGGATGTTGCCGTGCACCCGGTCGTTGATGAACTTGGCGTCGTTCTCCTGCACGTACTGCGTGCCCCAGATCATCCGCAGCAGCGAGGTCAGGCCCATCTTGGACTTGGCGTCCTCCTGGCCGCCGGGTGCCAGCGCGGCGAAGACGGCGGAGACGCTGAGCAGCCCCTGCTCCCGGATCGCGGCCATGAGCTCGGGCTTGGCCAGCGGGATGCCCGGCACGTACCAGCCGGCCGTCGGGTCCTCGACGACGTCACCGTCCGCGGCCCACTCCACGATCTGGGAGACCAGGCCCTTGCACGACCCGCAGCCCTTGCCGGCGCGGGTCTTGTCCATCACCGCGCCCACGCTGCCGCCGCACCCGCCGGCGACCGCGTCGCAGATCGACTGCTTGGACACGCCGTTGCAGTTGCAGACCTGCGAGTCGCCGGGCAGCTCGGCGACGCCGACCTCGGCGGCGCCGTCGGAGAGGTCGACCAGCAGCTTGATCCGCTCCGCGGGCAGTGGCGTGCCCCGGTCGAACGCCTGGGTCAGGAAGGCGACCTTGCGGGTGTCGCCGAGCAGCGTCGCCCCGACCAGCCTGTCGCCCCGGACGACGACGGACAGGTGCACCCCGCGCCGCGGCTCGGAGATGACCAGGAACTCGTCGGTGTCCCGTTCGGGCCGGTTGAGCCCCATCGTGGCGACGTCGACCCCGGCGACCTTGAGCTTCGTCGCCGTCCGGGAGCCGTGGTACGCGGCGTCCGGGTCGGTGCCGGTGAGCAGGTCGGCGAGCACCCGGGCCTGCTCCCACACCGGCGCCACCAGCCCGTAGACCTCGCCGCGGTGCTGGGCGCACTCCCCCACCGCGTACACGTCGGGGTCGTCGGTGCGCAGCTGGTCGTCGACGACGATGCCGCGCTCGACGTCCAGGCCGGACAGCAGCGCCAGCTCGGTGACCGGCCGGATGCCGGCGGCGATGACCAGCAGGTCGGCGTCGATCGCCCGGCCGTCGGTGAGCACCACTCCGCGCACCCGGTCGGGCCCGATCACCTCGGTGGTCCGGGTGGCCAGGTGGACGACGATGCCGAGGGACTCCACGCTCTGCTTCAGGATGGCGCCGCCGTCGGGGTCCAGATGCTGGTTCATCAGGTGGGTGCCGGCGTGCACCACCTCGACCTGGACGCCGTGCCCCTGCAGCGCGCGGGCGGCCTCCAGCCCGAGCAGCCCGCCGCCGACCACGACCGCCTTCTCGTGCTCCGCGGCCGCGGCCAGCATCGCGCGGGTGTCGTCGATGGTCCGGAACCCGAAGACGCCCGGCAGCAGCTCCTGGTCGTCCTGCGCAGGGCCGCTGCGGTAGAGCCCGGCCATCGGTGGGATGAACGAGCGGCTGCCGGTGGCGATCACCAGCTGGTCGTACGGCGTCGTCGTCCCGTCGGCGGCGTGCACCACCTTGGCGTGGGTGTCCACCCGCTCCACCCGGACGCCGGCCCGCAGGACGACGCCGTTGTCGGCGTACCAGTCGTGGCTGTTGAGCACGATGTCGTCCTCGTGCTCCTCGCCGGCCAGCACGTGGCTGAGCATGATCCGGTTGTAGTTGCCGTGCGGCTCCTCGCCGAAGACGGTGATCGCGAACTGGTCGCCGCCGCCGCGCTCGAGCACCTCCTCGACCACCCGGGCGCCGGCCATGCCGTTGCCCACGACCACCAGCCGCTGCCGGGTGTCGACGCCGTCCGCGTCGTCCATGGCGAAGTGCAGGCTGCTGATGCCCTCGGGGCGGCCGCCCAGGACCGTGCTCACACCTCCACCAGGCCCAGGTCCACGACCAGCTCGCCGGTGACGCCGAGGGGCGCGGCGGCGTGCAGCTCGACGACCGTGCCGCCGTCGAGGTCCTCGACGACCCGCAGCGGCACGTGGCAGTCGCCCTTCGCACCGATCGGGAACCAGCGCATCGGCTCGCCGTCGCGCACCAGCAGCAGGTAGACCAGCTCGTCGGTGGAGTTGCCGCCGCGGAAGTACAGCGCCTGCGCGGTCTTCCCCTCCGGCACCCGGTAGCGCAG
>Ga0210040_10007843_pt1 | contig 12795 bp, 17 predicted proteins | sample CryGeyCG12114_NA_FD_185462 | JGI IMG/M metagenome (GOLD analysis project Ga0210040, IMG submission 185462) | Groundwater microbial communities from aquifer - Crystal Geyser CG19_WC_8/21/14_NA (SPAdes) (version 2) | ecosystem: Environmental > Aquatic > Deep subsurface > Groundwater | place: USA... | reverse complement strand
AGAGAGAGAGACAGATGAGCTAGGGAGTTCATAATGTAGTTTTGTTCTGATGCTGAATGTAGGAACCAAAGTGGAAAAGAGGATAGGATTCTAAAGCAGGAAATTTGATACTTTTAGTTTGAGTGTAGATTGTAATGTGTAGACAAATTTGGAGTTTTAGGTTTAAAAGCACAAAAATATTTGGTGTCAGGTTCTTGTTTGTTGAAAAAAGTTGAAAATTTCATAGCTAAGATTCTAAAGCACAAAAATTTTCATAGTGTAGATTCTAAAGCACAGAAAATTTCATAATGTAGATTCTCAAGGAGGGAAAAATTTCGAAATTTCAGATTTGCAGAATTCGTAGCAGAAAAACTACAAACTTATTGGGTTTGCAGTCAATAGTTAAGAAATTGAAAAATATCATATTTCAGATCTTAAAGCATCTTGTTTCAGATTCTAAAACTCCTGCTTTAAAATCTGAAGCCCAGAAATATATCATGTTCTAGATACAAATAAGCACTAAAAACTTCATATTTCAGATTCCAAAGCGATACAAAATAACCCAAATTTAAAAAAGCTTTTCTAAAGAATCCTAATTTAAAAAAAGAGTTATAAATAAATTGCTTTACAATAGAAACAATTACTCAAATCCTGAGCAATAAATATTATTATAAAACCTCATTTTACAGCGTAATCTCCAAACAGAGTATATTATTGCAGTCCAGTCATTAAACAAGTTCCGGTTTGGGCTAAATTGCCCCCAAAAAACGAATTTTTTCCCCAAATCGTCACATGCGATCTAACTCTATTCAATGTAGATTCACTGAACCAAATAATTCCTATGGAATACATTTTTCCAAACTGTAGCAGTTCAAATATTTTGCGTGCAATTCATAGCAATGTTATCTCTTTCTTATATTCCAAAAACGAAATACAGATTTCGGGAATCAAACTATTTTTCTAGGCTACCGGGTCGAATTTCTGTAAGAAACAACTTTTTCCAAACATTTCTGCTGGAATCTCTAAAATTCTCCACTACACGTGTATTAGATTGTTTACATTGTGCAAAGGTGAATGCTCGGTTCATACTATGACTGAACACTGTTTACAATATTTTTGGGGCCTCCCAAAAAAAAGGTTCACATAAATCATATTTTTGTTATGTTTATAGCTATGTGAGATGAGATGTAGCGGAGATGAAATGAATTGATAGCTATAGCTCAATTCGGAGTGTTTTTTTTTTGCAGTTTACAATGCATTTTTAGGTGAAAAATATGATAAGTGATAGAAATTGTGTAAATAATGACAATTTCCGAATCATACATATGCAAACTACAAAACACATCAAGGGTACACCCGAAGCCGTGTAAAGTCGTACATTTCTACGTGCGTAAATCTCCCAGCCAATCAGAGCAGACTTCCAACTTCTACATCTACTTACTGATCTGATTGGCTGGGAGATTTACGCACGCAGAAATGTACGACTTTACACGGCATCGGGTGTACCCCTATCCTGTGTCTTTTGTACATTGGTTAGAAGCCAAAAATGAAAAGTGTCGATTTGCACTGCTTTAGAATGTATTTTAATTTTACGAAATTTTTCCTGCTTTAGAATTAATATTATGAAATTTTTCAATGCTTTAGAATCTATCTTAATTATGCAATTTCTAGCTGCTTTTTCACTACTTAAGAATAGAATCTAAAACATGAACTTTTTCATTACTTTAAAATGCATGTATACTGTATACTATGAATTTTTTCATTGCTTTAGAACCTGAAAAATGGAATGCATATTTTCCACTACTTTAGAATCATGCTGTGAAATTTTTCCCTGCTTTAGAACCTATACTATGAAATTTTTTCCTGCTATCGAATCTAAAGCATGAAATTTTTTCCTGCTTTAGAATCTATATATTATCAAATTTTCACAGCTATAGAACCAAAATGAAATTTTGCTCTGCTTTAGAATAGAAACTTTAAAACTTTTCATTGCTTTTGAATCTACGCTATGAGATTTTTCTGTTCTTTACAATGTAAAAGATATTTTTTCCCTGCTTTAATTAACCCGATATGAAATTTCTCTGTACTCTGTGCTTGACAATCTAAACTTACTCAAATATTAAATTTTGCAGGCGCTTGGCAACATTGTGTGAGCTAAATGCCTTCCAAAAATGTCTAGCACTTACATAGTAAACTCGGAGAAGCTCTCTCAATATGCCAAGTTTTTGGGTCGAAGAAGCTACAAATAATAATGGGTTTTAACATAGGAATTACAGAAACTTTCCCTCAAAACAGTGGTCCTGCATTGATTCCCCTTTATTGTTTCCATAAAACGCAAATACATACAATAGTTAAATATTTGCACTACTCATTGTTACAAAAGATTAGATTCCTGTTGAATGAGTCCACTAGATTGAGCATCCGAGTCAGGATGCGGCATTTTGGAAAATGTTTGTTGAACCGAATGTGTAGGTCCAGTAGCCGGATTCTCTGGAATCGGATTTGAAGCCCGTTTTTCGGAACTATCAACATCCTGTTGTGAGTTGAGCAAAGACTCTGCGGCAGAATGTTGCCCGATTCGGGCTCGTAAATTCTCATTCTCTGTCTCCACCGAATCCAGCTGTGAAACATAACATTATTATAAATTTTGCTCTAGTTTTTGCACAAATTATGATAATTTTTGAACTCACTTTAGTTTGCAACTCACTAATTTCTGCTTTCATAGTTTCAATCTCCGCTTTCAAATTCGTTTTCGAAGCCAATCTGTCCAAAAAGTATTCCAATGCGTTTTCAGGGCGCTCCTTCTCTTCATAGAGGCTCACAAGTACACGGGTTAATGCGTCTAAAACTCCCGATTTTTCTAAATACCGACGGAATTCTTCTCGTTTCGATTCGGGCTGAAAAATGCAAAAAATGGATATAAATGCCCATATTAGGGGAAAAATGAGTAAATTGAAGAAAAAATTACCTTGGCCATAGTGTATGCTATATTGTGTGGTGAGTTTTTTAGAATTTCACTTTCGAAAGTTGCAATCTTCATATTATTTTTTGCAATGTGCCAAGTTAGTAATGTTGATTTGTTGTTAGTTTATAGAATATGGATGCCATAGCAGTTATTTCAGATACCCATTTTTGTGCAGAAAAAAAGTGGACAAGACGAAAATAATGTTTTTTCACCATTTTTTTTTATTTATTCAGCTGAAAAGAAGAAATTATGCACATTTTCTACACCTAAGAATGCATGATAATGAGACTGACTAACTAACTACCAATCCATTCACATAATAGTGTTGAAAATTCTTAAATTCCTACAATCCTACATATTAGTTCATCAATCAAAATTCATACACGATTCCATTATGTAATTGCCCGCATTTTTATAGAGAAAACTTGCTACCTATCTCTCATCATAATATAAATCCTCCGTATGTATAATATGCTCATTGAAAACCCCATTGCATACTAAATTCATGTTACAACTCATGAATCTATCATAATAGCCTACCTACCTACCTCATTATGATAATTAGCTAACCTATCTAGCCAAAAAAATCTTAATTCTGGAAAGTCTACCAACCACCTACACTTTTGTTTTGACCAAACATTCTAAACCCAAAACAGCGCCATGTTCTCAGTGTATTATCAAAATATATATTTTTTCAGACTTTTTTCCACACAATTCATATAAGAAGTTTACCACTAAAATAGTAACAATGGATCTCAACACAAATAACATAATACAGTTTTTTCAACACAATTATTGGCTGCACAACATAATAAGCGTGTTCAACTAACTAACATAATATATAACTTTTATTCAGTTGACCTGTGTGTGTATGTGTGATCAAAAAATTTAATATTTAGTACTCTATGTTTATATCACATTAGATAGTTAGTTAGTTACTAAAAATGATCATTAGCTAACTTGATATTTCAATAAATTAGAATGGAAATCCACAAATATATCACAAAAAGTCAACATTTTTTCTCAGCAAATGACACAAAGTCCTGACTCTTCTTTCCCTGTATGTTTCGGAGGACAATTCACTAATTTTCGACCCACGAGTCGCGGTTTGTACAGTTTCAACTCTTGGGCCAATTTCTCTTCAGCGGAGGATTCTTCGCACTGGCCAGCCGAGCTCGATTCCAATGGCGCTTCACCGGAAGTCTCTTCATCGCAATTCCCTTTCGGAGAGGATTTCGGACTTCCAGAGTCTACGCCTGTCAGATTGATCCGTAGTTTAGTCGTTTTTATAGGCACTTGGGCTGTGGCTGAAAAAAAAAACCCACAAATTTTGAATTAGGATTACAAGATGGAATCAATAAATACCCAACAGAAAGGGAAAATACATACGTTCAACAGCAGAATTCCCATCGATCTCAGTCCTGGTCATCCCAGAATCCACCTCGTCCATGGAAGTGTCATCCGCTGTCAAGTCAATGTCAATCAAGGAGCCAGTGACTTGAATCTCTGGGTCCCCATCATCCCCACCGACCGTAGGGGTGGCTGGAGGAACATCAGGATCCACGGGTTCCACTTTGATCCGAGGGAAGTCAAATTTCATAGGGAGCAACGCATAGGAGGGAAGATCATCAAAAAAATTGGTACCATTGGTAGCGGCCGTAGAACGATTGGGACTATTCATCCCTAGAGGGGTCTCCCGGGTACTCAAAGCAATGGAAAAAATGTCACCCGGTTTTGCTCCCGGCTCAGTCATTTCAATTTCATCTGAAATCCCTGGCAATGAATTTTCCCCACAGGTACTACTAATAGGTTCTACTACATGGGCCTGACTATCAATACTAGGGTCTACTACTCTATCTGTTGGACTTGTTGGGTCAGTGGTGCTCAAAGAAATATTTTCTACGACTGAATTCAATTCATTTTTTTCTTTTTCATCATTTTTTACAGTGTTCTCAGTTGAGCTAGGCTCATCCTCTACATCTATTTCCATTACAACAACTTCTTTTTTTCCTTCTTTTAAAATTAAAACTTCGTCTTCTTCTTCAGCCACTTCTTTAGGGGGTGTAGCGACTTCCGGTTCCATGGGAATTATCGGCTCCTCCGATTGAGCTTCGGGTTCCTCCTCGGATTTCCCTTCCGTTATGTATTCCTTCTCCACTTCTTCGATTATAGATTCCTCCACGAGGGATTTCATGTAATCCTGGGCACAATTCAAACATTGTAGCGCAATGACTCAAAAGACTAACAAAAAATTAACCAAAAAAAAGTTACCTCATGACAAGCTGAATGATACAATTTGGATTCCCCATCGATTTCATCCAAAAGTGAATCCCTGAGCCTCCATTCCTCATTCTCTTCATCGAAATATGACTCAAAGGTCTCACTACATTGCGGACAAATGGCCCCTTCGTGATTCGAAGAGAGCACACTGGGCACTACGGTGGGCACATTCGCATTGGGACTTTTGGAAACGTCGTCGTCTGGATTTTCAAATAAACTTGCGGCTGTAGAAAAAAAATGACAATATAGATACATTTTCAAACAGAATACCAAAATGCATGATTTAAATAGCTAGTTATAGAGCATCTCAAGAGATATGACTGACCTCTTTCCTCCAAATCCTCGATTTCTTCAAACTGGATCCAATCGGACAAATCATAATACCATTTGCGATTCTGTGCTTTTCGGACATTCCCTTTCTCTCGACGATTCAGTCGGAAATGCCAATCTAAATGTTGAGAATATCTGAAAAAACAAGTAGAAAAGTTAGCTAATTGATTTCCCGATATTTTATTTTCCTCCCCATTTCTGTTTCCCTGAAAATGTTAAAAGTGCTCACCTAAGAGTCTGGTCGGCAGCAAATCGCAACCCACAAGAGGCGCATTGAACACCAGTCCAAATTTGTTCCACTAATTTCCCTCTGCGTTCTTTTAAATTGTCGTCGAAAGTGATTTCCACCACTTCTACAGGAGGCACCAATATTTTTTCCTCTACAGCGTTCTTCTTGTTAGTAGAATCGTCTTTGGATTTCGATTCCTCTCCTGCTGCTGATTTAGAATCCTCAATTTCTTCCGTGCTAATTGATTTCTCCTTTTCTTCTTCTTTTGGGGCTAAAACATACCGAGCAATTAACAAAATTATACAGACTCCAATCTATACATAAAAATACAAAAAATGCAGTGCTTGGGTTTCACAGTGATTTCAGTTTCTGCTTTGATGGAAACAAGACATTTTTTATTTCTAAAAAATCTAAAGGTTCAGTTTGTTTTTAGCGTTTTTAAATGGAACGGTACTAACGGTGGAAAATTTTCAGTGCTGTATAGAATCTAACAAATGCATTCAGTCAATTTCTATTCGAAATCAGTTTTTTTAAAGCCAACGAACATACCTTCAGTCTTGTTGGCAGGAGGCAACATCCCATGTTGCACCAACTTGGCCAACAACTCACTAACATTGATTTGCGGTGCGGGTTTCTTCCCTTCATCCTTGACCTCCATACCAGCCGCATTATTCTCATTGAATCCCGCATGATTATTCTCCCTTCCCATTCTTCCATCCCCTGATGGCAAAACGTTAGCCAGTACATCCAGAGGATTCTCTTCAAAAGAAAACCGATTCATCATCATCGGCGGATCGGGTAAAAGTCCTCCCCGAGGAGCAAACTGAGCACGAGGGATGAAATGTCTTCCTCTTCCCCCTCGAACCATCCCCGTGGGCATGGAGGGTCGTCCCCCTCTGAATGGACCAGGAGCATTAAACGGAGGTTGAGCAATCTGCTGAGGTATTTGAACTTTAGCTTTGATAAAATGCATCATAGCCTTCTCTGTGGAGGGGGAAAGGGCCGAGAACCGTAAATAGTGTTTACGCCCAGCGGGAGTGGTCACTGTGAATGGCAAACGGGCTCCAAAGTTAGTGGGGAATGGGCGACCATTTAGAAAGACTGTGTGAAAGCCATCCCCGAAGCGGAGCACTATGGGGAATCCAAAGAGGTCAATTTTTTGAGGTTTTTCGTCCAAGTAGACCGTGATAGAATTTACAGCGTCCAGCATGAGGTTTACGCGGCCAGCTACAAGGTCGTGACGGGATTTTTTACCGATTTCTACTTGAGGTGGAGGACCTTTGATTTGGAAAACGTGTTGGCGGCCGTCTACTACGATCTGTGATTTCATAAGATTATTAGATTTAAGAGCATCTAAAATTTCAGCATTTAACGTCCAAAAAATACAGATCATCAGTGTTTAAATATTCTAAAAAACTAGCAAACCAAAATAACTACTATAATATAAGGTTTAGGTTTGCAAATTGATCATAGTGTCTTATTTTTTCATGATTTCGCTTACCCTGAGAGACGGACCCCCAAAACAAAGCTCATAAGGCCGGTCATCCAAATATAGCTCACGTGTGGGTGCCCCTAACTTCAATTTATGCTTTTGACGATTCAAATCAAACCATCGGGTTTCACCAATTCGGCATTCTAGGGGTTTCCCGTTGATCATCACAGTTTTGGGGATATTGTCTTTTTGGAAATATATCTCTTTGGGTTCGTCTGCCATCATCCCCATTAGGACTACTCCCGTTTCTCCGTAAAAGCGCACTTGTCTCATAACCTGTACAAAAACAAACCTTTAGTTAGTCACAAATACAGAGTAGAAAAAACAAGAGCCACGAAAAGTGCATTCTACTCTAACAGCACTTAAAAAACATTTTTTCAACAAAAATCAGTCAACATTCGAAACTGACCTTATCAATAGGAATACTGTTAGGCGTATCATTCTCAGCAATCTTCAACTCGAGCTCATTCACAACCGGAATGGCATCATCCACTACCAGTGCAGCCTCCACAAATGGATTCGGTCCAGCCGGAGCAGGACGACCCATGGAGTTACTGCTGTCCCATCCCATTATATTTGGGCTAGCCCATGCATCATTACTATTACTACCCGCTGGGACAGGTCCAGGGAATCTGGCTGAGAAATCTCCCCTTGTGGGTCCAAATGGTGTAGCAACCCCTACTCCAGGAGCACTCGTCCACAGATTATTGTCTCCAGTTGATCCTGGTGAAAAAATAGCTAGTTAGTTTTAATATTGATTATGCCTATTGGACACTTTTCGGCGAAAATATATAATATTATGTACCTTCAGAAGACCAGGGATTGGCCACAACAGGGGCCACGGATGCCACGGAAGCATTCCATTGAACTTGACCCTGTTGCAATTGCTGGACTTCACGGATTTTGTTCGTCTCGTGGATCTGGAAAAAGTGTTAAATAGTTAAAATTTTTGCATAACATTTCCCATAAGAACAGGATTGTCCAGGATCCATTTTAAATTACTACTTACATGCGTAATTTGCTTTACAACTGCAATATACTCTTCATTATTGAGCATGCCACTTTCCAACTGCTTTTGAGCCTGGAGTAAAAGCTCTTTGACATCGAATTCTCCACCAGAACGGACCGCTGGCTCAATATATTGCTCTTTGAACAATCCTATGGGGTCAATAGATGTGGATCGGGAGTCCAAACTACGTTTTCGCTCTTCTGGGTCGTCTACAGCAAAAAAAGAGGAAAATTTCATTACACACGCAGTCAAACTTAATATCAATGTTTTGCTCCTGAATGTAGCAAAAAATATTTCGCTGGTTAGAATCCCAATTCAAAAATCTCGCTCAAACCAATTGAATTTCCTGAAAACCCACCTGGCAATCTATTGTACAACAAAGGCCTTCCCAAAGGATCACAAATGCCGCGTACAGAGCCCACAGAGCTGGCAGGGGACACCGGGGCTGGAGGTCGATTCTGTTTCTCATTCCTAAGAATGTCCCTTATGTCTTCATCAGCTATCTCTGTTGACGGACCTCGAGTCTTCACTTTGACTTGGGACCAAGAAGTCCCTCCGCTAGTTGAAGGGCCCGAAGTTTGTCGCAAATCAACGTCCTCCCCACCAAACAAACTTTAATTGGAAGCAAACGGCATTGTCAATTACATATTATTGCATCTTCATGGTAGGTTATATTTACAACAATGGAATCAATAACATACATGCAACAATCAGACACAAATATGGAGGCATGGTTCACTTTTATTTATTTTGATAGCCTCCTTGTAAGTACTAACTAGATTACAAAATTTCTTTCACAAGATTGCAATGAAATGAGACTGCAGTTTTTGTATATTCAAGAACTATGAGATTGGATTTCATGAACAGGAGTCAATTTTCAAAATGATAATTCAAGTCATTCGATGATGAGTCAAAATGCATAAACATATGGATGGAACAATATGTGAGTGAATGCCAGTTTTATAAATTCAAAGGATGATAGAACAGTGCATATGACCTTGAAATGAGCATTTTAAAACAGTATCCCAATTCAGAAGGAATTAGATTGATGCATACGGATATGTGATGTTGGATGGCATACAATTAGAAGAAAAAAATTAAATACGGCGCCCGCGTGAAAATGCCAACTATTCACAAAAAGTAAATCACAAATGCAACATGTCAATTTACAAGTTAGCAATATGAAAATCTATACAAAAAAACGAAAACCAAATGCGTAGAAAATAGCCCAAAACGCATAATTTTTCATATCTGAAAAGATAGGTGCAGCACATGTAAAACAGTTCAAAAGTGAGAATCTGTGATTTTTTTTTATCCGATGAAAAATGAACAGGACTAATTACTATGCACAGCATACCAATCCGACACTCAAACAAATCTGTAGCAACTAAAACTACAATCTTAAATTTTGTACTAATATAAAAATTAAAATGCAAACTGTACTCGTCCATAATGTTGGCACTAGAAGTCCCTAACGGTCTGGATTTCTTGACAGGAGGTTCACCCGGATCAATATTCCTCAGATCCAGATCGCCTCCGAATCTCAGATCCGTGTCACTAGTGCTAGGATCCAGGATTGACGAAGTGCGAGGAGTCACAACAGAGTCCTCCTGCTCTTCCATTTTGCCCACTTCAGTTTTCTTGCGATAATTCCTCTTGAGCACGGCGGACTTGCGTTCCATATAGTCTTTTCGCTCAGAGTCTTCAGATGATCGCGACTTTTTGCTCCCAGTTCGAGATTTCTTAGGACTACTATTACTAGAATCGCTAACACTAACACTTGGGGGGCCCTTAGACTTTCTTACAGTAGGACTAGAGGTAGGGCTGGAACTACGTTGCGAAATCTGGGGTGAGATGTCTTCTTCTATGGGTTCCCTGTGTGGGGAAAGGTCGTGTCGTTTTGGCTTGATTGTGAGCGCACAGAATCCTTTACTTTCGTCTTCGTAATCTTCTTCTGAAATACAAATATTGTTGGTTAAGTTTAAATATTGTTTCTAATGTGTTTGAAATCTAAAATTACTCACCAGAATCACCTTTGGGAGCCCCTATAATTTCCTCCCGCTCTTTTACTTTCTTCGCACTGGCCCCGTTTTTACTCCTCTTAGAACGCACCGATCCTGTCGTACTAGTACTACTCGCTGTACTCTTCTCACTCTCTCTACTACTATGCCTTCTCCGTCCTCTCTTGGATTTGGTGGATCCCCCCTCCATGGTTCTACTACTATCATTACTGCTCCGACTGGACTCTCTACTTCGACTCCTTTTTATGTCGCTTACTCGTCTCTCTTTCTTTGGCTTCATGTCGAACAGATCGAATTCGAGCATTCTCTCTTTATCATAGGACGAGGACTTGCGTTGCGACGTTTCTTGACTGTCTTCGAATCCAGGACTTTTCTCCTTTATAGCCGTTGGTGTAATGAGCATGGGTTGGGGTTCTACCATTATTGCTTTTCTTGGGGGATAGTTGTAAGCTCCATCAGTGGCAGTTCGACGTATTCGACGGTCGACAGGGGCTTTAGGTGGGGAAAATTGGTTCCTAGGGTCTGGTGCAGTTATTTGAGATTCTTTTCTACGTTCCTGAAAAAACAAACAGAATAATGTCAAATGTGAAACAATCTGGGGGAATAAAGGCTATAGTGTGAAAATTACCAATTGGCGAGCTATGCGGGGGTCATGTACAGGTACAGAAGAATTGGAATTCCCAGAAAGTGATTTTGGACCAGAAGTGGACCCCATAGACATAATTTGAGCAGCTTTGTTTGTCTGTAGTTTGGCCAGTTCTGCTTGCTGAAGAAGCTGTAAAAAAAACAAGTTTTTATAGTCCCAAATTGAAGCCTGAAGCTTTACACTCTACAGCTCAACAAAGGTCAAATTGTATTATATGTATATCTACTTCTATGGATCAAACCCTTAAAACTTACATTTCGTTGTGTTCTTGCCGTAATACTAATATCCACCTGCCGTTTGGCTTCCAATTCCTCCATTTTTTCCTCCCGTTCTTTCTCCTTCAGCTTGGCCTTTTCTTGCATAATCTCTAACTGAATTTTCCGTTGCTGCAACTCAATAAGTTCTCTCTCCTTATTTAAAACTTTCTCTCTAATTAAATCAGCTTCGCTTTTCACACTGTCCAAAGAGTCGGAAGAAAGTTTCGAATCTTCCGAAGAATTCTGTGCACAAAGGAATACATTAGAGTCATTATTGCCATGTCTTACCTTGCACCGTGAAGGCAAGCACCCTATTTAACTTACTTTTCCCAAAAACTTTGGATTAACATGAATACTAGCGGCGTTTTGGCTTACTGGGGCACTTTTTGGCATATTCCAGTGTTTGTCTAGCTCATTGCATCGTAAATCCAGTTCATGAAGTCTGATTGGAGGGAACACATCTTTCCAAGTCATACGTAGCTTGAACATTTGAATTCTAATGTCTGGGTCCGCCTGTACAGAAAAAAAAAACACGAAAAATTAAAGCATGAACTCCCACTTTTCCGGAAAAATAACTCTTTTGCAATTAAAAACTTTATACAGCACATACCCTCTCAAAAACGCTCGAAAAATTAGCTACTAGGTTCCGTGCAAACAAAGGTATATATTGCTTCTTCACATTTTTTACTATCGAGTCAATTAGGTACAGCACAGGTAGTTTGCAATCTTGTTTCACCTGTAAATTCATCAAGTCATCTCATTACATACAAAACTAGGGGCATTATAGGACAAAAACTACAACCGTTGACATTGACAGTCAAAGTTACTCAAATTATTGATCCAAACAAATTTTACTAATGCATAACTGGTGTAGCATTGAAGTCGAACATAATCGATCCATTTTGGATCAATAGTTAGTAATGTATGTCAATCGATAATACTCTAAAATGAATGCAAACTTTAAACATACCCGTTTCAAATGGTTTTCAATAATGTTGACTATGTGATGAGCGTCTCGTATATAATCCTCGGCCAACATGGTCAAGGAATTAATTAAAGGCTTTGAGTTCATTTTCAGGGCCTTTAACTGGTCAATATACTTGGTTTGGATGTCTTCCCCCATTTTGAATGTCCAGTTAGTTGGGTAGTTAGCTTCGTACTAACTATATAATTAGTACCGAACAAAACGAATTAAAAACTAAATTACACTTGAGTATTTCACTGACCATTAACGTTACAATATAACGACACAAAACAATAATATGTACAAGCGTCAAACTACAAACAATGATTGTTTACAATTGACAGAAAGAGACGCTATCTTTTAGAGTTGAGTTTGCGCATGTGCACAGTGGCAAACAAATACAAACGACGCACAGCAATGAACTTTGGTGAACTTTTGAATTAAATATTAAATACAAAATAATATAAATAAATGAGATTTTTTCCTTAAATATCACACAAAATAGAAAAATAACTCAAAAATAACTTCACTGTTAACTTTTAACCAGGGTTCATAATTGACATGGCAATAGACAGAGAGGATTTGAATAATGAATAGTAAAATATTGAAAGCGTTAACCACTA
>Ga0210040_10007842_pt1 | contig 12796 bp, 13 predicted proteins | sample CryGeyCG12114_NA_FD_185462 | JGI IMG/M metagenome (GOLD analysis project Ga0210040, IMG submission 185462) | Groundwater microbial communities from aquifer - Crystal Geyser CG19_WC_8/21/14_NA (SPAdes) (version 2) | ecosystem: Environmental > Aquatic > Deep subsurface > Groundwater | place: USA... | reverse complement strand
GAGATGCTCATGAGGCAGGTGATTTGGCGGCTGCCTGAAGCCGTCGTTCGCCAACAGCCACGACCTCGCTGCTCATCATCCTACGAAGGTGCAAACGTCATTCGTTGCCGTCCAAACGGGTTGCCCAGAAGGAGCACCGAAAGCGCGCCATTGCAGCTTGGCGGCCTGCGAGACGCGCGATAGAAGTGGGCCACCAATGTGTATTGCATGGCTAAGACAGCTATGCGACAGGAAGGCCATGATGATCGCGACTTCAACCGCTAGCCCCGCCGGGATCGACACGCAGGCAATGCGCATGGCCATGGTGTCGAGCCAGCTGCGTACAAACGCGGTGGACGACAATCGAGTGGTGGAGGCGATGGGGACGGTCCCTCGCGAGCTTTTCATGCCTGAGGCGGCGCGGTTCGCGGCCTATCGCGACGTGGCCATCCCGCTTGGTGGCGGTCGATCCATGAATATGCCGCTTGCGACCGGACGATTGCTGACCGTTGCGGAGCTGCAGGCAACGGACCGCGTGCTGTTGATCGGCGCGGCGGGGGGCTATTCGGCCGCGCTGCTCGCCCAGATGGTGGCAGAGGTGGTCGGGGTCGAGGAAAGTGCTTCCCTCGCTGGCCTAGCCCGGACGGCGCTGGCGGGGCAGGGGAAAATCACGCTCATCGAAGGACCGTTGGCGGCAGGTTATCCAGATCGTGCGCCTTACGACGTGCTGATTGTCGACGGCGCCGTGGAAGTGCTGCCGGAGTCACTGGTAGCGCAGCTTAAGCCAGGCGCCCGCATTGCTGCGGGCCTTGTTGATCGGGGCGTCACGCGGCTCGCTTTCGGGCGAACTACTGGGTCCGGTTACGCCGTTCAGCCCTTTGCCGACATCGAATGCGTCGTGTTGCCCGGGTTCTCCCGGCCGCGCGGCTTTCAGTTCTGACGGGAGCACCTATCGTGAGGATCGGTTGGTGGCTGGCGGGCGCTGCCCTGTCTGCGACGGGCGCGCTCGCGACAGCGAATGCTGGTGCGGATACGCTGCAGGATGCACTGCGGCGTGCCTATGCGACAAATCCGACCCTGACCGGGGAGCGCGCGAGCCAGCGGGCGAACGACGAGAACGTTCCGCTTGCTAAGGCGCAGGGGCGTCCGAACGCTGGCGCCAGTGCGAGCCTGAACGAAAATTTTTATAATAGCGGCAATGCGTCACAAACGCCTGAACGATCCTTTTCGATCGGGCCGCAGGTGGCGTTTCCGCTTTACCAGGGCGGCTTGGTCCGCAACTCCGTTCGAGCTGCGGAGACGCGAGTTCTTGCCGGGCAGGCCGGGCTTCGCAACACGGAAGCCAATCTGTTCGCCGAAGTGGTCGCGGCGTACATGGACGTCATTCGTGACGAGGCCATTGTTGGTCTGAATCAGCAGAATGTGCGTGTTCTCGACGTGAACCTCCAGGCCAGCCGCGACCGGTTTCAGGTCGGCGACCTGACACGAACAGACGTCGCGCAGTCCGAATCACGCCTGGCTCTTGCCCGCTCGCAGCTGCAAAGCGCGGAAGCGCAGCTTATCGCTAGCCGGGAGAACTATGTCAGGGTTGTCGGCGCATCGCCCGGACAGCTTCTGGACCCGCCCGTCCTGCCGCAGCTACCGGCGACGGTGGAGCAGGCCGTCACGGCGGCGTTGAACGACAACCCGGCACTGATCGCGGCCGCTCGGCAGCGGGATGCAACGCGGTTCGATGTGCAGGCGGCAAGGTCATACCGCCTGCCGCGCGTCAACGCGACAGCGGGTGGAAGCTTCAATAGTTACCTCGGCACCCTTGGCGCGGGAAGCAGCGGCAACTTCATTTCCGGCTCGCAAAGTGGCGCTGGCGCTACGGCCGGCCTCAGCATCACGGTGCCCTTCTACCAGGGCGGTGCCCCGGGTGCACGGGTGCGACAGGCGGAAGCGCTGCGCAGTCAGGCTATCGAACAGGCGACCGAGACCGAGCGCAGCGTCATTTCCGCCGCGCGGTCTTCCTATGCGATCTGGCGATCGTCGCAGCAGGTGATCGCCAGCTCCGAAGTGGCGGTCAATGCGAACAAGCTCAGCTTGGAAGGTGTGCGCGCCGAGAATTCGGTTGGCACGCGAACCATCCTCGACATCCTCAATGCCGAGCAGGAACTGTTGAACAGCCAGGTGACGCTGGTGACCGCGCGTCGCGACGCTTATGTGGCAGGCTTCAATCTGTTGGCCGCAATGGGCGAGGCGGAAGCGCGCGACCTCCAACTCGACGGCGGCGCACTATACGATCCCGTCGCGAACTATAATCGCGTGCGCAACAAGGCGAGCGACTGGAGCGACGATGGCGAACCAAGTGCCATTGCGACCCGAACCAATGAAACTCTGCCGGAAACGGCGCGGGTTGTACGTCCTCAGGACCCCTTGCTATCCACGCCCCCGGTTGACACGGGGCGTCCATTGACCACAGGTGCCGACGCGCCGTCCCGCAGGTAGGGTTAACGGCCGGGGAGAACGCGCGAAGATGGGGGATATCAGCGCCGAGCCGTCGATGGAGGAAATCCTGTCTTCCATCAAACGGATCATCGCCGAGGAGGGCGAGCCGCCTAGTCGCACGCGTCGAGCGCCGCGGTCGGCGCCAACGCCGCCGCCTACGGTAGCCGCCCCGGACGAGCCCGAGGTTCTGGAGCTCAACACGCCGGTGACGCCGCCGCAGCAGCAGGCGCCGATGCTTCAGGCCCCCCCAGCACCTGCACCAACGGCGCAGTCTGCGGCGCGCCCGCCTGAGTCGGCGGCCGCCGACGAATCGCCCGCTCAGCTCACTGCCGAGTCGATTCTGTCGCGAGAAGCCGCCGCGGCATCGCGCGGCAAGCTCGACATGCTGAGCCGGCTGGTGACCAAGCCGGAACCCGGCAGCGACGGTACGCTGGAAGGGCTGGTGCGCGAGATGCTGCGTCCCATGCTGCGCGAGTGGCTCGACACGAACCTGCCGCCGATGGTGGAGCAGATGGTCGCGCGCGAAATCGGGAAGATCACCGGCCAGATCTGATCGGAGTCGCGCGGGTATCGGCCCCGCGCGCCTTCTTCTTGGGCAACGGAGGCTGGTTTCGCCCGGCTGCCCTCGCTAAGCGCTCACCCCATGAGCGACTTGGCACCCGAACCGCTGAACAAGAACTTCGATCCTGCCGCGATTGAGGCGCGCTGGTACAGCCATTGGGAAACGAACGGGCTGTTCCGTCCCGATCGGCCGAACGCAGAGCCATGGACGATCGTCAACCCGCCGCCGAACGTCACCGGCTCTCTTCATATCGGCCATGCCCTCGACAACACGCTCCAGGATATCCTGACCCGTCACGCCCGGCTGAAGGGTAAGGACGCGCTGTGGGTCGTCGGCACCGACCATGCCGGCATTGCGACGCAGATGGTCGTGGAGCGGCAAATGGCCGCTAGGGGCGAGAAGCGCACCGACATGAGCCGCGACGACTTCGTCGCGCGCGTGTGGGACTGGAAAGCCGAATCGGGCGGCGCGATCACCGCGCAGCTGCGGCGGCTGGGCTGTTCGATGGACTGGGCGAACGAGCGCTTCACCATGGACCCGGGCTTCAGCCGCGCGGTGGTGAAGGTCTTCGTCGAGCTTCACCGGCAGGGGCTGCTCTACCGCGACAAGCGGCTGGTGAACTGGGACCCGGGCCTGGGTACCGCGATCAGCGACCTGGAGGTTGAGACGCGGGAGGAGAAGGGCGGCTTCTGGCACTTGCGCTACCCACTCGCGGATGCGTCGGGCAGCATCTCCGTTGCCACGACTCGGCCCGAAACGATGCTGGCCGACATGGCGGTCGCGGTGAACCCAACGGATGTGCGGTATCAGGCACTGATCGGGCAACAGGTTCGCTTGCCGATCACGGGGCGGTTGGTCCCGATTGTGGCAGACGAACATGCCGACCCTGAGCTCGGCAGCGGCGCGGTGAAGATCACGCCGGGGCACGACTTCAACGATTTCGAGGTCGGTCGGCGTGCCGGAATCGAAGCGCGCGACATGCTCAACATGCTGGGCGCCAAGGGCGAGGTGGTGCAGGTCGCAGACGGGCTGATCCCGGCGGATCTGATCGGCCTCGACCGTTTCGAAGCGCGCGACCGGATCATCAAGCTGCTGGAGGGTGACGGCGTGCTGGAGCGTGTCGAGGAGCGCGTGATCCAGCGTCCTTATGGTGACCGTTCAGGCGTCGTCATTGAGCCTTGGCTGACCGACCAATGGTATGTCGATGCCGCAACGCTCGCCAAGGGCCCGATCGAGGCCGTGCGCGAGGGCCGGATCCGGCTGGTCCCGAAGACCTGGGAAAAGACATTCTTCAATTGGATGGACAACATCCAGCCTTGGTGCGTCAGCCGGCAACTGTGGTGGGGTCATCAGATCCCGGCCTGGTTCGCCGACGATGGCAGCATCTTCGTCGCGGAAACCGCAGAGGAAGCTCAAGCAGCCGCGGGGGAGGGTGTCGCGCTAACCCGAGATCCCGACGTGCTCGACACCTGGTTCTCGTCGGCGTTGTGGCCGTTTGCGACGCTGGGCTGGCCGGACGCCACGAACCCGACGCTTGCCGGCCGCTATCCTAACGACGTTCTCATCTCGGGCTTTGACATCCTGTTTTTCTGGGATGCGCGCATGATGATGCAGGGCATGCACTTCATGAACGAGGTGCCGTTCAGGACTTTGTACCTGCACGGCCTGGTGCGTGCGGCTGACGGCGCGAAAATGTCCAAGTCCAAGGGCAACACCGTTGACCCGCTCGGCTTGATCGATCGCTACGGCGCCGACGCGTTGCGCTTCTTCATGGCGGCGATGGAGAGCCAGGGCCGCGACATCAAGATGGATGAAAAGCGGGTCGAGGGTTACCGCAACTTCGCGACCAAGCTGTGGAATGCGGCCCGTTTCTGTCAGTCAAACGGGATCGGCGGATCGACACTGCCCGAAGCACCGGCCGCAAGCCTGGCAGTGAACAAGTGGATCATCGCTGAAACGATCCGAACGGTGCAGTCAGTTGACCTGTCGCTAGCCGAGTACCGCTTCGATGCGGCTGCGAACGCCGTCTACCAGTTCGTCTGGAGCCGGTTCTGCGACTGGTATCTCGAGCTCATCAAGGGGCAGATCGACGATGAGACTCGTGCCGTCGCCGGTTGGGTGCTCGACCAGATCCTCCTAATTCTGCACCCGTTCATGCCGTTTATCACGGAAGAGCTGTGGCATTCGCTGGCGCCCCGCCAAGGCGATCTCATCGTTGCTTCCTGGCCGCAGGCGGACGCCCGCAGCCTTGATCCAGCGGCGGAAGCCGAGATCGATTGGCTGATCCGGCTGGTCGGCGAGGTTCGCGCGGCGCGGACCGAGCTGAACGTGCCGCCGGGTGCGCGGTTGCCGCTCCATCACCGCGGCGCGGGCCTCGAGACCCTGGCGCGTCTGTCGCGTCAGCAAGCCGTGATCGCGCGACTGGCGCGGGCAGACTTGGCCGAGGGTGACGCGAGCGGCGGCGCGGCGCAGGTTGTGGTCGACGAGGCCACATTCGTGTTGCCGCTAGAGGGCGTGATCGACCTCGCCGCCGAGCGCACGCGCCTGTCCAAGGCGATCGGAGCGGCTGAGAAGGAGCGGGACGGGCTTGCCGGACGGCTGAACAACCCGAGCTTCGTCGAGCGCGCCAAGCCGGAAGCGGTCGAAAAGGCGCGGGCGGATCACGCTGACAAGGCGGCGGAAGCGGAGCGCCTGTCGGCGGCACTGGCGCGTCTGGGCTGAGTGGGTGAGTCGACCAAACTTGTGTTAATCACAGGTTTTTAAGCTCGACCGTTCATGACTGGCTCGGAGGAGCTAGCATGGTGGGTTGTGAAGGCTGTCGAGCGCCGGCGGCGCAGTTCGATCTGGCGATGGCATTTCAGCCGATCGTCGACGTCGAGACCGGCGAACCGTTCGCCTACGAGGCACTGGTTCGTGGACGAAACGGGGAAAGCGCGGCCGAGGTGCTGTCGCGTGTCACGCCGGAGAACCGCTACGCGTTCGACCAGCAGTGCCGGGTCGCAGCGACCGAGCAGGCGGTAGAGGCGGGGTTGCTTTCTACTGGCGCAAAGCTGTCGATCAATTTCCTGCCAAACGCCGTCTATTCGCCGGTGGCTTGCATCCAGCTGACGCTCGAGACAGCCCGGCGGGTCGAGTTGCCGACCGACCGGCTCATCTTCGAATTCACCGAGAATGAGCGCATGGTCGACACTGACCATGTGGCTAATATCATTGCGACCTACCGTAAGATGGGCTTTGCCACGGCGCTCGACGATTTCGGAGCGGGGCATGCTGGCCTTGGCCTTTTGGGCAGGCTCCAGACCGATCTGATCAAGCTCGATATGGAGTTGATCCGCGACATCGACAGCAACATGCCGCGTCGCCTGATCGTCGATAGCACGGTTGGACTGCTGCGGCGGCTCGGCATCACGGTGATCGCCGAAGGGGTCGAAACGGAAGCCGAATACCGCACACTCCGCGACATGGGCATCAAGTACCAACAAGGGTATCTGTTCGCACGCCCGGCGCTGCGCGCGCTGCCGAGCCTGACCATGCCGGCCTGGCGAGCGGCCGCATAAAGCAAAGGCGCCCGAACCTGAAGGTTCGGACGCCCTCCGACGCCTGGAAAAGGGAGCAACAGGCGCCGAGCTGGTTAGGCTACAGCTTACGCGGCTTGCGCCTCGTCGCCTTCGCCCTTGTGCTCTACCGCGGCGAGTGGAGCGCCCGTCTTGATCGCAATCGTCTTCGGCTTCATCGCCTCGGGCACTTCACGGACCAGGTCGATCACGAGCAGGCCGTCATTGAGACGGGCGTCCTCGACGAAGACGAAGTCTGCGAGCTCGAAGCGGCGCTCGAAGCTGCGATTGGCGATACCGAGGTGAAGGAAGCTGGCGTTAGCCGCCTTGTCGTCCTTCTTGCCGGTGACGAGCAGCAGGTTCTGCTGCGCGGTGATCTCGATCTCGTCACGGGAGAAACCGGCGACCGCCAGTGTGATGCGATACCGGTCCTCGGCAACGCGCTCGAGGTTGAAAGGAGGGTAGTTCTCGGCCGACGCGCGCTGAGCGTTGGTCTCGAGAAGATCGAATAGCCGGTCGAATCCAATGGTCGAACGGCGATAAGGGGTCAGGTCCAGACGCATATCAAAACCTCTTACTTGAGCGAGTTGACAAGCCGGGTGCCCGCGGGTGCGTGGCCCCCGGATGCGGCCCAAATTGGCGCCGCACGACCCATATCTGGGAACGGTCCGATATGGTTCAAGGGGCGGGCGATGCAAAATTCTTGACCTCGATAAGGCTCCGTTCAGGTCTTCAGGCGCATTAACGGGCGTGAAGGGGCTCCTGTCGCCGCATCGGTGTTTGGAAGCTCCCGTGCCGTGCCAGGCAGCCTCTTCGCCGCACCCGCCTTCATTCACGAAGCCCAGAACGGCAAACGCCCGGACCGTTTCCGATCCGGGCGCCTGCGTGACGATCGCTCGTCAGCCCCCTTTCTGCGCTGCCGCTCAAACGCCTCGTTGGGCGGAGCTGGCGGCGTTTCCCGAACCACGGCCGTTGCCTGTGTTCTCAGTGAATTCTTGCTAGAAAGGCACCTCGCGATTGTCACCACCGTTGTTGCGCGGAGGAGACGATTGGCGTCCGATTGTGTCCGCACAGACACACCTTCATCTCCGCGGTTCCCGTTGCGCGCGGGCTGGCCAACCCGTAAGCGCTGTGGCCATGTTGTTGTCTCGCTTCGAACGCACCATCGCCCGGCGATACCTGCTGCCGGGTCGGGGCGAGCGCTTCATCGTCCTTGTTGCGGGCTTTAGCCTGGGCGCAGTGATGTTGGGGGTTGCCGCTCTGGTTATCGTGATGAGCGTGATGAATGGCTTCCGCGCGGAACTGTTCGACAAGATCGTCGGCCTGAACGGGCATGCAGTGATCCAGGGCGTTGGCGGACGGCTGCCCGACTGGCAGGACGCCGTGAAGCAGGCCCGCGCCACGCCCGGGGTGACCAGTGCAGTTCCCCTGATTGAGCAACCGCTGTTCACGACCTATAATGGCCGCAGCGAAGGAATTCTGATCCGCGGCATGCGCGTGGAAGACATTCGCGACAATCCGAGCCTGCGCGGCAAGGTGTTGCTGGGCACGCTTTCCAGCATCACGCCCGGCAGCAATCGTGTCGCGATCGGGTCTCGCCTGGCCGAAGCGCTGGGCGCGGAGCTGGGCAGCGAGATCACGATCATCAATCCGCAAGGTCAGTCGACCCCGTTCGGCACCGTGCCCCGCTATGTCAGCTATACGGTTGGTGCGATCTTTGAGATCGGCGTCTACGACTATGACAAGGCGTATGTGATCATGCCGATCGAGGATGCGCAGACCCTGCTGCTCCTGGGTGACACGGTAGGGATGATCGAGGTGAACACGACCAATCCGGATCGCGTGCAGGACATCCTTGCCCCCTTGCGCGACAAGCTGCCAGCGGGCGCTGCGATCGCGGATTGGCGGACCATGAACGCGCAACTGTTCGACGCGCTGGCGGTGGAGCGGGTGGCGATGTTCACCGTGCTGTGCATCATCATCCTGGTTGCCGCCTTCAACATCGCATCCAGCCTGATCATGCTGGTGCGCGCCAAGACCCGCGACATAGCCATCATGCGCACCATGGGCGCGACCCGTGGCGCGATGATGCGCATCTTCATGACTGTGGGTTTCACAGTGGGCGTGCTGGGCACGGTGGCGGGGCTGCTGCTCGGCTTCGTGTTCCTGTTTTATCGCCAGGCGGTGGTGAACTTCGTCCAGCTCGTCACGGGCCAGAACCTGTGGGATCCCTCCATCCGCTACTTGACCGAACTGCCGTCAAAGGCTGATCCGGTCGAGATCACGGTAATCGTGATCATGGCGCTGCTCTTCTCCTTCCTTGCGACGATCTATCCGGCGTGGAAGGCGGCGAGTACCGACCCTGTCCAGGTGCTGCGCTATGAATGACCCGGTGCTCGATGTGCGGGGCCTCGCGCGCAGCTTCACCCAAGGCGGGCAGACCATTGAGGTGCTGCGCGGGGTAGACCTGTCCGTGCGCCCGGGCGAGATTGTTGCGCTGCTGGGGCCATCGGGGTCCGGTAAATCGACGCTGCTCCAGGCAGTCGGCCTGCTGGAGGGCGGCTTCTCGGGCTCAATCCGAATCGCAGGTGAGGAAGCGACCAGTCTCGATGCGCAGGGGCGCACCGTGATGCGCCGGGATCGGCTCGGTTTCGTGTACCAGTTTCACCATCTGCTGCCGGACTTCAGCGCAGTGGAGAACGTTGTCCTGCCGCAACTCGTCCGCAACGCTTCGGCATCGGAGGCGGAGGAGCGGGCCGGGACGCTGCTGGCGGCGCTCGGGCTCGGTCACCGCCTGACCCACCGGCCAAGCCAATTGTCCGGCGGCGAGCAGCAGCGTGTCGCGGTCGCTCGCGCGCTCGCCAACCGCCCAGCGCTGGTGCTGGCGGACGAGCCAACCGGCAACCTCGACGAACATACCGCCGACGTGGTCCTGGCCGAATTTCTCCGCTTGGTGCGCGAAGAAGGGTCGGCAGCGCTGGTCGCGACGCATAATGAGCGGCTGGCGTTGAAGACGGACCGGCTGGTTCGCCTTCACGAAGGTCAGCTGCAGTGATCGCGCATGCCGCTGGGTCGCCGTCGTGCAGTGAGGCCGGACGAGCCGGCGCGGTGAGCCGGACGTCTCGGCGCAAGGTTCCAAATGTCGGTCACGACGGCACGCTCTACATCGGGTTAGTGGTCGCCTCCTCCCCAGTCCCGCCCGCAAGGCGATGAACGCCTGGCGCGAAAGCCCGACGCTGGCCGGCCGCCACGTCACGTTGCGGCCGCTGACGGCGGGCGATGTGGACGCGCTGGTGGCAATTGCGTCGGCAGGTGGCCTCTGGAACACTTTCTACGCCAACGTCGCACAATTGAGGGACGCGCCGAACTGGATGGGGCGGACGCTTGCCGACCGCGACGCAGGCCGGGCGATGCCGTTCGCGGTGCTGGACGCGGCGGGGGAGGTAGTCGGGACCACTCGCTTCATGCGGATGAACCCCGCCCATCGGCGGCTTGAAGTCGGCGGCACCTTTTACGCGAAAGCGGTGCAGCGCACGGGCGTGAACACTGAAACAAAGCTGCTGTTGCTGACGTACGCTTTTGCCGTGCTCGATTGCCAGTGCGTTCAGATCCGCACGGATGCGCTCAATCGTCGCAGCCAGACGGCGATCGAGCGTCTCGGAGCCAAGAAGGACGGTGTTCTGCGCGGCCATCAGATCGTGGCGGGACGGTTGCGCGACACGGTGGTCTATTCCATTCTCGACCGTGAGTGGCCCGGGGTGGAGGCCAATCTAAGATTCCTGCTGGAGAGCAATGGATGAGCGCGATCACCGACCTGACCGTCCGCGCAGCTGATGGGGGCGAGGCGACACTCGACACCTGGCGGGGCAAGGTACTGTTGATCGTCAACACCGCCAGCCGATGCGGCTTCACCCCGCAATATGAGGGGCTGGAGGCGCTGCACCGTGAGTTCAGCGCGCAAGGGTTCGAGGTGCTGGCCTTTCCATGCAACCAGTTCGGGGCGCAGGAGCCGGGTACGGACGCGGAGATCGGCGCCTTCTGCTCGACCACCTTTGACGTCACCTTTCCCGTGTTCGCCAAGATCGATGTCAACGGCGCCGGCGCCGACCCGCTGTTCGAGCGGCTGAAGGCCGACGCCCCGGGCGTGCTCGGCTCCAAGGCGATCAAGTGGAACTTCACCAAGTTCCTGGTTGACCGGCAGGGTCGCGCGGTGAAGCGCTATGCCCCGACGACCAAGCCCGAGGACATTCGCGCGGACATCAAAGCGCAGCTGTGAAGGCGCGGTTCGGCGACCGCGGGGTGTTCGGCTGCCTGTTCGGACTGGTCCTGCTGATCCTCGCGGGATTGCTGATCATGCTATCCGTCATGCATCGGCTGCTGGGCGTGTCACACGGATGTTGGCTCGGGCGCGGAAAAGGCGGGCGCGTTTTTCTTGTGCGCTAAGGCGCTCATGACCGCGGTCACGCCGCCGAACAGGAAGCTGATGCCCAGGATGAAGCCGGGCAGCGCCAGTGCCGCCCATGGCAGCATCACCAACACATAAGCCGCGAGCAGGATGTTGATGATGCCGAGCGCAATCATCATCCAGCGGTGCCGGCGGTAACGGGCACCAAGCACGACTTCCAGCACACCGCGCACCGCCAGCCAGATCGCGACCACCAAGGTGAGCGAAACCGCGCCTGAAACGGGGTCGAACGCCATCAACAGGCCGACCGCGACGGAGACGAGCCCGAACAGGATGGCGTAGGTGCGCCCTCATGCCCGCGCCCCGTCGCGCCGGCCACGATCGACACCACGCCCGCGGCGATGAAGAACCATCCGACGACCAGCGTGGCCGCGATGGTCGCAGAGAAGGGCCAGGCCAGCGCCAGCACGCCCAGCAACAGGGAAAGGACGCCATAGGCCAGGATCCAGCCCCAGCCGGCCCCCGCCTGCAACCGTGTCGATCGTTCTTCCGTCACGCCACCATCCTCCGTCCTGCGGCCAGCGAACGGGTGGTCCCGTGCGCGGTTCCGCGCTGGTCGAATCGGGTGGGACTCCCTAAGCTAGGTCGATGCCGCATTCCGGGTTTGTCCCCCTCCGCATCTTCTCATCGTACACCATGCTGGATGGCGCGATCGAGCCCAAGGCGATTGCCAAGCATGCGCGAAAGCTGGGGTTCCCCGCCGCCGCGCTGACGGACCGCAACGGTCTATACGCGGCCATGGCCTTTTCCGACGCTGCCAAGAAGGACGGGGTGCAGCCGGTCATCGGCACCATGCTGGCGGTGGCGCGACCGGATATGCCCGAAGGGGTCGCTGCGCCACTCGACTGGCTGGCGCTCTATGCGCAGGACGAGCGGGGTTACGACAATTTGTGTGCGCTGGTCAGCCTGGCGCATCTCGATCGTCCGATCGAGCAGCCCGCGCATGTCGACTGGTCCACGCTGGAGGGGCGCACCGAAGGCCTGCTGGCGTTGACCGCCGGCGGCGAGGGCGGGCTGGCGCGCCTGTTCGCAGAGGAGCAGCGCGAGCGGGCGCTAGCCTATGCCGATCGCCTGCAAGCGCTGTTTGGCGATCGGCTGTTTATAGAGCTTAGCCGTCGTGGTGACCCGGTCGAGGAAGCGGCCGAGGAAGCGCTGATCGACCTTGCCTATGACCGCAACCTGCCACTGGTCGCGACCAATCCCTGCTGCTTTGCCGAAGGGGCGTTCGGGGAGGCGCACGACGCCATGCTGTGCATCGCCAATTCGACCTATGTCGAAAGCGAGGACAGGCCCAGGAGCTCTCCCGACGCCTGGATGAAGCCAGCCAAGACGATGCGCGAGCTGTTCGAGGATTTGCCCGAGGCGATCAGCAACACGCTGCTGGTGGCGCAGCGCTGTGCGGTGATGGCGCCCAGCCGCAAGCCGATCCTCCCGAGCCTTGCGGGCGACCGTGAGGGCGAGGCGACGATGCTGCGCGAAGAAGCGCGTCTGGGCCTGGATGCCCGTCTCGCCCGCATCGAGGAGCTAGGTGGAACCCCGGACCGCGACGCTTATGCCAAGCGGCTCGAATTCGAGCTCGACGTCATCATCGGCATGGGCTTCCCAGGCTACTTCCTGATCGTGTCCGACTTCATCAAATGGGCGAAGTCGCACGACATCCCCGTCGGCCCGGGTCGTGGATCAGGTGCCGGCTCGGTTGTTGCCTGGGCACTGACCATCACCGACCTTGATCCGCTGGCGCTTGGC
>Ga0210040_10007841_pt1 | contig 12798 bp, 10 predicted proteins | sample CryGeyCG12114_NA_FD_185462 | JGI IMG/M metagenome (GOLD analysis project Ga0210040, IMG submission 185462) | Groundwater microbial communities from aquifer - Crystal Geyser CG19_WC_8/21/14_NA (SPAdes) (version 2) | ecosystem: Environmental > Aquatic > Deep subsurface > Groundwater | place: USA... | reverse complement strand
ACCTGTCCGAGGAGGCCATCAACGCCGCCCGGCAGCAGGCCCGCGAGCTCTACGGCGACGCCTACGTCCCGGCCGAGGCCCGCCGCTACAGCAAGAAGTCCAAGGGCGCGCAGGAGGCGCACGAGGCCATCCGTCCCGCCGGCGACAGCTTCCGGACGCCGGGGCAGCTCGCCGCCGAGCTGGCCCGCGACGAGTTCCGGCTCTACGAGCTGGTCTGGCAGCGCACCGTCGCCTCGCAGATGGCCGACGCCGTCGGGCAGACGGTGAGCATCCGGCTGGCCGGTCGCAGCGCCACCGACGAGGCGGTCGAGTTCACCGCCAGCGGCCGCACGATCACCTTCCCCGGTTTCCTCCGGGCCTACGTGGAATCCCGTGACGAGGGCGCCCAGAACTCGGGCGAGGACGACCACGGCAGCGACGACGCCGAGCGCCGGCTGCCCCGCCTCGAGCGCGGCCAGCAGCTGGACACGCAGTCCCTGGACGCGAAGGGGCACACGACGCAGCCGCCGTCCCGGTACACGGAGCCGAGCCTGGTGGCCCGGCTCGAGGAGCTGGGCATCGGGCGGCCCTCGACCTTCGCCTCGATCATGCAGACCATCCAGGACCGCGGGTACGTGTGGAAGAAGGGCAACGCGCTGGTGCCGTCCTTCATCGCGTTCGCCGTGACCAACCTGCTCGAGCAGCACTTCGCCCAGCTGGTCGACTACGACTTCACCGCGTCGCTGGAGAGCGAGCTCGACGAGATCGCCGGCGGCACCCTGGGCCGGGTCGACTGGCTCACCGAGTTCTACTTCGGGGGCGAGGGGCGGCACGCCGGCGCCATCGCGGAGTCCGGCGGCCTCAAGTCCGTCATCGGTCAGCGGCTGGAGGAGATCGACGCCCGCGGGGTGAACTCCATCCCGCTGCGCGCGACCAGCCCCGAGGGCGAGCCGGTCGTCGCCCGGGTGGGCCGCTACGGCCCGTACCTGCAGGCCGGCGAGGACGGCGCCCGGGTCAGCATCCCCGAGGACCTCGCGCCCGACGAGCTCACCGAGGAGAAGGTGCGCGAGCTGCTGGCCGCGCCGTCGGGCGACCGGGAGCTGGGCACGGACCCGGAGTCCGGACTGCCCGTCGTGGTGAAGGCCGGCCGCTACGGCCCCTACGTCACCACCGTCGTCCCCGAGGGCAGCAAGGAGGCCCCCCGGACGGCGAGCCTGCTGTCGTCCATGTCCGTCGAGACGGTCACGATCGACGACGCGCTCAAGCTGCTCACGCTGCCGCGCACCGTGGGCACCGCGCCCGACGGCGAGGAGATCCAGGCGCTCAACGGCCGCTACGGGCCCTACATCAAGAAGGGCACCGACTCCCGGTCGGTGGAGGGCGAGGAGAAGCTCTTCACGATCACCCTCGACGAGGCGCTGGCGATCTTCGCCCAGCCCAAGCAGCGGGGGCGCGCGGCGGCCAAGCCGCCGCTGAAGGAGCTGGGCCCCGACCCGGTCACCGAGGGTGTCGTCACGGTGCGCGAGGGCCGGTTCGGGCCCTACGTGACCGACGGCGAGACGAACGCCAGCCTTCGCAAGGGCGACGACGTCGAGACGATCACCATCGAGCGCGCCGCCGAGCTGCTCGCCGACCGCCGCGCCGCCGGTCCGGCCAAGAAGAAGAAGGCCGCGAAGAAGACGACGGCCAAGAAGGCGCCGGCGAAGAAGGCCACCGCGAAGAAGACGGCCGCGAAGAAGGCCGCCGACCCGGTCGCGACCGCCTGACCCCGACCGGCCGGGCCTCATCGGCTCGGTCGGTCAGCCCGGCCGGGTCCCGACGGCGAACAGTCGCCGGAAGGGGAGCACGGTGCTGCCGTCGGCTCGCCGGGGGTAGGCCCTGCGCAGCGCTGCGGCGTACTCGGCGGTGAAGGCCGCCGCGGCCGTCCGGTCCAGCCGGGCGAGGACCGGCCGCAGCACGGTGCTGCGCACCCATCCCAGCACCGGATCGTCCCCGGAGAGCACGTGCAGGTAGGTGGTCTCCCAGACGTCGGCGGACAGCCCCGCGCCGGTGAGCACCTCGAGGTAGCCGGCCGGCTCGGGGACCGCCGACGGCGAAGGCGCCACGTCGCCGAGCTGCTCCGCCCACCGCTGCGACCGGCACAGCGCGGCCAGCAGGGCGTGCGTGGGCGCCCGGAAGTTGCCGGGGACCTGCACGGCCAGCGCCCCGCCGGGCGCGAGCTGCTCCGCCCAGCGGAGCAGCAGCCGGTCGTGGTCGGGGACCCAGTGCAGCACGGCGTTGCACACCAGGACGTCGACCGGCTCCTGCGGACGCCAGTCCCGCACGTCGCCGAGCCGGAAGTCCAGCCCCGGACGGCGCGGCGCCGCGGCGAGCATCTCGCGGGAGGAGTCCAGGCCGGTCACCCGGGCGGCCGGCCAGCGGTCGGCCAGCAGCGCCGTCGTCGATCCGTCCCCGCACCCGAGGTCGACCACCGCGCCCGGCGTCGCCACGTCGATCCGGGCCACGAGCTCGAGGAACGGGCGGGCGCGCTCGCCGGCGAAGCGCAGGTACTCGCCGGGGTCCCAGGCGCCGGACCGCTCGCTGCCGCTCACCTCCGGGAACGCTAGCCCTCCGGCGGGTGAACCCGGCGCCACGGTTGCGTCACGGGTGGCTCCCCGGGCGCAAACCGGTCCGGATCGTCGGGGGTGGCCGGTACCGTGAGCCCGCTGGGGGCCGGCCTCCGTCCCCCTTCCCACGACCAGGGGAGCCGAGATCCACTCCGACCCGACGCCGCCGGTGTCGCCGCGCGAGGAGCCGGCGGTGCCGGACGAGCGGACCACGCCTCCGCCCGACGGGCTGCCGCCGGCGAACACGCCGGTGCCCGCGGACGCGGCGGTCCCGCTGGGTGAGGCCGACGCCGACCGGCCCGGTCCCTCGCCGACCGGCGCCGGCACCGAACGCGACGCGGACGGCCCGCCGTCGGACGCGGTCGCGTCGGTGGGGCTGGTCGCCAAGCTGCGGGCCGTGCTGCGGGTGCGCGACTTCCGCAAGCTGTGGCTGTCGATGTCGTTGTCCAGCTTCGGCGACTGGCTGGGCCTGCTGGCGATCACCGCGACGGCGACCTCGCTGGTCGACAGCTTCGCCGGCAAGAACTTCGCGCTCGGCGCCGTCCTGCTGTTCCGGCTGCTGCCGACCATCGTGCTGGGCCCGCTGGCCGGTGCCTTCGCCGACCGGTTCGACCGGCGCAAGACGATGGTCGTCACCGACGTCCTGCGATTCGGGTTCTTCGCCTCGATCCCGCTGGTCGGCAACCTGGTCTGGTTGTTCATCGCCCAGTTCCTCATCGAGGCGCTCAGCATGTTCTGGATCCCGGCCAAGGACGCCGCCGTCCCGAACATGCTGCGCAAGGACCAGCTGGAGCCGGCCAACCAGCTGTCCCTGGTCACGACCTACGGGCTGACCCCGGTGCTGGCAGCGATCGTCTTCGCGCTGCTGAACTCCACCGGCGGGCGCCTGCAGTCGCTGTTCCCGGCGGTCGACCAGGTCGACGTCGCGCTGTACCTGAACGCCCTGACCTTCCTCGTCGCCGCGATCGTCATCTGGAACCTGCCCTCGATCAGCGGGCGCCGGGCCGCCGGTGCCGTCACCGGGCAGGAGAGCTTCCTCGGCTCCCTGCGGCACGGCTTCTCCTTCGCCGGGCACACCCCGCTGGTCCGGGGCCTGGTCATCGGCATCACCGGCGCCTTCGTCGCGGCGGGCGTGATCATCGCGACCGGGCAGGCGTACGCGAACGCGCTCGGGGGTGGCGAGGCCGCCTACGGCCTGCTGTTCGGTGCCGTGTTCATCGGCCTGGGGCTCGGCATCGCGCTGGGCCCCAGCGTGGCCCACGACCTCGCGCGCGAGCGGATCTTCGGCCTGGCCATCGTCGCCGCCGGGATCATGGTGGTGCTCATGGCCTGGACGCTGACGCTGTGGTTCGCCCTGGTCCTCGTCGTCCTCATGGGCTTCTTCGCCGGCATCGCCTACCTGGCCGGCTTCACGCTGCTGGGCACCGAGGTCCAGGACGAGGTGCGCGGCCGTACCTTCGCGATCGTGCAGTCGCTGGTCCGGGCGGCGCTGATCCTGTCGCTGGCGGTCGTGCCGTTCGGGGTGGGCCTCATCGGGCGCCACTCGGTCGACCTCGGCGTGCTCACGATCCCGGTCACCGGCGAGCGGATCATGCTGCTCGTGGCCGGCCTGCTGGCCGTGGGCGTCGGCGTGCTGGCCTACCGGCAGATGGACGACGGCCGGCCCGTCCCGCTGCTGGCCGACGTCGTCACCGCTCTGCGCCGGGACACCACCGCCCGCCGGCGGCTGGCCGGTGGTGGCGTCTTCATCGCCTTCGAGGGTGGCGAGGGCGCCGGCAAGTCCACCCAGGTCAAGCGCCTGCAGGAGTGGCTGACCAACGAGGGGCTGGTGGCCCGCACGACGTTCGAGCCGGGCGCGACGCCCTCGGGTGCGGGCATCCGGGCGATCCTGCTGGACCGGTCGCACTCGGCCATCTCCCCCCGCTCGGAGGCGCTGCTGTACGCCGCCGACCGCGCCCAGCACGTGCACGACGTCCTGCGGCCGGCCCTCGACTCCGGCGAGGTGGTGATCACCGACCGCTTCGTGGACAGCTCGCTGGCCTACCAGGGCGCGGGCCGGACGATCCCGCTCGACGACGTCCGGATGCTCTCCCGCTGGGCCACCGGCGGGCTGGAGCCCGATCTGACCATCCTGCTGGACCTGCCTCCGGAGACGGGGCTGGCGCGGGCCCGGGGACGGTCGGTGGCCGACCGGATGGAGTCGGAGTCCCTGGACTTCCACCAGCGGGTGCGGCAGACCTTCCGCGCGCTCGCCGAGAGCGACCCCGACCGCTACCTCGTGCTCGACGCCACCCGGGGGGCCGATGAGCTCGCCGCGGCCATCCGGGTGCGGGTCACCGACCTGCTGTCGGGCCTGCCCCTGCAGACGCTCCCGCAGCACGTCGGCGGGGGAGCCGAGCCGACGACGCCGGTGCAGCGCCACCCGCACGCCCAGACCGGCGCGACCCCCCAGCTGCACCCATGAGCGTCGCGGCGGACGAGGGGGTGTGGGCGCGGGTCATCGGCCAGCCCGCGGTGGTGCAGGAGCTGCGCGCGGCCATCGACGACCCGACCGCGATGACGCACGCCTGGCTGTTCACCGGACCGCCCGGGTCGGGACGCTCGGTCGCCGCGCGCGCGTTCGCGGCCGCGCTGCAGTGCCCCGACGGCGGTGACGGCACCTGCCACGCCTGCCGGACGGTGCTGGCGGGAACCCATGCCGACGTCCACGTGATCGTCCCGGACGGGCTCTCCATCGGCGTGAACGAGGCGCGCGAGCTGGTGCGGGTCGCCGGCCGCTCGCCGTCCCAGGGGCGCTGGCAGATGATCATCGTCGAGGACGCCGACCGGATGAGCGAGTCCGCCTCCAACGCGGTGCTCAAGATGATCGAGGAGCCGCCGCCGCGCACCGTCGTGATGCTGTGCGCGCCGAGCCTGCACCCCGACGACGTCCCGGTGACCATCCGCTCGCGCTGCCGGGTCGTCGCGCTGCGGACGCCGACGGTCGCCGCCATCGCCGACGTGCTCGTGCGCGACGGCGTCGACCCGGCGCTGGCCGCCTGGTCGGCCGCCGCGTCCGGTGGCCACGTGGGCCGTGCCCGCCGGCTGGCGCGGGACGAGGACGCGCGGCTGGCGCGCAAGGCGGTGCTCGACGTGCCGCTGCGGCTGGTGTCGCTGGCGGCCTGCATGGACGCCGCGGACGACCTCGTCGGTGCGGCGAAGGAGGAGACCGAGGCCGCCACCGAGGTCCTCGACGGCGCCGAGACCGACGCGCTGAAGAACAGCCTGGGCGTCGGCGCCCGGGGCCCGGGCGTGGTCGCGGCGAGCCGGGGGAGCGCGGGGCAGCTCAAGGAGTTGGAGCGCCGGCAGAAGTCACGGGCCACCCGCATCGGCCGGGACTCCCTCGACCGCGCGCTCGTCGACCTCGCCGGGCTCTACCGCGACGCGCTGGTGCTCGCCTCAGCGCCCGCGGGGGAGCTCCCGCTCAACCACCCCGACCGGCGTGCCGACGCCGTCGAGCTGTCCCGGCGCATCGGTGCGGAGGGGGCGCTGCGGCGGATCGACGCGATCCTGGACTGCCGGACGGCACTGGAGCAGAACGTCAAGCCGCAGATCGCGCTCGAGGCGCTGACGGTGGCGCTGCGACTGCCCGCCTGACCCCCGCCCCTGCGCCGTACGGCTGCGGCGGTGCCGTAGTCTGTGGCGGCACGTCCGCCGCCTTAGCTCAGTCGGTAGAGCATCTCACTCGTAATGAGAAGGTCGTCGGTTCGATTCCGACAGGCGGCTCCGTTCTGATCAGCATGGATGTCCCAGGCTTTCGCTCCACGGCGCGAGCTGTGTGCCATTGTGTGTGCCGGCGGCGCCCGGTAGCCCCAGCTCAACCCCACAATGCCTCGCCGATTCGGTCGGCGGCGTCCTGCGCCAGCTCGGGCGCGACATGGGAGTAGGTGCCGAGGGTCAGGCTGATCTGCGAGTGCCCGAGCACCTGCATCGCCACCCGCGCCGGAACGCCTTGCTGCAGCAGGAGGGTGGCCGCGGTGTGGCGAGCGTCGTGCAGCCGGGCATCCCGGACGCCGGCCGCTTGCAGGAGCGCCTTCCAGTCGAGCCAGTCGCGCCGCGCGTCGATGGGGCGGCCGTTCGGCTGGCAGAAGACGAAGCCGCCGTCCTTCCACGCGTCCCCGGCGGCCAGGCGCCGTTCGGCCTGCCACGCCCGGTGACTCCGTAGAGCGTCCCGGAGAGCGTCGGGGAGCTTGATCGTCCGGCGCCCGGCCCGGCTCTTGGGCTCGACGAGCACGAGGCCCTTCCCGACCTGCCGCTGCAAGGCCCGGCGCACGGTGAGAGTGCCGGCGTCGATGTCGACGGCATCCCACAGCAGGCCCAGAGCCTCGCCCTGCCGCAGACCGAGGGCCAGGGCCACCGACCAGCGGGCACCGTTGGGCACGTTCCGGGCCACCTGCAGGAGTGCCTTGGCCTCGGCAGCCGTGAGCGGCTGCACCTCCTCGCGGGCGGCGGACGGCGCGTCGACCAGGGTGGCGACATTGCGCGCCACCCGGCCCCGCTGCATCGCGACTGTCAGCGCCCGCGACAGGATGCGGTGGTTGAGGAGCACCGTGGCCGGCGACAGGCCCTCTGCCGAGAGCTGCCCCCAGGCCGCCTCGACGTGCTCGGGTTGCAGCCGGTCCAGTCGATGGTGTCCGAGCAGCCGCACCAGATGGCGCCGGACGTTGCACGAGTAGTTCTCGTACGTCTTCGGCCGCAGGCGCCGCACCGCGATGGCGGTGAGCCAGTGGTCCAGCCACTGCTCGACGGTCATCGTGCGCCCGCTGGTCAGGCGGATGCCGGCGTCGCGCTGCTCCTCAAGCTCGCGCACACGCCGGACGACGTCCGCACGCTTCACCGAGGCGACGTGCCGTCGATCCCGCTTGCCGTTCTCCTTGAGCCCCATGGACACGTAGCCGTGCCAACGGCCGTCGGCACCCTTGACGATGCTGCTCTCACCCGCGGACTTGCGCTCAGCGGTCATGACGTCGCCTCCTGGCGCGGGTCACGAGGTCGGACATCTCGGACTGCCATCTCACCCTCGTCTCCTCGCCCCTGCTCGTTTACCCGCCAATCGTCGCGAGACGGCCACTTTCCTGGCTCGGTGATCCACAAAGCCTGCAATTGGGCGCGGAGATCAAGTCCGGGTCGATGCGTCCGCGGTGCTGCCTGTGGTAGTCGCCCGTTCCGCGTCGACCTGGTCGAGACGATGCTCTCGATCAGTTCGGATCGTCTCCAGGCAACTGACGTAGCGCTCGAGTTCGGCAACAGGCAAGCGACAGCTGCGCCCGATGTACACCGCACGCAGCTCGCCGGTCTTCATCAGCGCGTACACGGTCGTACGACCGACTCGGAGAGCCCGTGCGGCCTCCTCAGGCGTCAGCAGTAGTTGGGCCTTGGTCAACAGCTCCGACCCCGTGGGTGTCTCTCTCGACATCGCCGCCCCCTCATCCGATGGGTCAGGGCCGCACACCCGGATCACTGAACGGCCGACGGTCCCTCGTTTGGAGAAGGCGCCTTTTCGTCTCGATTACTGACACGAGGACGTCGGTTCTTCGCACGACTGCGAACATGCGCGCACCGGGGAGGATCGCACGGGTTGTGGAACCGGGCTCGGCGGTCCACAGGTCCGCCGGAGAAGCGTTCCGTCGTCATTACGTCGGTGCAGCTTTACGTTATGAGCGAATCCACGGAAACCGAACGGCGCACGTGTCGGTTCCCCGGCTGCCGGCGGCCGGCGGCGACATCGCATGCCGGGGCCGGCCGCCCGCCGGAGTACTGCGACGACAGCGCGCACAACCGGACCGCCGCCTGGCATGCACGCCGCCGGCTGCGAGCGGGGCAGTCCGGGCACGCGCCCGGGGTCGAGTCGCAGCCGGTGGACGCTGCGCGGCAGCGGGCCGGCGAGTTGCACGGTCAGGTCGCCGGCATGGTCGAGCACCTGAGTCAGCAGCTGCAGGGGTTGCTCGAGGAGCTGCGGACCGTGGCCGATCCGGAAGCGGCCGAGCTACAAATCGAGGCCGCGGCGAGTCAGGCGGCCGAGCAGGTGGCGACCGCCGAGGCGCGGGCCAGTCGGGCTGAGCAAGCGCAACGGCGCGCCGAGGCCGAGCGCGCCGAGGCCGATGCTGTTGCCGAGGAGGCCTCTGCGCTGAGCGAGCAGCTTCGTGCCGGGCTGGACGAGTCTGGTCATCGGCTGGCGGAGGCCCACAGAGAGCGGGACCGAGTGATCGACGAGCTGGCTGACGCTCGAGCGGCCGTGGAGGCGGAGCGGGCGCAGTTCTCAGAGAGGTTGGTCGATCTCACCGAGACGCTGACCGTCACAGATGCGCGGCTGGTCGAGGCACACGCCGACCGGGACGCCGCGACGCAACGAGCCGAAGCCGCCTTGGTCGCGCAGTCCGAGGCAGAAGAACGATCCCGCATTGCTGTCGAGCGGACCGAGGCCGAGTCGAAACGCGCCGCCCGGGCCGAGGACGCAGTGGAGTCGCTGCGCCGGGACCTGGCGCAAGCCGGAAGACGAGCGACCGACCTTCGTGAAGAGGTCGGCGATCTGCGCGAGAAGCTGGCGGCGACGACCGCCGAACTCGACGCCGCCGTTCACGGCGCCGAACGCGAGAAGGCCCACGGTGAGCAGCGGGTCGACGATCTGCGTACCCGTCACGAGGAGGAACACCGCCGACTCCAAGCGGAGTCCGGCGAACTGCGCGGCGAGCTCGACGCCGCACGCGAGGAAGCCACCTTGCAGCGCAGCAGAGCCGATCGGGCCGAAGCCCGACTCGACAGCACCCCCGTCGCACACGAGACCCGGCGCCCCCAGTCGTCCCCTGGGCGTGGAAGGCGTCGAGGCGAGAGCACAGCGCCGGGAGGCGATGAGGTCGGTGGCTGATCTCGAGGAGGTCTGGTCGGGGGTGCCGAACCGGCTCTTGGGAGCGTCGCCCTGCCGTTGTGCCGTAGATCTTGGCTCCGGAATGTCGATCGCCAGGCTTCCGCTCGCGTCAGGCAGCGGCCGCGAGCAGGAAGCCCACGGCGAGGGCCGGGCCGTAGGGGATCGTGCTCCGACGGTCGCCACCACGCATCACGGTCACGAGGGCCTGCGTCACGGTGATCAAGGTGAACGCGGCGAAGGCCAACAGGAGACCGCGATGTGTGGCATGCCCCAAGCCCAGCCCGCCGAGCGTCGCCAGGCGGACGTCACCGAACCCCGCTCCCGCGAATCGCCAGCACGAGAGCAACGTCAGCCCCGACGCCATGGCGGCGACGCCGCTGAGCGCCAGCCCCGGCCAGTCGCCGTGCACGGCCAGTACGACCGTCAGCAGAGCGCTGGTCAGGACGCCGGCCTGCCGAACGAGTGCGGTCGGGACGCGTTGGGTGACCGCGTCGCAGCACGCCGCCGCGACGAGCGCACATCCCCAGATCAGCAGGACCGGTGTGAGCTCCCAGATTTCCGTCCGCTGTGTCGTCGCCACCGCCGCCGTTCCGGCCGCGATCCCGCCGAGAGCCCCCGCCAGACCCAGAACCCTGCTCGTGGCGTCCCGTCGCGCCAGTTGCGCGAGCCCACGTGCGAGCAGCACAGGTGTGGCTGCCGACCCGGTGACAACGGCTGCGACCGCCACGCCCAGCCACACAGCGTCCATGCGCGCCAAGTGCCTCCTCGCCGGACCGCGAACGACTGCTCCCATGCGCTGACACCTCGTCTGCCGAGGCGTGGGGGAGCGGGCTGTGAGTGTGCGGCGCCGCAACTTGACGTGGCCTTGCGATACACCCATCCGGGGGACGACCGGCAGAGCGCTCGTGACTCTGAGTCACCCGAACGGGTGTCATGGTGCTCGACGTCACACCGTGTTCACGGGGGAGAGGAAGTCTCCATGCACAAACAGGCAGACCTGAAGCGGAGTGGAGGACGCGTGCAGGTGACGCGGACGGCGGTCACGGCGGCGCTGGCTGCCGTGCTCACGGTCTCGGGCTGCTCGTCGTCCGGCGGCGGCTCCTCGACTGCACCGACCACAACGACGACCCCGGGGTCGTCGGCCAGCGCCGCACCATCCGCGGCCGATCCGGCCGACGACGCACGAGCACAGGCGATCGATTTCGTCCCCACCTACGTCCAGACAATCGACGACCTCTACCTGGACCCGACGCGACCCCTCGACGACCTCTACGAGGTGGCCGTCGCGCCGGAGGCCACCAACCAAGCCACTGCCATCGGAACCTTTCGTTCGCAGGGCTACCGGCAGGTCGGGCGGTCCCAGTTGGTGACGGCGACCGCCGACAGCGTCGACCTCACGACCGATCCGGCGGCGTCGCCGTCACCAAGACTCCCGACCGTCGTGGTCACCACATGTGTCGACGTGGGCCCGGTGCAGGCGACCGATGCGTCCGAAACCTCGGTCGTCCCCGCCGACCGCCCCAGATACCTCGTCGCACGGCTGACGGTGGTCAACCCGGACTATCCGGACGCCGCCGGATGGCGGGTCAGCGAGGCTCCGAACAGGCAGGCGCAGTCATGCGACGGGTGACGGTCGCGCTGTCCGGGGCGCTGCTCGGCCTCTGCGCCCAAGGCGTGGACTCGGGCACGGCCATGGCTGATCCGGTCGTTTGCCAGCAGTACAACTCGCTCGGCATCTGCGTGGTGGAGGCCGAGTCCGCTCAGCAGCCGGAAAGTCGGCCGGTCGCAGTGGGCTCCGGTAGCGGTGGTGAGAGTCAGGAGGCTTCCTGCACCCTGGACGCCACCGGCGCCGCCGTCCCTTGCCGGGAGGGCCCGTCGTGGTGGGTCCAGAGCTTGCAGTGCTACGCCCAGCCGATGCTTGAGCCACCGCCCAAGGACTTGCCGATCTGGGGCGGCCACACCGACGGCGCCATCTACCTGTGCACCTTCTACACCGACGGTGGATCCTTCCCCGGCACGAACGGGTTCTCGTTCTGGTCGGCGACCGCGCCGGCCGGCCCCGCAGCCGTCGACCCCGCGGCGCTCGCCGAGCAAGCGCTGCGTACCCTGACCCTCCCGGAGCCGACGACCGGTCGATACCCGGCCGGGACCATGCGGGACGGCCAGCCCTTCACGGTCGTCAACGCCTACACGTGGTTCTGGACGGACCCTGAGTCGTTCCGGGCGCTGACCGCACGGGCGGACGCCGGCGGCGTCTGGGCGCAGGTGACGGTGGCGCCGACCGCCCTGACGTTCACCCCAGGCGACGGGGTCGAGGCGGTCTCGTGTCCCGGCCCCGGGTTGGCGTGGCAGCGCGGCGACGGCGTATGGGCGCCATCCCCGGCGGGCTGCCACTACCGGTATCCGCATTCGTCGATCCACCAGCCCGATGAGCAGGTGACGGCGACCTACGGCATCAGCTGGTCGGTCGCCTGGACGTCGTCGACAGGAGCGAGCGGCACTCTGCCGGACCTGAGGACGACGTCGGACGCGACGTTCGCGGTTGCGGAGGTGCAGGCGGTGGTGACCGGATGACATCACGAGTAGAGGCGACGACGACGTCGGCCGGGCGTTCCGCGGCTCCGGTACGTGAGGCGGCCCCGACACCGGTCCCCACGCTGCGGAGCGCGGCGGCGAGGCGGCACACCGGCCGGAAGTTACTGGTCCTCAGCGTGCTCGTCGTCCTGCTCGGTGGCCTGATCGCCCTTGCCGCCGGCCGGATGCTGACCGCCCAGACTGAGGTGCTCGCGGTCGCCCGGGACGTGCAGGTGGGCTCGACGATCACCGGCGACGACCTGACGATCGCGAACGTCACCTCGGACCCCAACCTGTCACCCATCCCTGCGGCCCAGCAGTCCGAGGTCGTCGGGATGGTGGCGCAGGTCCCGCTGACCCGAGGCGAGCTGCTGACCCGCGCCCAAGTCGGCACGGGCACCGGACTTGCCGTCGGGGAGATGCTGGTCGCCCTGCCGCTGAAGGAAGGCCAGTTCCCCGCCCGAGGGGTGACACCGGGGCAGCAGGTGCTGATCGTTCAGACTCCCGGTGCCGCGGGCTCCACCAGTGGGACCGATGCCATGGGCGGGACGTCCGATGGGCCGACCGAGGCGACCGTTGCCGAGGTGGGACCGGTGAACCCGACCACCCAGGTGACGGTCGTCGACGTGCGGGTCCGTGAGGCCGAGGGGCCGGCGGTCGCCCAGCTCGCCTCCACCGGCAGCCTGGCCTTGATCCTGCTGCCGGCGGGTCGGTGACCGGGTGCTGACCGTCGTG
>Ga0210040_10007840_pt1 | contig 12799 bp, 14 predicted proteins | sample CryGeyCG12114_NA_FD_185462 | JGI IMG/M metagenome (GOLD analysis project Ga0210040, IMG submission 185462) | Groundwater microbial communities from aquifer - Crystal Geyser CG19_WC_8/21/14_NA (SPAdes) (version 2) | ecosystem: Environmental > Aquatic > Deep subsurface > Groundwater | place: USA... | reverse complement strand
CTACAGCATGGGGTCATGATACCCTCTCGCACGCCCCTCCCAGCCTCTTCCCTCATCAGCGGACACGAAAGTGACTTCTCGCTTTCTTCTTCCTACTAGGACTTCTTCTCCGTTCGCGACCGTCGTCACGAGCCCTTGCACCTTTGCGTTTCATGTACATGTCTTGTTTTCTTTGTTTGTGATCAGCCTTGGTCGACGCTTTCAACCGTCCAATTCCGTCCATACTTCGCCGCAACAGTATACATTCTCGACCCGGCAATTACACGCACTAGCCGACGTTAAGATACTCTTTGCGCTATAGTCCCGTGGTCAGCTTGTCCGCGCGGGTCCCTTTGCTTGTGCACCTACCTACCAGTCCCCCTCTCGTCCGCAAACACACCCATGTCGTCTCCAACACCACCACTTGATGTCGAGATGGCGATCTTGGGTGAAGACAATCCGCAACACCCTGCACCGCCTGCACGAGTTGCAGCCAGGTTCTACAGAAATTCCAGCGCCCGCCGGAGATCCTCTGCCCACTCCTCCCGGCGCAGCTCACTTTCCTCGGTTCACTCACACCAGTCCGCCCTGTCTTGCCACGGCGGCCCTCGCAGTACTCACATTGCTCAGCATCTACGGCGAGCATCTATCATAGAATCTCGAAAGGCTCGCCTAGCGGATCGCGCAGTCCATGCCGAGCAAGTCAGACTCAGGGCGGCTGCCGCAAAAGCTGCGCCACGGGTATCATATAGTGAGGAGAAGGCACAGGCTGCACAGGCTGCACGTGAGAAGTTGCTAGCGGAAATAACTGCACGATGTGAAGAGGAAGTGCGTCGTGCGAAGAAGGTTGCGGAGGAGACCAAAGAGAAGAGGGCGGCAGAACTTGCAAGAATGAAGGAGGAGATGACGGAGAAGTATGCAGAAGCCGCTCGACGCAGATCGATCTATCAGAACAACCTTCGGAGACCCAGGACGGCATCCCTGGCTGCTGTGGAGGAGAAGAAATTCGACCTGGCCACATTGAAGAAACTAAGCCAGACCGCTGCGGCCCGAGTTATACAGAGATCCTGGAGGGCGCACCGGAGGACCAAGACGATAAAAGCATTCCTTGGTCTCGGCCTGAACATGGCGCGCACTGCAAATATGTCCTTTGAGGATTTGACGAGGCTTCTCTCAGAAGATCGGATTATGTCTAGCACGGCTGCTGTCTTGACTCACACAGGGTTGCTTGAGCGAAGCACCGACGAAGCCGCCAATAAAGGAGCAACCAGAGTATTCCTGAGCGCTTTCATGGTACGCGCGCATCCACAAGAAGCATTCAGTCACGGTGGCAGAGAGCCACAGGAGCAAGATCTTATGACGAAAGCTACCGCGGTACTCACGGCGTTCGAAAAGTGCTTAAACGCTGACTGTTCAGAGCGTCTTGCTGTTTGTTCCTCGGAGGATCTCTCCTTTCTCTACAACGATTTTACCTCCGCTTTCCATGCCTGGAAAAGTCAAGATCTTACTGTGCTTATTGATGTTATGGTCAATTCATTCGTAAGCTTGGATCAGATCCTCCAAGTCACTAAGGATGAGCAGGATGGGAATGTCGCGGAAGATTACCTGCAAGCTGTGCGACAAGAACAAATCAAACTTCTAGCTCGGCTCAAGAAGTTGGCTGGCTCGGAAGAGGCGCTAAACAAAGTGAGGACGGCTGTGCGGAAGGCCCGAAAGCAGAAAGCCGCCAAAGAAAGAAGGACATCAGCTCAGAGCATCACATCGACGCAGAATGTCCCGCGAGCAATTACTCCGGTCAATGATGCGATGGTTGTGACAGGCACCGCCGCTCTGACGCCACCTGCAACCCCCAAACCGGAGGTAACGAGGGCCTCTGGAGCCTCCTCCTTTATGTCTAGGCTTGGTCAGGCTATGACTGTCCTACCTTCGAACCGAGAGATCGCCCATGAGATGCAGATTAACGGTACGTACGAAGTGCAGCAGCAGCCGTGGACGGATTCGCGTAAGCAATTTATGGAAATGTTGAGAAATAGCATGCGTGAGAGTATGCAAGAGGGGGGCGACCGTGCTACAGCAAGCTGGACCCACGCAATGGCTGTCTTGATCCGGGACAAGCTGCTCGCTTTGGTCAGTCAAAAACACCCGCTTCATGACCATATAGATGGTTTTCTTGATCCTCAACTTATCGACCAGCAATGTCGAATTGGTATGTTCTCTTACGCACAGTTTTTCGACACAATTGCCGGGCTTATTGCACAAATATGCTCGCCCGGACGAGATGAGGCGGTTAAACAATTTCTTAACGACAAAACGGGTGACACCATTGATCGCCTCTTTGCCCTCATTGACATCATCGATCTGATGACTCTGGACCACATCAATTTTCAATTCAGGCTCGCAAGCCAGAGTGTCATCGAGCATGGACACGAACACGAGCATAGTATGTTTCAAAAAGACCTTGATGAGAACCTCCACACTTTGGACCGAACGAGACAGTGGTGGCGCAATGCTCGATTAGCAACAGCGGCTCCAACGCCGAATGGGAACGCCATATATGCTCGCGGGCTGGTAGATTTAGTGTTTGGTAATACACACATGGACTACAACAGCCTGCCAGAAACACTCCGGCTTGACTGGACCCGTCTGCTGAAACTGAGAGGCCGTGTCTTCCAAGTTGTCGCCACGGCTTCTATCCTGCTTACCTCGAAGATTCGAATGAGGCGTAACAGGGAAGCCTTATGGTCTAAGGATGCCGATCGCCTTATGTCCCTGGACCTTCTTACCACGGATGCAAGCCGGATTGTCTCCGTGATCGAGTCAAGCCATATCATGCCTGAAACTACCAAGGAAGGCTTGCTTAATTTTGTCAATCGTGTCCTGCCTGCGGCCATAATCGCGGCCCAGAACGCAGCAGATGCCGAGGCAGCCAGATTGAGTGCCATCCAGAATTCCAGTGACTATGATCCTTCGGCACCGGGCAGCAATCGCAAAGCTGGAGATGTCTTCACGGAGCAGATTGCAACCTTTGTTCTCAAGTCGTTACGTGAGCACGTTTTCTCTCGACTTTCCGCGGGCAGCACTGCGGAGAAGGTCCGGGCCACTACCGTGGCAGCGGAAGTGCTTGCGCGAGCAGGCATGCCGGAATTTGTGGCTGAGGTCGGGGTAATGGTTGATCTGTTGGACAAAGTGAGGAGTATTGACTTGCGGGCGCATGGGAAGTGGTACGATCAGATTGCAACACCGAATGAAGGCTGAACTAAGAAATAACAAGTGGACACGAGGTGGCAGGCTGTGCTTCAATGGGGTGCGGGAGCTTGCTCACGTCACAGAACGAGTAATGGCGGGAGCCATGATAACGCATGGTGTTGTGGATGTGGGTACATTTAGCAGGTTATGCATCGTTCCTAGAGGTATGTTGTGACGACCGAACATAATCGTGGTTGCACGCTACAGGTTTGCCGTTCTTTGGTTCCTCTCCTGCAGGCCATACAGCTCGCGAAGACCTTATATGGAAAAGTCTGTAGCTAGGGTCCAAAGTGACCAAGAAGCTCTCCTCGTGACTTGGTTTGGTATTTGATTTGAAGAATGGGATGCGAAAGAACACTCACTCCATGTGTTGCTGATTTATCGAGCAGTGTAACCCTCTGATTGACAGGACAATGCACGTGATCCGGACCCAGACTTTGCTGCAAATTGCCTTGGCATGCTGCCTGCGCTACTAGTACTCTGCTTTCTCCTTTAACTTTGAACTCGACCTCGATCACGTCGTAGCAAGCATCCATCTTTCGCATAACAGAGGTCGCAATCATGTCGTGGCGTAACCAGGGCATAACAGGCTCCAACAATATCCCTCTCGGTAATCGTCGTCGGTTCGCAGACGGTAATGGTGACTCGCAAAATGGTGGCTATGAATCTCCTATCAAGGAGGAATCTGGCAAGCGTGGTCGCAGTCCTGCCAGATGTATGTCGAACATCTCAGTCCACCTATACTCAACTAACCGTCTTGCAGCCGAGTCTGTTACCGACGGCGTGAAGCGCCGAAAGAAGCGCAACCGATGGGGTGATGCTACTGAAAACAAAGCTGCAGGCCTGATGGGGCTACCGACCATGATTCAGTCCAACATGACTTCCGAACAGCTCGAAGCATACACACTCCATCTCCGTATCGAGGAAATCAGTCAGAAATTGAGAATTAACGATGTTGTGCCAGCTGAAGGCGACAGGTACGTGGCACTCGGGTCCCTTGACATTCTAGTTGCTAATTCATCTAGATCGCCATCTCCACCACCGCAGTATGACAACTTTGGTCGACGTGTCAACACAAGAGAGTACCGCTATCGCAAGCGTTTGGAAGACGAACGCCACAAACTGATCGAAAAGGCGATGAAAACGATTCCTAACTACCACCCGCCATCTGACTACAGACGTCCAACTAAGACACAGGAGAAGGTCTATGTGCCAGTGAACGATTATCCGGAGATTAACTTCAGTATGATAACTAACCCTCTAACTCTTTTTCTTATGTTTTTCCTCTCACGCTCTATCGTGGCAGCTCAGCACTATATGCAGTGCCTGCGGTAGACGTGCGCCCAAGCACTAACCTTGCTGATCTTCACAAACTTGCGCTTGATAAATTCATACACTAACACTTAGCTCTTTCTTCGTAAAGTTGGATTACTCATAGGACCTCGTGGCAATACCCTCAAGAAAATGGAAACCGAATCAGGAGCCAAAATCGCCATTCGTGGCAAAGGCTCGGTCAAAGAAGGCAAAGGTCGATCTGACGCAGCTCATACCAGCAACCAGGAAGAAGATCTACACTGTTTGATCATGGCCGACACGGAAGACAAGGTCAATAAGGCAAAGAAACTCATTCACAACGTCATCGAGACTGCTGCTTCCATTCCAGAAGGGCAGAATGAGTTAAAGAGAAACCAACTTCGTGAGCTTGCAGCTCTCAACGGTACTCTTCGAGATGATGAAAACCAAGCATGCCAGAACTGTAAGTGTGGTCCCCATGTATATATCATAAGATGCTAATTGGGATGCAGGCGGTCAAATTGGTCATCGTAAATACGATTGCCCTGAGCAGCGTAATTTCACAGCCAACATCATCTGTCGTGTCTGTGGCAATGCAGGCCATATGGCTCGTGATTGTCCTGATAGACAGCGTGGCAGCGACGCACGTAACAACGTTCCTGGTGGATTTGGTGCACCACAACGACGTATCGGTGGCGGCGACGCTGTTGACAGAGAAATGGAGAATCTTATGCAAGAACTTTCCGGCAACCCCAGCGGCAATGGTCCGGCTGGACATATCGAAGCAGCGCCAGGCATGTACGATCAAGCTGGATATGGAGGCGCGAGCGCCAAACCATGGGAACGTCAACCAACAGGTGGTGCTGCTCCATGGCAACGTCCAAGAGAAGAAAGGGGTGGTTACGATCAGGGTGCCGGTGCTGGTGCTGGTGCTGCTCCGTGGCAACAAAGCAGACCAGCAGACAACTATGGAGCTGCACCACCTCCTCCTGGCGGTGCACCATGGCAACAGCAAGCAGCGCCTGGCCATGGCTATGCGGCTTATGGTGCTGCTCCTGGCTACGATCAAGGAGGCTATGGAGCTGTCCCAGGCTACGACCAAGGTTATGGTGCAGCTCCTGGCTATGATCAAGGCTACGGGGCTCCTCCAGCTGCTCCGCCTGGCTTGAGCGATTTCCTTCAGCAATACGGACAAGCACCTCCTCCACCTCCAGGTGACCAACCTCCTCCACCACCGTCGCATGACGCCGGACCCCCTCCTCCACCTGGCTACGATCAGCCACCTCCGCCCCCACCAGCTTAGTGGGCTACTGCATGGCCTGGCTGGCATTGGTATCGTTATTGAAAGTTTTCTGGAGACGGGACTGCCGATTTATCGTGGTCGAGAAACCGTGGCTTGACAGCCACCCAAAAGTGTATGATAGTCTTTTTTTGGTAATTGTTCTAGTTTGTGTTTTGTGGCCTTGCTACGTCTTCTGAACTCGTGCTCTAGACCGAGGTCATCACGGTCATGTGTGTCCAAAGCGCCACCATTCGTCCATTCTCGAAAGGTCGAGCGAATTAACCAATCACGCATGCCATATGCTCCATATGCTCCATATGCGTCTTGGCATTATTAGCATATTGTTCTACATCTTCGCCTTTCCTGGAGCTCATTTACATCACCGTCGTCTCATCAGCATTCACTGTTCCATCAAACAACCACCTGCACATCAGCATAGAACCTCTTCAATAATCTACAACTCCTCCAACAAAATGCCTCGTCAACGTGGTGGCGCCGCCCCGCGCTCCAGCGCACCATCTCGCCCATCCGCCCCAGCTCCGGCTCCACGCTCTGTCGCACCACAGCAACAACAGCGTCCCATGTCCACAGCCGCCACCCAGCCACGACAAGCACAGGCTCAACCTCCCGCCCAAGCATCGCAGGGTTCCGGTCTCTTCGGCCAGATGGCTAGCACAGCTGCGTAAGTCTACTCCCCTTGCCAGAATGTAGCACATCCTATTTATCCGATGCTAACGAATCTCTACAGTGGTGTCGCAGTCGGTTCCTCCATCGGCCACGCCATCGGCGGATTCTTTGGCGGCGGCTCCTCCGCTGCTCCGGCAGAGCAACAGCAAGCGCAATACGAGCAGCCAGTCGACTCCTACGCGCAGCCCGGCCAGGCGATGGACTCCGGTCTGTACAACTCGCAGTCGGCCAGCCAGGGGTATGGCGCAACGGGCCCGTGTGCAGGTGACATCAAGACCTTTACGCAGTGTATGGAGCAGAACCGTGGAGACATGAACATCTGTGGCTGGTACCTGGAGCAGCTGAAGGCTTGTCAGCAGGCTGCGGGGAAGTACTAGAAGCGTAGCTATGGAAGAGAAAAGGGCTTGGTAGATACAAACACGGCGGTGATGGAGAAGGAGAAGGCGAAGGAGGAGAAGAGAGATGGAGTGGCAGAGGAAGTGTACCAATAAACCAGACAAGAAAATGTTAGCATGGCATTGAGCGAGCATAGTATTGCATAGCATGGCATGTACATGCATTAGGGAGGCATACGAGACGAACACAAGCTAGGAGTTCCTCCACTCAACTGTCGTGCAGCAGCAGGATGCCATCACGCGTTTTTTGCCCAGACATCTTCTTCTCATGTATCCAGATCCCAAGTGGACGCTTGAAAATGGTCAGGTGTCCCTTTAGGCAGGCCATACGGGTCTGAAACGGGTACATTCAAGATCGGTGTAAATTTGGACTTGAGACATCGTTCTGCAGTTCTATATGATCAAATACGCCATTTTCAAGCGAGCACGACTCTCTGAGACGACCGCGAGCGTGTTTGGGCGTGTACATGCTTCGCTATATTGGATGTTCAGCCCAGCATTTGTGCCTCTCAGGATGGGCCCTCGTGCTCGCGCAGCCTACATTACAGTAATTTCTGATCAGCTCATTTCTCGTCCAGCATGCCGAGACTTATTGGGCTCATAAGAAGAGGGGCTTCATGTACCTATACTCTCTAGTTTGTTGCCCCGAAACACGACTGGAGGATGCCTGCTTGCAGAGACTATTGGCAGTAGGTCGAAATAGTGCGAGGATTCATCAGCCGAACATTGCCTATAATGAGCTATGTATACTTGTCTTCCGTGAGCAGCTCAAATTCCTCCAGCAATCATGGCTCAACGACATGGTCAGACAAAGATGAACTTGGCAGCCAGAGTCCGAGAGCACGTTGCATCCCTGAGACGCCAAAGTCGGGCCCCTCCGCAAGATTCTGTGGACGACGAAATAACGGCACCCGACAACTGCTATGTGCGGTCTGTGTATCGGAGTTGCTGGACCGTTCCAAGGCGAAACTTGGCGAAGGGTTTCCATGAATGTTAACCTGAAACGCCGGCGGGGACAGAAATCTACCCGAGCTGGAGCTTTGCGTACGTGAGGTGTCTCGTTCGCAATTACTAATAGGGAACATAGATGTAGTGGTCATTGCCCATTGTGGGACCATAGATCCAAGGCTCTCTCGCTCGGTTGCCGCTTGAGGCGTCCCAGCTTTGCGTATTATTGACCCGTTTTGAGGGCTGTCGATAGACGGCTTTTGTCTTTTCAAAGACGTGAGAGCTGTGTAAGATATGGGATAAGCGGCCTGTCGACGCATTGGTGCATCGGATGGCATTGGAGCTCTCGCCGGAGGAGACATGACACTGGTCGTAGGAGAGGATTCAACGCGGAGGCCACCCATGTATTGAGGTTCACCAGCCCATATAGAAAGGGGTGTCGACACATTGAAGCGCGACCTGTCATGTGAGAACGATTTATGAGGCCGACCATTGAACTCTGCAGCAAATGCAGTATCCGCCGTCCTTTTGAGTGGTACGGAGGCTGAAAGGTATTGGCGGTTGATCGAAGACACGGCATGAGATGGTGCGCGCACGTAACTCCTCTCGGATTTTGCAGCGTTGTTGTAAACAGATATATCGGCAACTCTTTCGTCCAGAAGACCAGCCATTGGACTCAGCTGGGTGAGGAAGTCCGTTTCAGTTGGAGTGCTGTGCTGCAACTCTAAAACCTGCGGTGCCTGTGACGGTGCGAATATAGTCGTGTTTGCAGCTGTTTTGAAGGTGCGAGCTGAACTTGCGGCAGACCTATCATTGTTTATGTCCACGTGCATGGATTGATCTGTACCATGGCTAGGTGAGACGCTGAATTGACTTGTGTAACTCGTTCCGGAGCCTGATCTTGCACGCGTGGCATCCCTGGAAGCAGGAGCGAATTCGAAACCGTTTTGTATACGATCGAAGTCCTTAGGAAAGACATATCTCATCCACGCCGCGTTCTCATCGCCCATGCTTTGTGCATTGTGCTGAGGGTTCACCAACCTGCTCAAATACCCCTCAGTCTGTTGCTGTTGCCCGTGTCCTGCAACACTGAACCTCTCGCGTATCGATGGGCTCCTTGATGCTGGTCTCATACCATCAGAACCATAGAGCCGAGTTTGAGGCGCGATCGTAGTTTCTGGGGCGCCTTGATAGGCACTCAGGATACTGTCTACTTTTTGGACAGCATTATTTCTGTTACGGCTCGTGTCCTGGTCTTTGCGATGAGTTACTTTGTCGGTGCCTTTGTCGGTGCCTTTGTCGAATAAATGTTTGATTTGGGATTGACATGAGACAGCGGTTGTTTGGTTGTCTGTTGTGCTCTGGAAGCTCTTCTGGAGTGGCACGAGTTTTGCAAACGCCGACTTTCGTTGCGGGCTCAGAATTTCTTTCAGCTCCTCCGCTACGGAAGATGAAACTTGACGATGCTCCAAGGCTTCCTCAAGGAGGACTTGATGTTCCAGAGTAAATCTCGCTGAGCTCACGGATAGTGGTGGTCGTGCTGCGTCTGGTTCAGTGCCTCTTACGCCACCAGGAGTAGTAGGCCTGGGCACGTCTGAAGCACCACTTTTCCTAGACAACGGCGCCACCTTGCTATTTCTCATTCTCCTTTCTGGCCCTGAAATTCGAGTATTTTCTTGCATGAAGATGTCCTCGATGCCGCGTTGTACCTGAAAGCCTTCGTTCTGAGAGTTGGTTCGAGTTCCCGGCATCGAATCATCAGATTGAAGAAGATGCCGTCCACGTATCATGGAACTGGAAGCGTCCTGAGTAGCCTTCGATTTATGTTGCCCAGACATCCTAGACGGAAGACACGGACTGTTGTATGAGATTGCAGACACATGTCTTTGAATCACGGCGGATGACGAACGTTCTCTGATTTGGTCGAAATTGGTTGAGTCTAGAGCATTTTCGAGTGATATCAGGTTCATAGATCTGTCTTCTTGATGTAGGTCATCCCCTTCTGCTATATAGACCTCGTCCCTGACCTTCTTTGGTGCTCTTTGACGAGGAGAGTTGGTTATTGCCGCAGCCTCGTATCGATCCAGCAACATCGACTCATCGGACATGCTGCTCGGCATGGCTGGTGATGCTGCATGCGTATTTATCGTACCTCGTGTTGTCTCAGTCTGGTGTATGTTGCCCCCAATCCGGATGCTGGCTTCCCCATGTTCGGCCGCAGGTGTGTACTCTCTTGACAGTGGACCTCGGAAAGGCTTGATCGTATTATGGTGTACTTGTGGGACCATCTGAAACTCTCTCAAGCGCTTCTTGTCCTTGAGAGTAATCTTTCGTCGTCGACCTATCTTCTCCATCTCCTCCGCAGGGGCAAAATTGATCTTCAGTGGCTTTGCTGCAGCAAGACCCATCCAGTCCGACCTCTTCAGTAGACTCTGCTTGACTGCTGTCAAAGTGTTTCTTGCAGGCGGTGCATGTGTATCCGAACCGCTTCTTTTGTCTTCATCGGCGTCGAAGTCTCCGCGTCGTCGTCCTTCAGCTGATATGCCACGTTTGTTTGATGAATCAATAAGGTCGTCTGTAGTAGCGTCTTGTGGTTGTATCCGACGTTGACGCTTGTTGTGTATCGGCTTTCCTTGTTGGTTGTCTGGCGAGTTATGTCGCCCTTCTAGGCTCGTGGTTGTGGCGTGTGGTTGTGAATGCTCTACAAGCCCGGTTCTACCTCCGCTAAAAGCTTCTTGGACGGAGGGTTGGTGTACTATCGAAAAACTAAGAGGAGCTGGAACAGAACGGCCGCTTTGAAGCTGCACTCGAGCTCTAGCAAAATGCTGCCTTTGAGCTTTGAGCTGGGGATTTGCATTTGCTTTCGAATGTCGCTGTAGCCTGCCGCCGGTCCAATTCATGGCAAGGTAATCATCACAGAAATGAGGAATACATCTTAGGACTGGGGTCTACAAAGAAGATCGAAGGATAGCGCCATACTCTTTGTGACGTGGAGCCGTGATGTTGGGGTTATGGCATGCAAGTAGCCGTTCGTGGAGGCCGCCAGTCCCTTTGCCAACAGCAGCACCTGCCATTCTCGTTCCAGCCAAGTCATCGGTCCATTGATATTTGGTTCTTGTCTGTTTCGCCTCTCACGTTTCTAGCCATTCTCAACCCAACCTGTCCATCGACCATGACATTGCTTCAAAACAAGGCCGTCGTGAGCCAAAAGTATCTTATCGGCAGTTTTCCAACGTCTTAGCGAAGAACCAGCTTCGCAGGTCCCGTATGGGCAGACAGGCGTCATCACCCAAGCTATCCTGGTTGGAAAGTTTCCAGTAGGTCGATGGCTACTACCTAGGTAGCATCGAACTCATGGCCGTCGAACTCATGGCAGCTCTTTGAAGCAACCTTGGCAACAGTATCAAGGTCATTCGAGGAATGACATGTCTATGATCAAGGCATCTCCTTGTCTCTCAACGAACCGTCCTTCAACCACCTTCTGTACGTTACCCAATGAGTGTGAAGACTATTCCAATTTCAATTTCCTTGCTGATAAGGCGTTTGGCGTAGCAAACGAAGCAAAGAACACAAAGTGCCAAAACATTGCTTGGCATTGAAGAGCACCTGCAGGATTGAACTGCTGCTGGTGCAAATTTGTGAATTTTGATATCTGCAACCTCGCGCACAAAAATGATATCGGCACATCTGTACATCTGCCAGATGTCTGTGGTGATCAGTCAAAGTGCTCAGGCTAACAGAAGCCATCAGTCTTTGCTCAGCTGTCATTACGCGAAAGCATGATGACCGAACGGGCGGTTTCAAGCCTCAAGTTGAGCATGCCTTGCCAGCACAGATGATGCCAAAGAGTCTCTCAGACCTGCGACAATGTGTTGCCTGCTGACCAGGATACCGTTATTCGGAGTGTTTATTCCAAGGTAAGCTCCCTCATATACCCCCTCTGTTTCGCCCGAACATCATCGATGATGAATACCCCAATAAGCATAGTTCAACTGAGGCCGTGGCCATTGAACGATACAATTACCATCATAACCTTTTCTGAAACTCCCTACACAAATTGTCATTGCATCACAGGATATTCCCCTTGTAGGCATCGCTAACATTACGATGGCACTCAGGTACAATGATCGACACATTCAGCTCAGAGCTGCAAATCATAGCCCGATTGCCCGATTTGCTGCAGAGGGCGCTGATTAAACGCTACTTCGGTACAAAGCACGCGATGTGCCTCGCTTGTTTCGGTGGTCGTCCGGATCGACTGAAGCTACCAGGCCGAAGAACCGACGCACGTCATGTCCTCACCTCCTTGTATCTTGCAATGATCACTTTAGGTAATTGAGGAACCAAATATGTTTGGCAATGATGGGTATTTCCCTAGAGCTTGGCTGACACAGATTTGATCGGTACATGTAAACTCCGTAGCATGAAGTTGCACCGACTTACACTCGCCATAACCGAAACTAATTCCCCAGCTTGGAGCGACCACACTTCCAAACAAGCCACTGAGGTCATTTTCATCGCGTCCCGATTCCATCGGTGCACCAAAAGTGGGAAGAGTGGAAACAACAGACGTAGTATTTGTGAAAGCTGTTTTCCATTGTGTAGCATGAAACGGGTTGGCAACAATTCGAGGGGGTGAGGTTGGAAAGTTGTGAGTTGGCATCTCTCGCGGGGTGTGCTCGTTGCTGCATGGAAACATGTGGCAGGAGGAGCAGGCGCGGGCAGCTAGACACCAATCATGGTATCACTATCAACACGTAGAAACAGTCAAAGTCTCTTGACTGTTGTTGCTGTGGCTATATGCAGCGACGCAGTGCCACGTCAGCAGAAAGTGCACAGTGTGAGCGAGTTGATGCATGAGTTGGTGCATGAGTTGGTGCATGAGTTCTGCAGGCGAGATGCATCAAGTCACTCGGCGTGGTGTCGCATGGTTGGTCCCATCAGGGCGGTCAGCGGCGGGTAAAGTCGT
>Ga0210040_10007839_pt1 | contig 12799 bp, 1 predicted proteins | sample CryGeyCG12114_NA_FD_185462 | JGI IMG/M metagenome (GOLD analysis project Ga0210040, IMG submission 185462) | Groundwater microbial communities from aquifer - Crystal Geyser CG19_WC_8/21/14_NA (SPAdes) (version 2) | ecosystem: Environmental > Aquatic > Deep subsurface > Groundwater | place: USA... | reverse complement strand
GACTCTGTTCAGAGACATGTTTGATTGGTGCACGGACATGATCGAGAAGACGCTATCGATCAAGTCGAGCTTCATGGAGGTAATTGTTGATACTGGCGAGGGTGCGATGGAGATGCATGATAGGCCGTTTCGGACCACAGAGGCTGTGCAGTCCACTGACGATGACGATGAGCCTGTTCTTGTGAGGTGGTCGAAGCTCGAAGAGCTGATTGATCGATTAGGCGACTTGGTAACTGGATCGGGAGGGCTTGAAGAAGATTGGAACAATTAGTGATGCAGAAGTAGTGCAGACACTGCGTGGTTGTGAGGGTGAGACTCGAAAGAGGGATAAAATGATATCAAGCCTCGCGAGACGAGGTCCATCTATCAAGCTAATCATCAGTCTTTCGTTTCGCCTCATGATTCCGTCCAACTTAGATGTCCGTACGCATCTTATCTCCACTGATTACCTTACCGTCCGATCCCATCACGAGCGCATGTCCTCCCTCATCAAGCAAGCCTTTCCCACCACAACCCCGGACTGGACGTTTCACCCGGCCTGGCAGAGCGCACTCCAGACATTCCACTCCAGACATTCCACATTCCACATGTCCTGTTCCTGTTCCTGTTCTTTCCCCTCGAGCGTCATGTCAGACTTGGATTCAGACGGCTAATCGACAGTCGGGAGTCTACCTACTTATACCTACATCTTCATACCCAACATACAGTGAGTGAGTGAGTGACTGAGTGCACGTACCACCACCTATCCTGTGCCCTCTCGTCTCGTCTCGTCCTGTCTCATCCCGTCTCGTCTCGTCTCATCCCGTCTCGTCCTGTCCCTTTGATACATCGTATATCGTACATCCTACCGTACATACATATCATACTATACTATCTCGACCCTTCGCGTGCATCCTTCTGCAGCTGCAATCACATGACGACTAAGGTATAGCATAGCGTCTTGGAGTTGGAGCTGTCATTGTGGGCTGGCGGGCAGGCGGGCGCTGGCGATGGGGCGGCGAAGTAACGTAGTTGGCGATGCACATACGCGGTCGCGGCGTGAGGAAGGGCTTAGCTTACTTCAATTGGATTGAATTGATCTGATTTACAGGATGTGATGTGAAGAAGGAGACGCCAGCTCAGCTCAGCTCAGCATAGTACAGCTCAGCTCGGGAGGGGGAGTGGTCATGTACTTGTCCTTGTTCATGATCGCATGATGCGTTTGATGGAGACATGCATCGATCGATCGAGTGAGTGAGGTCGGCTGTGTGTGGAGACAGACTATGGATGGATTGACTGGACGGACGTGTGAGTAAATAAATACACAATGAGTATGAGCTAAACGGTTTGTAGGAGGAGACGGGCGATATGCGAGCGCTTGAACTACTATCTGTTGCTAGAATTTTATGCTAGCCAAAGTTTATTTAGCTAATAGTATGGCTGGTATTCTCTGGTTTAGAGTACTATTAAAATAGAAAAGTATAGGTAAGTAGCGAATCTAGTTAAACTTATAGAGGACCTTTTTACGCCGTCTTAAAGAGATTATATAGAAGCCTCGTCTAATATATAAGGCTACGACGCTAATATACGCTAGTATAAAATTCTAGTAATAGATAGTAGACTCTAAGATCCTATCTGAATCTCGTCGTTCGTTAGGTTTAAGTTGCGAGTATAGAGCTAAGGTATAAGGTGTATCTAGGACGTTTATGAATAAGTCCTAATCGAGCTATCTATCGTAGAAATTAGTCCGCTAAAAGATAGAGTAAGATTCTTCCTTTATCGTCGATAGTAATTAATATATACCTTACGTCCTCTTTATAACTCCTCGGTCTTATTACTTACGAGGTATCTATATCGTTTAGTCTAAGCAGTAACTAACTAACTACGCTAGTCTATCGTACTTATATTCGGATAGAGAATCGACGAATAGATATAAACGGTCTATATCCTCTATTACTAAAATATTAAAATACTATCTTAGGAATCTCTACTATTTAAACTACGTTCTTACGGATCGTTCTTACTATAATATATCTTATACTATAATATATATTATAATATATATCGGAACTTCGCTAATTCTAACGTTTTCGAGGCGAGGAGATAGCCTTCTTCTCTACTCTCGAAATAACACGTCGAGCGCCGCCGCTCGAGAAGATAAAGATACGAGATCTATCTTTAGTACTCGTCTATAGGCGAGCTAATAAAAGTAAACTCGTTGCGCTATACTTAAACTATATCCGTAACTCCTAGTAATAAATAATTCTCTAATAATAACTTAATTAGTAGCTTTATACTCCTTATAAGTTTAAAGAAGGAGTAGATCGGTATTATCGTTTTACTCTTAAATATAAGAGCGTTAACGACTATCGTATCGAGTATATTAAGCTCGCCGAAGCTCGAAATAAAACGCTTAAGTATAGGATAAAAGCGTAACTTCGAGGTATATATTATATACTATATACTATATATACTACGTAATCTTAAAATCTCTTATACTACTCACCTTAGCTACTAAATATTACTTATAAATAAGAGTAACGTAGAAGGTTATAAGATAAACTATTATAATTATCTATTTACCTATTCGACGATTAATATTAAAGATACGCTAATAACTTATATAGAAAATCTATAGTATTAAGTCTTACTACCCTCGCTTATAATAGCTATACCTATTACTACTTTTCGTCGTTTTTTTTAAGACTTTACGAGTTTATTAAATTATCTATACTTATTAATATTAGACTTATGTCTTTACTTATTTTACTCTAGAGAAAGATAATACCTATAAGCTTTAAAACGAAGAGGTCTTCGCTAAGTTAAATAACTACTAAAATTATCTCTTCTCTTAGAAGTTTACTTATAGCTATATCTTTATTAAAAGAAGATATTATACTAGTTATATATTAGCTTAGTTTTATTCTTATAAATACTATAATAAGAGAAGTTATAACGATAAAGATCTTAAGTTAAAGATTTATAAGAACGATAGTAGTTAGGTTATTAAGTCTTACTCTTATAAAGAAAAGACGAGAGCTACTAGCTATAAGGTTATATATTATCTCTCTTATCGTAAGTCGCTAAATAGTAAGCTTAATAATAATAAAGCTTAGTATAGTAGCTAGTAAAAGAAGGATTATAAAGATTATAAGGTCCTATTAATCTATTAGTAAAGAAGGTATATAAGAAGATCTTACTTAACTTTTAAGCTTTTAAAGCCTTTACTTATTTCTATTATACTAATAACTATATATATATAAATATATATAAGTATTAAGTTTAGGAAATAAATTAACGATATATATACTTTTTAAGCTTTAAAGTTTAGTACTACTAGTTAAACTTATACTTAAAACTAAGTACGTAAGAGAAAATTATACTTAGGATTAAAAATTATATAACTCTTATCTATTATACTATTAAAGTATAGTAAAAGTATTTATATAAAGTTTAAGTACTATTTACTTATTCTTATAGTTATATTAATAGAATTTAATTTCTATTACTACTAAAATTAATAAGTAAGATAAGTACTTTTAATAATTAAATAATTATAAGATACTACTAAGACTTATTCTATATACTCTTAAAATATATCTTAAAAAAGTAGTTAGCGCGTACGAAGATATAAAGGCTAATTATATTATACGTATTCGCGAAGTCTTTATTAATATCTTAAAAGTAATTCGATTAACTTTCGTTAACTTTATTATAAGAGCTAGTAGGAAAGCGTAATAACTATAAATAGCTAAGTATAAATTATCGCTAGCTAAAAGGAAGAAAAGTCTTATAACGCGTACGCGAGAGTACTTATCCCTTACTATATATAATTATAAACTTTTCTTTACTAGCGTTACTAGGTAACTATACGATCTCTATAAAGAGAGCCTTATATTTATAAGTATAAATAACGATAAATAATTATCGTATAACTACGAGTACTAGCTAGTTCGATCTAGCTCGTTAAGATAATTATATATAAGGTCGTACGATAAGATTTTTTAAAGTACATAGCTATATATCGCGTATAAAGGTCGACGAGTAAGATTCGTACGCGCTAAACCTAAGAGCGTATATATTAAAACCTCGATTTTAAGAGTATATAGAATAATATTAATATAAATATCTTTTATATAAGTTACTTAAGTCTTATATTTATTATACTTATAGTTTTAAGATATAAACTCCTATAGATAATTTATAGTAAAAGTTTTAAGTTTTCTTATTAAGTTCTTTATAAAAGTATACTAATAAATAGTTATTTAGTAAAAGAAGATAATACTCTTTATAAAGAGGTTTACTAGCGATAGTTTATTATATATAAATACTATCTTTTAAATTAATAAGTACGGCCTTTTACTAATTATTACTATTAGTATAATTAATACTAATTATACTATTTTTATCGCCTTCTTATAGTACTTAAAGAAAGATATATAATTATATAAGTTCTTTATTAAGTACTTTTTAGAAGAGATTTATTTAAGCTATTTAAATCCTACTATTATTCTTACTAACTAAAATATAAAGTTAACTAGTGTATTTATAAAAGCTTACTTTTAAGATTAAAGCTTAAATACTATAACTAGTATATTATTAATATTATAATTACGTACTTTTAAGTAAGTAAAAAGTATACTAAAAACGATATTTAAGGCTTTATTAATAAGAGTATTAAATAACTAGTTATTAGCTTTAAAGACTTATACTAAAACTATATTTAGTTAAATACGTAGTTTACTCTTAAAGTAATTATTAAATAGTACTTAATAATCTTTTTAATAATGATAAGAGATATATTCTTAAGATTTAGCTACTAAAAGAGCGAAGAATAATCTAATTATATTTTAAGTTTAATATTAACTTTAGCTACTTTTTAATATAAAGAATTAAGTTACTTAATTATATAATATATAAGATCGTTAACTACTAGATATCTCTTAAGTAAATAACTTAAGAGATTATAATTTAAAGTAAGGATTCTTATTACGATTATAAGAATAATCTATATAAGTAAAGAACTAAAAGGTTAATAATACTTAATTAGAACTACTTTAATAATTATAATAGCTTAGTTTCTCTTAAATCTATTAAGTTAATTATTAAATATTAAGTAAAGCTTATTAATAAGCTACTTAAGTATATAAACTAGTTTTATAAGTAGTATTAATTACTTTATATATACGATTTTATACTAGTATATATTAAAGATAAACTCCTTTTATAATCGCTATTATACTCTTACTAGTAGATTATAGCGTATATTTTTACGTAATAAGGCTAGTAGCTAGAGTATAAGCTAATTATATTTACGATAATAAATATAAATCGCTTAATTATTTAAGTTTAATTTTAGTAATTCTAGAATATTAAAGAAATATTATAAGTTAACTTATACTAACGCTTTAACTAATAAATAACTACTAAGCTAGTTATATTACTCTAGAAAGAGTAAAGATTATAATAAGCGTTAACTTAATCTTTATAACTATTTAATAATATATAAAAATTCTAGCTAATAATACTTATTTAAAAGTAATAACTAATAATATAAGCTATATATAAATAATAATACCTAGTATAAGAGGTAATAAATATAAGAGTATTAGCTTACTAATAGAGTTAGTTATAATCTTAGTTATAGTTTTATCTTATTAATCTAGTATTACTTATATTATAAGTAAGTATTAGTAGTTATATTATTATTTATTTTTATCGTTATTTATCTTTCGTTAAGCTTAGTAGCGATAATAATAGCTAGTAGATTATTATTACTTATTTTCTTTATTACTAGTATTTAATCCTTTTTCTTCTTTACTTATAATCGCTTCGCCTAGACTATAAGACTAAAAGAAAAAAGGTAAGACTATATATAAAAGAAGAGGTACTAGCTTTTATAATACGCTACTTAGTAATAATAGTTAAGAGATTAAAAGAGTTAAATAGTAGTAGAATATAACTACTAATACTAGATCTTACGATTAAATAACTAGCTAGCTTAGCAGTAAATAAACGACTCGCTAAGCTTAATAAGTATTATATTTTACTAATCGCTATAATACGTAAGACTTAATACTACGAATTACTTATATTATCTTAATAGTATAGCTTTATTATTAAGAGTAGTAATAGTAATAATAATACCTCTTATATTTAAGGTATACCGACTTAATTCTTTCCCTTATATAATTTACTATAATAGCCTTACTTATAAAGAGTAGGATCTTTTCTCTATCGTTAATAGTAATTAATATATACCTTAAGTTTACTTCTCTTTATAACTCTTCGATATTATTACTTATAAGGTATTTATATCGTTTAATCTAGGTACTAACTAACTACTCTAGTCTAATCTACTAATATTTAGATAGAGGATTAATGGATAAGTATAAACGGTTTATATTCTCTATTACTAATATATTAGGATACTATCTTAGAATCTTTAGCTAGTTAAATCTACGTTCTTACGGATCGTTCTTACTATAATATAATATATCTTAACTATAATATATTATAATATATACTCCCTCGCTTATAAATTCTTCGGAAAACCTATAGTAGCGACTAGTATTTAATAGGCTATAAGATCCCGTAGTTAACGCCTTTATAAGCCTAGTTTTACCTCTTTTATAAGCTTCTATAAGCCGTTAGTTATTAATCTTACTATAGTATAATATACTTAAGGCGAGTAGTTACGATTTACTAGCTAGTAATTAACTTATTAACTAATAGCTTTCTTTATAATATATAAAGACTCGTTTAATAAACTAGTATTTAAAAGTACTCGTTTATAAGATTATAAACGTAAGCTTAAGGATAAGAAGAACTATAGCTCTTAAAGAAGTAAGATATTAAAACCGACTCGATTTCCCCTCGTAGTACTAAAAAAGGTAGACGAATTCTTAAGCGAGATACTTAAGAATCGCCGAGTCGAGTACTTCTAGGTTTACTCGTCGCTACTCTCTTAGTACGCTATAATAATTTAATACTAATACTACTCTTTAAGTAACTTAATATACCTTTAATTTAAGCTTTATTAGCTTAAAGCTATTCTTCTTATACTATTTCGTATTCTCTTATACTTAATAACTTAATTCTTTAATATTTAACTACTACTTTATAAGTTTAAATAATATTACTTACTTATCTTAAGCTATACTCTACTTTATTTATATTACTTATCGCTCGTTCTTAATAAAGAATTTAATTATTACCTCTTTACTATACTATTATTTCGCTTATAAAGCTAAGTACTTTTATTATATAAGTTTTTTTATTATAAATATATATTAGCTAAGTTATAAATATTAATATAATAAGCGAAGATAGCTTATTATTCTTAATATTATCTTATTTTAAATTTTATATAAGTTATATTAAATTAGAAGATATATCTTTATCTATATAATAGTTTATAGGTTCTATTAAATTAAGTAAATATAACTTCGCTTATAAAGTACTTAATATATATTAAGTAACTTTAATATTAATTTATAACTCTAGTATAAGAAGTATCTTATTAGCGCTACGATCTTATACTTTAAATCTTAATTAGAATATATTATAACTAAAGGTATTTATTTTTAAACTTATATATATCGTTTTATTACTTCTTTAAGTAGCTTCTTATAAGATATATTAAGAATATCGCTAAAGCTTTGATTTTATATATTCGCGATTATATCTTTAATCTTATTTTATAAAAATAATATATCGTTCTTTATCTTAATCTTAACTTCGTTTAAGTTCTTATTAGTGTTATCGCTTTACTCTTATTTTTAATACGCCTTCTTATTATTATTAAGCTTATAAAGTTAATTTTAAAGCGATTTAATCTACTATAACTATACTTTAATTATTACTATTATAAACTTTAAATAATACTAGTTAAATAGAGTTAAAAAAAAATAAGTTAACTATTTATTAAAGAATTATTAATAGCGCTAAAAACGTAATTAACTTAAGTTGTAATCTTTATTAAGAGAATATTAAATATATATTTTCTTTTTAATCTTTATTCTCTTCTTTATTTTAAGCTTCTTAATCGTCTTTAAAAAAGTATTAATAATTTTATTTTAATAAATAAGACTATTCTTTTATATTATTATCTTTTTAGTTATACTAATATTTAATCGATTCTTTTTTCGCTTAAGAGTAGCTATAAAAGAGTTAGTTATAGTTTTCGCTTTATATATACGTAACTTTTAAGTATTTAAGTTAATTAAGTACTCTTTAATCTTCTTTTAAGTTTTACTAATACTATTATCGACTTTATAGCCGCGTTTTTCTAATATAATCGCTTATTTAAAGTAATTATAATAATTAGTATAAAGCTTAATATAAGAAGATAAAAAGTATAAATAACTTATAAAATATTCGAAAATACTAGCTTTAAATCGTCTTTAAAGTCTATTTCTAGCTTTATCTTAATCTAAAGCGCCGTACTTAGTAATATACTAAAATAATTATTACTAGTTAAAGTATAAAGTAAATTATATATACTTTAAGTTAAGCTTTAATATACTATCTTATATATTTATAAAGCGTTATTTCTTCTCTAGTAACGCTAAAGGCGACGTAGCTCTTAAGGTAATACACTTTACTTATAATACTACTAGTAGTATATTATTAGTATATATACTAATATAATTAACGAATAAGATAAGTATTTATATATATCTTTTTAATAATATTAACGATTAAGAAGAAAAAGAGATAGTAGTAGTATAAGTAAAAGAAGAAAACGATATTAAAAATAAAGATAAAAGAAGATAACGATATAAGTAAAAAGTTAGTTTATTATTTATTAACGCTATTATTATAAGAATATAATAACTATAATATTAATAATAATACGTAGAAAACTTAGTAAAATAAAAGTAAGAATATTATCGTCGTTAAAATTAATAAATAAAAGAAATTAATAATTAATAATACGTTATTAATATCTTTATCTTATTATTTTTTCTTACTAGTAAGTTTTATTCTTAATTTCTCTATTACTTATACTAAATAGTATTCGCTAGTATATCTTTAAACGCTAATTAGCTAGTATAACTATTACTAATTAGCGCTAATAGTTAATTAAGTAAAGATAAGAATAATATTATCTTTAATATTAACGATCTTTTATTTATATTTAATACTTAAGAGCCTAATTAGCTTTAATCTTAAATACTAAGTTCTTTATTAGATCTACTTAATTATAAATTTATATTATAATAATAAAATATAATACTATATATAGTAGTATAATAATAATCTTCGTTCTTAAATAAAGAAATTATATAAAACTAAGAATTTAAGTAAGATAACGTATTTAAGATTAATATAATAGTAAAGAAGCCTACTACGAAAAAGCCTACTATAAAGAAGCTTACTAAGAAAAGAATTACTATAAAGAGAAGTACTAGAAAAAAGAGTTTATAAAGAGCTAGTAAGGAGTAAGTATCTTTAAGTTAAGTTTAATATACTAATATTCGCTAATAAGAATAGCGGCGAATAAAAAGAAAGTAAGAGTAAGTAATAGAGCTAATTTATATAGTAAAGCTATAAGAAAGTCGATAATACTAAGTAAAATAGTAGGTTTAAAACGTTAATATAAACTAAAGAGTAAGTTATTAGATTTATTATTATAATATAAAAACTAATAGTTATATAACTATAGCTATTCGTAAGATATAAAGGTACTAGTAGAATAATAACTTATTACTTTTATTTACGCCTTTTATACGCGTAGTAAAAGAAGAAATATAGCGGTTTATAAACGTATATTTTAGTAGTAGTTCTTAGTTTTAATATAATACTATTCTTACTTTATAAAAAGCGTTAAAGGCTTATTTTATTAATATATTTAAAGGTATATCGAGTTTTCTATAAATAAAAGAAGTATACTAATTATTATAATAATTAAACGCTAATTTATATATACTTTATACTTCGCGAGTTATAATTAAAGCTAAAAATATATATCTTACGCGTTAACTTTATAAGAAGAGAGCTTAATTAAGTAAATACTAAGCGTTATATTAAGTAATTATATTAATAATAAAAAGTAATATATTAAAAATTATATTATAAGTATATAATTTAAGATATAAAGTACTTTAGAATTATATAATATATTTTATTTTACTACGATTTCTACTTATATATATAATAATAAACGCTTAAACTATTTTATATTATATAAAAGTTTATTTAATAAAGTTTAATATTAAATAAATTTTCTAACTTTATATATTTACTAATAGGTTTTTAAAATTAAATACTAACTCCGTTATCTTATTATATAAAAAGATACTATCTTATTATTTAATATCTAGGCTTACTACTCTTATTTAGTAATCTTCGCGCTTATATTTATCTTTAAAAGACGTATATAGTATTAATAAAGTAATTTAATAGCTTATTATTTAGTAATACTATTATTATAAGTATTATTATATTAATTAAGATTAACTAATTATAAAGAAGTATAATTTTTATTATATACTTAATAATATATACTTATATATTTCGCGTAAAGTAGCTATATAAAGTTAGTATATCGAGCTTAGTATTTAAATAGGCCTTATATAGAAGCTTATAGGCTTCTATTTAGTAGGATAAAGAGATAAGTTAGAGGTATTTAAGCCTAACTCTCTCTACTTAAATAGAAAGAGTTCCTTAATCTTAAGCCTATCTTATTTTTATCTTACTAAGAGGCTTATTCGTACCTTTTATATTACTCTTCGTACGACTATTTATTAATATAATTACGTTATCGCCTACGTACGCCTTATCTCGTAATAACTATTAAGAGAAGATAAAGAATAAGTCGTATCTATTATAAAGTTAGCTTAATACTAGGTATTATTAGTACGTTAAACGTTATTAAATAATAAATACTAGGTTATTTAACTTATAATAGGTATATTAAACGAATAAGACCTCTTTATAATTAAAAGTATAGTATAAGATTAACTTATAAGTTACTAAGTTAACTAAGAGCTTAAAGGATTATATACTTAACTATATAGTATATAAGTTTAAAGAATAAAGCGAGCTAATCTTCTAAGGCGCTATTATATATAATTAAAAAGAGCTATTTTATATATTTAACGCGAAGAGTAAAAAGGTAAGAATAAATAATATTACGCTACTATAATAATTCGTAAAGAAGAATTCTTACTATTACGAAGTAGTAGTTAAAGCCGAATAGCGTTAAAGAGATTATAATAAAGCTACGGCTTATAATAGCTAGTATAATAGCCTCTTTACTAATAAGCGAAGATAGTAGCGCTTAGTAAGCTTACTCGCGAGTAGAAATACTAGCTATAAGCCTATTAAGGTAAACTATTACGGTCGATATTATAGTTGATACCTAAATCCTTAGGTATCCTATAATATTATCTTTAGCTATTTAGGTTGCACCTTCTATATAACCCTCCGTATATCTTCTTTACTAATATAATTACATTATCGCCTATACTCGCCTTATCTCGTAATATTAACTTTAACGATTATTGTTCGTAGCGATTAGCTAAAGAACGAATTAATTAGTATTATATATATAATAAGATATTTAAACTACTAATAGTATTTAACTTTAATAAATAGTAATATTAAAAGTACTTATAAGCTCTATTAATAATAAATAAAGTAAGCTCTTATAAAAATAAGATATTAAGCTTATTATAAGGTTACTAAATACCGTTAATACTATAGCTTAAAAGTAACTTAAATCTTAACTCTATAAAGATTATTTAAGATCTTTTAAAAAGGCGGATAATAGCTTAAGGATATATAGTAAGTAATAAAAACGTACTATATAAGGCTTAAAAGACTACGTAAGATCGCTTATAAGTCTTTAAGATAAATAAAGCTATTAATAAGCAGGAATCTAAGATAATAAAAGCTATTATATATTATAAAGAGAATAGCTTCTACGAATAAGAAGATATAGCTCTTTAATTTTAAAGATTATTTAAAGCCGTAGTCTTACTTTCTTTAGTATTCTAAACTCTTTAATTATTAAACACCGCGTCTATAAGGTTTTTATAGTTAAGGGTTAAGGGTTAAGTAAATTTTAGTATATATAGTAGTATCAAAACGAGGTTTCCTTAGTAGCGGCTAGTTTTCGTTAAATAGTAACGTTCTTAGTATTAATATAAAGTACTTAACGAGCTAATAATAATAGCGATAGTATAAGATAAATAAGTATAGTCTTATAATAGTAGTTAATAATAATAAGTTTAGTTAATGTTTTAGTAGAGGTTAGTAGAGCGTAGTTTAGTAAGGGTACTAATATTAGCTGCATTTCCGAATAATTTATAAGCGAGAGAGTATTAGAAGTCCATAATCCCTACGTCCCGAGGCAGAGCAGATACAGTAGCTGCCCCTCGACATCCTTCTCTACCCCCTCTCCTGAACAACATGTCGAGCGCCCCCATCCGAGAAGACAAAGAAAGGACATCCATCGTTGTGCTCGTGCGTGATTGACTCGCTAACAAACGAAAGCAAACCCATTGATTGCGCTATATTCGAACGATGTCCGTGAGTCCTAATAACAATAATTCCCCAAATAACAACTGGATTGCCTCATGCATGCCTCTCATAGGTCCAAAGGAGGAGTGGACCGGTGTTGTCGTCCTGTTCTGCTCTTGGGTGTAGGAGTGTTGGCAGCTGTCGCTCGCTGGAGCCCGAATGGAAACGCTTGGGTTTGGGTGTGGGATAGTATACGTACCCGATATGCGCCGAACAGGACACATACATGCTCCTTCCTCTCAGCCGTCGTCTATGCCGCTCTCGTCGTCATCATGCTGTGCGTCCGCAC
>Ga0210040_10007838_pt1 | contig 12801 bp, 12 predicted proteins | sample CryGeyCG12114_NA_FD_185462 | JGI IMG/M metagenome (GOLD analysis project Ga0210040, IMG submission 185462) | Groundwater microbial communities from aquifer - Crystal Geyser CG19_WC_8/21/14_NA (SPAdes) (version 2) | ecosystem: Environmental > Aquatic > Deep subsurface > Groundwater | place: USA... | reverse complement strand
CACCCGCCGCGCCCGCGTCGATGCCGCGCTCGACCAGGTGGGGCTCGGCGGCGCCGGGCGCAAGCCGGTCAAGGCCTACTCGCTCGGCATGCGCCAGCGGCTCGGGCTGGCCGGTGCGCTGCTGCGGCGTCCCGAGCTGCTCGTCCTCGACGAGCCGACCAACGGCCTGGACCCGCAGGGCATCTCCGAGATCCGGGAGCTGCTCCTGGAGCTGCACCGCGGAGGGACGACGATCTTCCTGTCCAGCCACCTGCTGGCCGAGGTGGAGCAGCTCTGCTCCCGGGTGGGCGTGCTGGACCGCGGCCGGCTGGTGCTGCAGGACCGGATCGCCACGCTGGTCGCCCCGACCGGGTCGACGGTGGTGCACAGCCCCACCCCGGACCGGGTGCGCGCCGCCCTGGACGGGCGGGTCACCGCCGTCGAGGGGGACCGGCTCGTCGTGCAGGGGGAGGACCCCGCCGAGGTGAACGCGCTGCTGGTGGGCGCCGGCGTCCCGGTGAGCGGGCTCGCCCTGGAGCGCCCGACGCTCGAGCAGGTGGTGCTGGCCGCGGCCGGCACGAGCGCGGACCGGGTGGAGGCACCGCGGTGATCGCCGTCGAGCTGCGCAAGATGTTCCGCCGCCCGCGCACCTGGGCCACCATCGCGGTCCTCAACGCCCTGCCGATCCTGGTGGCGGTGCTGCTCGTGCTCACCGACCTGGCGCCGCGGCCCGGTGAGGGGCCCCCGTTCCTGTCCGCCGTCCTGCGCAACGGATCGCTCTACCCGCTGGCCGCGCTGGCCATCGTCCTGCCGCTGTTCCTGCCGATCGCGGTCGCGGTGATCGCCGGTGACGCGGTCGCGGGGGAGGCCCAGGCCGGGACGCTGCGGTACCTGCTCGCCCGGCCGGTGGGGCGCACCCGGCTGCTCGTCGCCAAGCTGGCCGCCGTCCTGGCGTTCGTCGTGGTGACCGTGGTGGTGGTCGCCGCCGTCGGCTACCTCGTGGGGACGACGCTGTTCGAGGCCCAGCCCATCGGCGGCACGTCGGTGTCGGGGACCTCGCTGACGTCCGAGCAGATCGCCGGCCGGACCGTGCTCGCGATCGGCTACGTCGCGGTGTCGATGCTGGGGGTCGCGGCGTTCGGGCTGTTCTTCTCGACGATGACCGACTCGCCGCTGGCCGCCACGATGGGCGCTCTGGCGGTGCTGGTCACGTCGTCGCTGCTGTTCACCCTGGACGCCGCCTCGCCGATCGCGCCGTATCTGCCCACGCGCTACTGGCTGGCCTTCGTCGACCTCTTCCGCGAGCCGATCCTGTGGCGCGACCTCACCCGCGGGCTGGCGCTGCAGGGGGTCTACGTCGGCGTGCTGCTGGCCGCGGCCTGGGCCAACTTCACCACCAAGGACGTCACCAGCTGAGCCTCGGTCGCCTCGATCTCAGCCGTTGAGCCGGGCGCAGTCGGCCGGGCCCAGCTCCACCGGCTCGCCGGCCGCCAGCTCGGCGAGCACCATCTGCTGCACCAGCCGATCGCGCGGGAGGTCGCCGTGCTGCACCCGCGCTCCGGCGCACACCGACTGGACGGGCAGCTCGAGCGCGCCGCTGAGCCGGGCGCTCTCCGGCGGGGTGACGGTCCGGTCCTGGGTCGTCCAGATCGACACCCAGCTCGGCCCCTCCGGCGTCTCGTCGCCGGCGTTCAGCCCGGCGAGCAGCTCGCTGTCGGGCGCCAGCTGCCGGCAGGCGGCGGGGCACTGCCCGGGCGCCAGCGCCCCCGCCAGGCCGGCGAGGTCGGTGCCGTGGTGCGGGGAGCCCAGCGTGACCACCCGGCGGACGCTGCCGGCGTTGCCGTCGGCGACCCAGATCCGCGCCGCGATCCCGCCGGCCGAGAAGCCGACGACGTCCACGGCCGGGTCACCGGTGCGGTCCAGAGCCGCGGTGGCCGCCGCGTCCAGCGCGTCGGCCGCCCCGGTGAGGTCGCCGGTGCCGTCGCCGGGGAGCCGGACCACCGTGGCGTCGCGGCCGGCCGCGGTGAGCCGGTCGGCGAGGCTCTGCAGCGCGCCGGTGGCGCCGCCGTAGCCGGGCACCAGCAGCACCGGCCCGAGGCGGTCCTGCGCCACCGGTCCCGGCCCGGGCTCGGCGGCCGACGGTCGCTGGAGCAGGACCCCGGCCAGGACGGCCGCGCCGCCGAGCACCAGGGCGAGCAGGACGAGCACGACGCGTCGGCGCGCGGGGGAGAGGCCGGCGAGCATCCCCCTACTGTCCCTGTTCAGGACCCGGGCGCCACCGCCCGGACCCTCGGGGCGGGGGAGGGGGCGCGGTGCTGAACCGGGACGAGTACCTGGCGGCGTGGTCGCGCTGGCACGGCGGCAGCGACACGTCGTCGCCGCTGGTGCGGGGCTGGCTGACCCTCGCGCACACCCTCGCCCGGCCGCTGGCCGGCCTGCCGCCGGTCGTCGCGACCACCGCGGGACTCGTGGTCGCCGCCGCCGCCGTCGTCCCCGCCGAGGCCGGAGGGGGCTGGCTGATCGCCGCCGGTCTCCTCGTCGGCCTGTCGGGCCTGCTCGACAGCCTGGACGGTGCGCTGGCCATCGGGGCGGGGCGGGCGTCCCAGCGGGGGTTCGTCCTGGACTCCGTGGTCGACCGGCTCACCGAGGTCGCCTACGCCGGCGCGCTGTGGGTCGCGGGCGCTCCCGGCTGGCTGGTGGTCGTGTTCGGTGCGCTGTGCTGGTTGCCCGACTACGTGCGCGCCCGCGCCGGGCAGGCCGGCGTGGACCGCACCGGGCCGATCTCGCTGTGGGAGCGCCCCACCCGCGTGGTCATGGCCGGCCTCACCCTCGGGGGCGCCGGCGTGGTCTCGGGCCTCGAGGTGCGTGGGGTGGACGGCGACGTGCTGACGGTGACCACGGGAGCCGCCGTCGGTGCGGTGCTCGGCGCCGTGGCGACGGTCCAGCTGGGCTGGTGGCTGCGCGCGGAGCTGAGCGGACCGGAGGGCTCGGGGCCCCGCTGAGTCGACGCCGGCCGCGGCCGCGGGGCACCTCGTGACGCCCGACGGTCGGGGCGACGCCTACTCTGTGCGGTGCTCGACCCCTCCCGTTCATCCCTCCGTCACCCAGGCCCGCCCGCGAGCCGGGGGCCCGTGCCCCTCCGGAGCCGTCCCCCCAGGAGCAGTCCGTGCCCGTCGTCGTCACCGGGTCCATCGCGACCGACCACCTCATGACCTTCCCCGGCAAGTTCACGGAGCAGTTCGTCGAGGGGCAGATGGAGAACGTCTCGCTCTCCTTCCTGGTCGACGACCTGGTCCAGCACCGCGGGGGGGCCGGCGCCAACATGGCCTACGGGTTGGGCCTGCTCGGCCTCGGCCCGGTGCTCGTCGGCGCCGTCGGCAACGACTTCGCCGACTACGACGCGTGGCTCGGCCGGCACGGCGTGGACACCGCCAGCGTGCACTGGTCGGATCTCAAGCACACCGCGCGCTTCGTCTGCACGACCGACACCGCGAACAACCAGATCGCGTCGTTCTACTCGGGCGCGATGAGCGAGGCCTCGCAGATCGAGCTGGCCCCCGTCGCCCGCCGCGTCGGCGAGTTCGACCTCGTCGTCGTCGGCCCGAACGACCCGACCGCGATGGTGCGGCACACCCACGAGTGCCGGGAGCGCGGCTACGCCTTCGCCGCCGACCCGAGCCAGCAGCTGGCCTGGGCCGACGGCGCGATGATCCGCGACCTGGTCGACGGCGCCGAGCTGCTGTTCACCAACGAGTACGAGGCCGCCCTGCTGCTGCAGAAGACCGGCTGGACCGACGCCGAGGTGCTCGCCCGCGTCGGCACCTGGGTGACCACGCAGGCCGCCGACGGCATCCTCGTGCGCCGCGCCGGCGAGGAGCCCATCTCGGTCATCGCGGTCCCGGAGACCAAGCCCGTCGAGCCCACCGGCGGCGGCGACGCGCTGCGCGCCGGCTTCATCGCCGGGCGCATGTGGGGTCTGAGCCTGGAGCGGGCCACCCAGCTCGGCTCCGCCGTCGCCACCGCCGCGGTCGAGGTCATCGGCACGCAGGAGTACGACCTGCCGCGGGAGAGCTTCCTCAGCCGCTTCGCCGAGGCCTTCGGCGACGAGGCCGCCGCCGAGGTGGCCGCGCACCTACCGGCCTAGCCGACCGGTGCGTTCGCGGCCGAGGTGACTCCGTCGCCGCAGGGGCCCCAACGTGGACGGGCGACCCGGCGGGTCAGTCGCCCCGGAGGCGTTCGCCGATGCTCGGGTCCTCCGCCCACGCCTGGTACGGGATGCGCCGGATCTCCCGCACCTCGCCGAGGGTCGACCACTCGTTGCCGCCCAGCCGCGCCAGGGGACGGAGGTGCTCGATGCGCGGCCGGCCGTCGCGGACGGCGTCGGCCCAGACGCTGATGTGCCGCACCCGGCCGAACACGACGGTGCTGTCGCCGAGGCGGACGGTGCCGTGCAGCACGCACTCGATGGACACGGGGGAGTCGGCGACCCGCAGCGCGTCCACGGTCTCGGCCGGCTCCAGGCGCACGCCGGTCTGCTCGGCCTCGCTGGAGTCGGGCGGGAAGTCGGTGCCGGTGGCGTTGACCTGCTCGAACAACGCCTCGGGCGTCAGGTTCACCGTGAACTCGCCGGTCGCCTCGGCGTTGCGCAGCGAGTCCTTGCGGCCCACCGAGGTGAACTGCACGACCGGGGGGCTCACGCACGCCACCGTGTAGAAGGAGTGCGGCGCGAGGTTGTGCACGCCGGCCGCCGAGCGGGTGCAGACCCACGCGATCGGCCGGGGGACGACGACGGAGTTGAGCACCCGGTAGAAGGCGCCGGTGTCCATGGCGTCGGGGTCGAAGTGGACGCGGTCGTGCGCTGCCGGGGAGGTCACCGGCCCATCCTCGCCGGAGCGGCACCTCGCGGCGCGGGCGGCTCCGCGGTCACGCCCCGGCCGCGCCAGCGCAGCGTCCCGCGCCGGTGCCCGGCCACCGAGCGCGCCACGAGGACGTCGAGGACCAGCACGGAGAGCGGATGGGCCAGTGCGTCCGGCCACACCCGGCCACCGGTCGCGGCGGCGCTGACCGCGCGCCCGGCCACTCCGGCCGCGTAGCCGACCAGCCCGGCCCGTGAGCCCCGCAGCGCGGCGGCCGCCGGGAGCACCCACACCGCGGTCAGGGCCCCGGCGGCGACTAGCCCGGCGGCCGGCGAGCCGCCGACGGCGGCCCACAGCGACTTCGCGTACCCGTTCCGCACGCCGGCCCAGCCCTCGTACATCCGGCAGACGGCCAGCGTCGACCCGTCGACGACGGCGCCGCGCCCGCCCGCGGCCTTGACCGCGCGCAGCAGGGCGACGTCCTCGATGACCTCGCCGCGGACCGCGTCGTGCCCGCCGGCCCGCTCGTAGGCCTGGCGCCGCACCACCAGGAACTGGCCGTTGGCCGCGGCCAGCGCCGGCCGCGGCGAGCGCTCGGCCAGCCGGAGCGGCAGGAACGTGGCCCACAACCACTGCTGCAGGGGCTGGACCAGCCGCTCGGCCACGCTGCCGGTCAGCTGGCGCGGCCAGGGGGAGACCAGGTCCAGCCCCGCGTCGTCCAGGACGGCGACGGCCGCGGCGACGGCGTCGGGCATCAGCCGCACGTCGGCGTCGAGGAAGACCAGGACGTCGGCGTCGCCCGCAGCTTCGGCGCCCCGTGCGCAGGCGTTCGGCTTGCCCAGCCATCCCGGACCCGGTGCCGGCGCGGTCACCAGCCGCACCCGGGGGTCGGGGTGGCCGGCGACGAGCCCGGCCGTGCCGTCGGTCGAGCCGTCGTCCACGACGACGACCCGCAGCTCCGGGACGCCGCGCTGGTCGAGGGCGGCGGCGAGGCAGTCGAGGACGTTCTCCGCCTCGTCCCGCACCGGGACGACCACGGCGACCGAGCCCCGCACCGGCGCCGGCGCCGCGGGCGGGCGGCGCAGCAGCGCGGCGTTGAGGGCCGCGTGCGCCGCACCGGCGACCGAGACCCCGGCCAGCGCCCGCAGCAGCCGGCCGCTCACGGCTGCCGGGCGTGCTGGACGGCGAGCACGGCGAGGACGGCGGCGCCCAGCCCGGCTCCCCAGGCCGCGGATCCGGGCAGCCCCAGCCAGCCGGCGTGGGCCAGGGCGCCGCCGAGGGTCATCCAGGCCAGCGCCAGCAGGGGCGCGGCATCGCCGACGGCGGGGGGAGTCGCGGTCCGCTCGACGAGCAGGTCGAGCAGCGTCATGAGGACCACCCCGGCCAGCAGCCAGCCGGCCAGGTTGGTCAGGGGCACGGTGTCGATGCCGGGCAGGCCGGGCTCGGGGTGCGCCCAGGTCCAGTAGCCGGCGTCCACCATCTGGGGGTCCAGGACGACGTCCCAGGCGGCGAAGACCACCCCGGCCCACGCGATGCGGGCGGCCCGCCGGCGTTCGGCGCGCACCGGGCGGGCCAGCCGGCCGGCCAGCAGCCAGCTCGGCCAGGCCATCATCAGCCAGGCCAGCGGCACGAGGAACGGCACGCCGAGCAGCGTGGGCCCCAGGGAGTCGCTGTAGGTGTAGCTGCCGTAGGGGAACCCGGTGGACAGCCCGACGCTCTCGAAGACGACGGCCACGACGCCGACGAGCACCAGGACGCCGACGCCGGTGCGCAGTCCCCGGCTCAGCGACGCGTGCACCACCGAGAGCGTCGCCCCGAGCAGCACGATGGCCCAGCTCACCGCGTTCCGGGTGTCGCCGTCGGCGAGCGGATAGGCGATCGCGGTCCCGAGGAGCGCCACGGCGAGGGCGAGCGGCACCAGCCGGCGGGCGGTCCGGGGCCGCGGCACCGGGAGCGCGGCGACCGACGGGATCACGACGGTCGCCGCGCCAGCCGGGCGGCCGCGCGACGCAGGGCCCTGGCCGCCGCCGCGCGGGCACGCGCCGGCCGCGAGCGGTCACCGAGCACCACCCGGGCCGCGCTGCGCCCGGAGTTGCCCGAGACGCCACCGCCGGGATGGGTGGAGGCGCCGGCGAGGTAGAGCCCGGGCAGGCCGGGGACGCGGTAGCCGGAGAGCGCGGGTGTGGGCCGGAACCCGAACATGCTGGCCAGACCCATCTCCACGTGCATGACGTTGCCGCGGGGCAGGGACAGCTCGCGCTCCAGGGCCAGCGGCGTCTGGACGTACAGCCGCTGTACCGAGTCGGCGAAGCCCGGGGCGAACCGGTCCACGGCCTCGACCAGGCGTTGCGCCTCGGCGTCGGCGAGAGCGTCCCAGTCGGCGCCGTCGGCCAGGGCGTAGGGGTACCACTGTCCCCAGATCGTGACGACGTGCGATCCGGCCGGCGCGAGCGTCGCGTCGCTCGCGGAGAAGGACATCGCCAGCGGCACCGGCTCGCGGGGCACCCGCCCGGCACCCCAGTCGCCGTGGGCGGCGGCGAGCTGCGCGCGATCGGTGCACAGCAGTTGCAGTCCCTGCAACGACTCCTCGGGGGTGGCGCCCGGATAGCTGGGCAGGGCGCTGGTCAGCGCGCGCACGACCAGGCCGAGGCCGTTGCCCACCGGCGGATCGGCCTCGGCCAGCGCAGGGGGCGCGTCCCCGCCCGCCAGGCGCCGGGTCACCCCGATGTGGCAGGCGGCCACGACGGCACCGGCGCGCACGCGCCGGCCCGATTCCGTCTCGACGCCGGTGACCCGCGGGCCGGTGCCGTCGTCGTCGACCAGCAGTCGGGCCGCGCCGTCGCCGAGCACCACGCGTCCGCCGTCGGCCTCCAGCCGACGCCGCAGCGCCGCGGTCAGCCCGCCCGAGCCGCCGACGGGGTGGCCGGGCGGGACGTCGTGCAGCAGCGCCACCCAGCCGACCATCGCCGCGGTGCCGGGCTCGGACATCGGTGGCCCGGACTGGGCGCCGAACCAGGCCAGCGCCGCCTTGAGCCGCTCGCTGCCGAACCAGCGGTCCAGCAGGGCGTCGCCCGATCCCAGGAAGTCGACGGCGAGGTCGCCGCCGGGGGTGCGCGTGCGGCCCTCTCCGGGGGCGCCCAGCGGCCAGAAGGAGCGGACCAGCCCGCCGGCGCTGGGCCGGCGGCCGAAGGAGGCGACGACGGCCCGGCTGCGCGGTCCCCAGACCGCCACGAAGCGCCGGTAGGCGTCGGCGTCGTCCTGCCCGCAGGCGGCCGCGATCGAGGCGCACGTGGCGTCCAGGTCGACGGAGAGGACCAGTGGCCGGCCGTCCGGTCCGGGGTCCCCGGGGAGGGGGGCGGGTGCGAAGCCCCACGGGTCGCAGTCGAGGTAGCGCAGCCCGGACGCGGCGAGGTCGAGCTCCTCCACGATGCCGCTGTGCCGGATGATCACGTGCGCGCTCGACCCCCGGTCCACGCGCACCCCCGGCCAGCGCTCGACGGTGGACACCGCGCCCCCGAGCACCTCGTCGGACTCCACGACCTCGACCGACAGGCCCTCCCGCGCCAGGTAGCAGGCCGCCACCAGCCCGTTGTGGCCGGAACCGATCACGACGACGTCGACGGGAGCCGGGAACTCTTCGGGGGAGGGCACGCTCAGGGATTCGCCGGGTGCGGGTCGCGTGGATGCATCGGCAGCTGCACGCCGAGGATGGCGAAGGGCCGGGGGTCGCCCGGGAAGTGGTAACCGCGGGCCAGGTCGACGAAGCCGTCGGCGGAGTAGAGCCGGAACGCCTTGGTGTCGGCGTCCGGGGTGGAGAGCAGGGCCACCGGGGCGGGCACGTCGGCCACCAGGGCGTGCAGCAGCTGCCGGCCCAGCCCGCGGCTCTGGTGGTCGGGGTGGACGTGCAGCTCGCAGACCTCGAAGGCGCCGGGCAGCCACTTCTTCGCCGTCCGCCGGTCCAGGGCCGCGCGCACCTGGTCGTGCCACCACTGGCCCGGCGCGATCACGTAGCCGTAGCCGAAGCCGACCAGCTGCTCGCCCTCGGCCGTCGCGGCGAAGGCACCGACGGCGCGGAAACCGGAGCGGTCGGTGTGCTGGATGGCGTAGCCGTAGCGGCCGGCTACGACCGCGGGGTCGTAGCCCATGGCCAGGCCGTAGATGGCCAGCGCCTCGTGCATGTGGTCGCGCAGCCAGGGGACCGGCAGCTCGACGATCCGGGTGCTGGGTCGGGTGTCGGTCATGGGCCGACCGCCTCCGGGACGTCGTGGGGGCCGGGAACGGTGCCGACCGGGCCGTCGCCGACCTCGGCGGCGGTGCCGTCGGTGAGCCGGAGGAGTTCCTCGTAGGTGGTCGGGAACACCGTGGCGGGGTGGCCGGCCGCCGCCCACACCTGCGCGTGGCGGGCCAACTCGACGTCGACGAGGGTGCCGATCGGCTCGGGGTGGCCGACCGGGGCGACGCCACCGATGGGCTGGCCGGTGACCTCGCGGACGAGCTCGGCCGGTGCCCGGGAGACGGAGCCCACGCCGAGCAGGGCGGCGACCGTGGACTCGTCCACCCGGTGCGCGCCGCTGGTCAGGACGAGCAGGGGCTGGCCGGCGGCCACGAAGACCAGGCTGTTGGCGATCGCGCCCACCGGCACGCCGAGCTCGGCGGCGGCCGCGGCGGCGGTGCGGACCTCGGCGGGGAGCACGCGCACCTCGCCGGCCGCGCCGGCCTCCTGGAGCAGGCGGCCGACCGCGGCGACCCGGGGGTGCGCGGGCGAGGACATGGGTCGAATCCTGCCACCGGTTCCCGGGCTGTGTGCGCCCTGCCTTCCCAGGGTGGCGACGGCGGTGGTCCCGGTCAGGTCAGCGGCCGTCCGCGGCATCGGTGGCCTCGTCGGCGTCCAGGTCTTGGCGCAGGTTCGGTGGCAGTGCCAGGCCGTACTTCTCAGCGAGCAGCATCGTCGCCCCGTAGTGACGAGCCTGCTTCGCTATGTCACCGAGCACGTGGGCGTTCGTTCCTGCGCCCGCGAAGACGGCTACCACGGGCATGCCCATGCGGGCGTTCCGCACTGGCACTCGACGGCCATCACCGACGTGCTTCATCAGCTTCTCCACCGCGGCCATGAGGCGGTGGTCCTCGCGGAGCTTCTTGCTCCAGTTGACGCGCCCCTTGGCGGCGTCGAAGGCAGCGGCCGCGTTCTTCACGGTCCCGGCCTTGGCCGCCTGGTTCCGATAGGCGCGCACGACCATGCGGTCGATCATGTGCCGCATGGCCGGATCGGCGGCGTCGAAGCCGTACGCGTAGCAGACACGGGACGCGATCGCGCCGCTGAGCGCCTGCATAGCCACCATGTCGAGCGTGATCGCTGCCAGGCTGCCGACGACGGGCACCGGAATCATGGCGAGCGCACCGAAGGCCGCTCCCTGCCCGGCACCGAGCGTTCTCCAGCGGAGAACCATCCCGTGGGTGAACTCCTCGAGGTGCTCGAGGTCGAGGGTCTTGACGTCCTCCAGGGTGGCGATGTTGCGACCTTTGCTCCGGTGGTGCTCGAGCACCGCTTCCGGGTCGGTCAGTTCGACCACCCAGTCGTTCACCAACTCGAGCACGTGGACGACGCCGTGAACCGTGGGCAGGAGCGCAGCGTCGACCGCCGAACGCGCGGTTTCCTTCACCTTTTGGGGAGTCGCACCCGCGACCTTGCGGCCTGCCTTCGAGGCGGAGTCCTTGGCGGCCTGGGCAGTCGTCTCCAGGGCTGCCTTCATGCGCGTCGGCATCAGCTGCCTCCGCTGGGCCTTCCTCTCCCAGTGGGACAGCAGCTCGTCCCATCGCAGCCGCTCGTAGCGGGACATGTCGTCCGGGTGGGGCCGCCTGTCGGTCACGCGGGCAGGCTAGGTGAGGCTCCGGACAGAACCCCGCAGGCCCGCCCGGCGACGTAGGGCGGACTGGTGGGTCATCACCGGAGAAGCTGGTTGCTCGGCATCTGACCTGCGAGAACTGTCGTACCCGGGGCCTACGGTGCAGGTATGTGGGACGGAGGTGACGACGGATCACTGCAGGAGGGCGAGCCGATTCCGTTCGTGCCCGCCGAGGCGGTGTCGCCCTCCGCTGCCGAGCTCGAACTCATCGCCGACATCTGGTCGTCCGACGCACACATGGCCCGCGAGTACGCGCGGCAGGCCGCCGCGATCACCGAGCTGGCCCGTCGCCGCGCCATCGAGCGGGACGCCGACTTCGGTCCGCGCGGCGGTCCGGGTCCCGACTCGCTGGCCATCCGGCCGCTCGCGCTCGCCGATGTCTCCGACGACTTCGTCACCGAGTTGGCCGTCATCCGCCACTGCTCCGAGGCCGAGGCGTCCGGGCTGGCGGTCGAGTCGTTGCTGCTCACCACGAAGCTGGCGCCGACCTGGTCGGAGCTGTACGCAGGGCGGCTGACGATCCGCAAGGCGCGCATCCTGCTCGACCTTCTCGGCGACGCCTCCGACGCCGTTGCCGCGGAGGTGCAGGCCCGGGTGCTCCCGCGTGCCGAGGACTGCCCGCCGTCGCGGCTGGGGGACCGGGCCCGCTATCACCTCTACCGGGTCGATGCCGCTGCCAAGGAGCGCCGTCGCCGGGAGGCGGAGCGGAAGGCCGACGTGCATGTCGAGCGCACCGCCGACGACCTCGGTCGGCTGGTGATCGAGGGACCGCTTCCGGTCGTGCACGCGGCCCGCGACGCGATCACCCAGTACGCCCGCTGGATGCGGGCCGACGGCGACGACCGGCCGGTGGGCGTGCTGCGATCGTCCACTGCGCTCGATCTGATCCTCCGGCCGTGGGACACCAGCCGCCCACCCGTGACCGCACACCTGACCATCCACGCGGCGCTGCCCGCGCTGCGTGCCGACGCGACGCCCGGCGCTGCTCCGGCGGAGTTGGACGGGCGGCTGATCTCGGCCGCGCAGTGCCGGGAGCTGCTCGGGTCCCTCGAGATGCTCGGTCTGTCGTCCCCGCCGGCCGGCGGATCGATCGCCGTGGCTGTCGACGACCCGGTCAGCGGGGCGACCGTCGCCGTGGCGACCCTCGCCGAACTCCACCGCGCCGCTGGTCCTGGCGGTCGCACCCGGCGCCGAGACCGGAAAGCTACCGGTTTTCGCCGGGTGGGGGGCGGCCGCGGAGCAGATCCGGCGGAAGTGGCGGACGGACCGGGGCTGCGGCCTCCACCGCCCAACGGGGGCTACGAGCCGTCTGCGGCTCAGCGACGCCTGGTGACGGTCCGCGACCGGCATTGCCGGATGCCCGGGTGTCGTCGCCGCGCCGGCCGCTGCGACATCGACCACGGGTACCCGTTCGCCGACGGCGGTCCGACGGCGTGCGAGAACTTGTGCTGCCTGTGCCGGCGGCACCACCGGATCAAGACCTTCGCCCGGGGCTGGTCGTTCACCCTGCGCGGCGACGGCCGGCTCGTGGTCCGCACCCCGTCGGGCGTCTCGCGGACGACTCGGCCGCCTGGTTGGTACCACGATCCCGAGCCGGAGCCACCCTGGCTCGAGGAGCTCGCGTCGCCCGATCCGCTGCGGCTCTGAGCAGTCGCGCGTCGTCTTGACGGCGGACGTCCGCTCCGGTCTACTTGTCTCGTTCGAACACGTGTTCGAACGGTGGAGTCAGTCGCCACCCGCACCCGTCCCCGCCTTCCCCACGGGGTGGTGCGGACGGCGGGGTGCTGCAGACGTTGGGGAGGTCCGTCATGAGCCGGGTGCTCGGTGAGGCCGTCGACCGGGTCGGCGAAGAGGTGCAGGTCGAGCGGGGCGCGCTCGGTCCGCTGCAGTTCTGGCGCGGGCAGTCCCGCTACCTCGTGGGGGAGCTGCTCGACTCGTGGATGGAGACCTCCCCGTGGTGGCAGCGCGACGCCGGGACCGGGGGAGCGTCGGCCGACCTGGTCGCACCGCGCGAGGTGTGGCGGGTGGAGGCGGTGCGGGCGGGGCGTTCGCGGACGGACTTC
>Ga0210040_10007837_pt1 | contig 12803 bp, 3 predicted proteins | sample CryGeyCG12114_NA_FD_185462 | JGI IMG/M metagenome (GOLD analysis project Ga0210040, IMG submission 185462) | Groundwater microbial communities from aquifer - Crystal Geyser CG19_WC_8/21/14_NA (SPAdes) (version 2) | ecosystem: Environmental > Aquatic > Deep subsurface > Groundwater | place: USA... | reverse complement strand
AACAGAGAAAGACTAGCTGATGAGACTACCGAAAAACGATAAAAACCCCTAATTATTATTACTGGTTTTTTGTAATATTAATATAAATAATTCCTTATAACCCGGCTTCGTCGTAATACCCTCTTGTTGAGGTTTATTTTAGGATAAACTTGAAGCAGGAAACTTTATTAATTTATTATTACAGGTTCAGTGTGAATTGAGAAAGCTTTTATATATTGCAAATACTTTGGAGTTGAGCTTAAATGTGCCAGTATTTAGTGTGAGGAGATACATGCATGGTATTATCCATAATATTTTTATTTTTCATAGAACCCTCAATGATGGGAAGAATTTTCGACCTCTGGGGTAACCAAGACAGTCACCAAATTTGAAGCAAGCGAGCGAGCCTCCAGTTTAGATCAGTAGTCAGTTAGGAAGGGATACATACAGCCTTGTAAAAAGTAGTAGCACCACTTGTTGTTCTGGCACTCTCATTTTGCTTCCAAAACTGTTGCTCCACATACTAACTAACTAACTGCATTATAGCATGAATGATATACGCTTGTAGTATTCTATCCAGCACACTCCAGAGGCAGCAGCAGCAGTATGTAGCTGTGTGTCAGTCAGCACAGTATGGCAATTTGGGCATATGTACGAAAAATTTGGAGCTCCACAACACACATATACAGTTGTGCACAAGTCGATGAGCCCCTTCTTTTCTGTGGTCTGGTCTGGTCCAACAGGTCATAGTTAGTGCAGCTAGCAGTGTAAAATGTGCTCTGATTATAGCCATGTGATAAAATGAATTTATGAAGTGAGCAGCTCTTTACAAAACATGCACTAGTAATCTTTGGAAGCTCATTTATACTAGTTTTTTGGAATCTCATCATAGAATGTTGGGATATTGTAATAAAATACGCTAATGGGAAAAATCAAGCATGATAGGAATCTAGCAAGTTGGTCCATGCTCATAGTTGGTTTGTCTTGCCTATTGCCTGCACTCTACTGCAACTCAGTACACACGTGATCCTAATCACATTGCTACAAAAGTCTTGGACAAAAAAAGTTGTCCATGGCAAATACATTTTTTTGCATGATGTCAATAAATGCATGGTATCTTGTTTTTCCACACGATTTTCATTAATAATCAAGCAAAGTTTCCAGCATTACTCAATCAGTTCTTAAATCGCTTCATGTCTTATCAACCAAGTTGGATGACTTTACTGACTGCTGGTGCAAAGTTATGCGCCGTTATAAAGAGAAATGAATTATTTCAATAGATTGAAAATTATTATGCTGAATGGGTAAGAAAAAGCTGAGCTGCGAATTGGACTAATTGGAATCTATAGGTTATCACTGTGAGACAAGCAATTGGGTTTCAATGTATCCATACCAGCACATTTTACTGAGCGGAATGCAACCAAGCCATGTATCCAATCCAATATGATACCATACTAATTGAACATCTTTTGGGCCTGTCTTTTACCTCTACTCTTACAATTGATTCTTCGTTATCAACCAGCCTGCAATATTTTTTGTGTAAAATCATCATTCTATTGGCATGTTTCTTAATTTCATTCGACGAACAACAGTAAAGCATTGTCAAGCACAACGTATGAAAAGGAATTTCTTATACTGTACTAAATTGGAGTCTCAAAATAAAATTATATAATGACCTGACTGAATGACTGGAAGTTTATAATATATAGGGAATGTGAACGACATTTCATATGCAATGGGTTATAAAGATGACAGTGCCATGGCCCTGGCCCTAAGCTTTGAGTTTTGTGGCACTCAAGTGGTTTTTGAGTGAGAAGGAGAAGTTAGTTGTTGGACATGTTTTTCAATATTTTACTCTTTCTATCCACCATATTATCTAACGTATTCGTTCATATGCATATTTATTTGACTGCCGCTAGTATAAGTTTGAAAAGTGTAGCACCACAGATGTATGCGACAGGAATAATATGTTGGCTACAGCTAGAGAGAGAGAGACAGACGAAATATGGCTCCTTTCACATGAATAAAAAGTCATACAGTTCGGATGTCAGCATGATTTGAGATTTTGCAAGCATATAGCTGCTATCTGCTATCAGCACATCTGATACTTTTGAGCCTAGGTAATTAAATTAAAATGTAGTGTATAAAAGTTCTCACAAGGGCTTTCATTACGATGTGAACACTCGATATGATCAGAGTTGAGTTTATAAAAAACGACTGCTTCGGTAGGTCATTTTTTCACTGCGCCTGTCTTACAAATTTGCATACTTTGTAAAGTTAGACAAAAAAAACTAGAATGCGAGTAAATGAATTCGTGTCATCGTGTCTGTAGATGCCAAATTATTATGGCTGTACAAGTCGACGTTTCATTTTATGAATTATTGATGATTTTTTGTGAAAAAAGGTGAGTTTATGCTTTGAAGTTAAATGTAAAAAACTATTCATGTATTCTATTTCTATATTTGTGTGTTGAATAGCTTAAAAACGAGCTTAAATCATCACTAATGTAAGTTTATTCGTTTGAGTATCTACTCATACTATGAATTCACCATGAGGTTATAGCTAACTATAAATAAGTTCCTAACTACTTCTTCACATGGTGCAATGCAAATTCAGACAATAGGGGATTGTAACGTCATGATCATGAGTTAAGCAAACTGCATACTGACAGAATCACCACACAATAAATAAATTAATACGCCCCCATCTTTATAGCCAACTAATGACTTTTCATCTATACTCTAGAGTGGCTGAAAACTGTTCCATGAGCAAGCAAAACAAATAATTATTATTTTAGTTAGCTAGTAGCTTAATTTAGTTATTATTTAAGGTATAATCTGCAAATGTTTAGTTTGTATTTTGTTATAGCCATGTTAAATTAATGCACGAGCACAAGTTGCGGGTTTTGAAAAACCTAAATTGTGTTGATTACTCCGATTATACAGTAGATGATAGATGAAAAATACAAAGAAAATGAAGTATAAAAAATAACTGCATCAGAGACCTCCATATAATCACGTCAGGATGATTGAAACTAAAATGCACGTATTGCCCATATCTGCCAGCTAAAATTACCTGGTAAGTTGTTGAGGAGCATGCCATGGTTAGTCAAAACTGGTTCAAATTTAAATTACTCTATATGATTTTAATCACCATCTGATAGAATCTATGTAATAAAGAGCAAAGAAACTGTAATATGACAATAAGTTTTTGTAAAAATCAACTCGCTCAATCATCATATCCTGTGAACATTTGGAGCAAATCTTTCGGGTACTACAAATTAATGAGCTTAGTTAGCAATATATACTATTTATGAGCTAACATTAACTGTTCAGTTCAGATTTACTTGAACAGCACAAGTGTAAACTTGTAACGAGGACGGTGACTTCATATTGTGAGTCCAATTCATTTGCAATGGACTAAATTAGTTTCCCTATTTGACCGTCTATACCGTGACCGTGTGTCTACAAATAAACATCACAGCAGGTTATTCAACCTTAAAAACCAAAAAAATGTTTGAAAAATAGTTTCTAAAACCGGATTACATGCTACTTATTAGCTCTTTTTCCGGTCTCACGCGCCAAAATTAACACATTAAACAGGAATGGAGTCCGCTATATTTTTGTTTTTAATTAAACGACTAATCAGAGCAGCCATGTAAAACCAGTGCGGTAGTATACAAATGGCTTTCATTATTAAAAGTTGCTCTGCCCGGAAACTATCAAAACATATTCACATTTCATAGTCTCAATTAGATTGAACTAAAAAACATTGTACTTTCAGAGTCTAAAATAGAGCAAAAGTTTCATGTTGAGAATGAAACCATTCGTCAAATATTTCCCTTCAAACTTGTTCTACGTATCTACATTTTGTGCCATATACCATATTTATTGTTCTGATTTAAACCTACAGTTGCACTTGATGTTTGAAAATCAATCGGAAAATCATAAGCAGACAAAACAAACTGTGAATACATTTTGTAATATCATCATATACCAATTGTGGGTCTATTTTTAATAAACGATGTGAAATATTTTACAACATGCTTTCGCAAAATCATTGATCATGCTAACAAATGCGTTTTGATGATGAGGTAAACCAAATCAGTTTTTTCTACTTAAATCGGTAGCTCCTTTATATTTTTAAATCAATAAAAAATTCACACTTACAGTTGTGGTCCATCGTAATTGAAGGCCTAAATCAGGGAAGCCAAAAAAGGGCCATGAACACAGCTTTTTCAGACACAACTAACATTATAGTTGAATTAAATCAGATCAATAGATATCAGTTAATACTAAGTAGTGGCCAAAAATTGGTTAGTATCAAGGTTTTCCCGCAAACTGAGGCTGATATTTTCCCCACTTTCTGTCACTTTAAATCTTCAATTATTAAATTCGTTATGCTGTATTAAAAACTGATAGTGTTTGAACCAATACACTTAAAAAATGTTACAAGTTTAGTAGCGGAGACAAACAATCTGTGAAGCCATAATCCTAGTCATGTGAATACTATTTGGAAGTTGCAAATTTCAATGCAAAAGTGCAATTGTGCAACGAACATGAAAAAAAGTTCATTTTCCACTCATTCAGCATCTACAGTGTCACTTTTATGATCGAACAATTCAAGACGTAAATACAAAAGGATTGATGAAGGCAGTTATTGGGAGTCAAAAATGACCAGAGAATGGAATGAAAACGATATGTCGTGAAATTAGAGTCAACAAGATAGTTTGGATATGATCATGTCATGTACTAACACTAACTAACTAAACTATAATTAAAACATTTGACATTTTCTTACGACTCAACTCGAACCCATAACTAACCGCTTCGTTTGAAAAGTGATCCTATTTACATTCCAATTGAAATCTTGTAGTATAAGCATTCTTCAGTTGCCATTATTTTCACTTGTTCAAATGAGTAAGCTACATCCCATTTCCCATTATATTTGGGATTAATGTGCGCATTATCATCCAAGAATACTTTCTGGTAATGATGAATGATTGCGAATGCTGAAAACTGCTGGCTGGTGGCGTTGGTGATCCAAGATCAAACCATTTTACATAAGCCATAAGCGGAGGACATAATTGCGCCATCTTGTAGGATCCTAAGCAACTAGCGTGATCTTTATAGTGGACTTTGTTGTGATTTTCAGCGTTTAATCTAGATCTATTTCTGTAATTTCAGTTTTTTCTACCATTTAAAAATTTTATGTTATACAGTTACAGATATTTTTTTGAGCTGTTCATTCGTGCATTTCTAAAAAGATGAAGTATTAACTAAACCAATCTAAATAAAAGTTATGTCTTTTGTCTTTCACTAGGCAAATTTCCATTTGTTTATTTGTAATTATACATTCAGTTTCACTATGGTCCTAGATCATTTGTAAAAATAAATACGGGTAAAATTTTTTGCTTTTACTTCTAATCATTAACACAGTGATCATAAACACTCAATGCGAATGCACTAGTGGGCTCAAATTCATTATTTTTAAATCTGGCGTTCGCGTTGCCCATTAGCGTAACACATATGTACCAAATTAATTATGACTCTCTTCAACTATGATATTATAGATGATGGAAGCAAATTATGTGGAACGATACATTCGATCTGGTTCTTTTCAATCAGCCGTTTAATTCATTCTGGAGGATCCTCAGGCATTAAAACCTGTAAACTTGAACAAGTGAGCGTAAGTTAAGCAGAGAAACACTTTTAGTTCAAGCTTTAAAGCATGCAACTGCAGAAAAATCTCATGATGAGTTTTGTGAAACGAAATTTCACTATTTTTATTAGATGTATAGATGCCCTTGACCCACCAACATTTGCTAACATTAGTTTTCTAAAAGTCTGAAGGTAAATATCGTTTTCATAGATTATTTCAATGTATTTGATGCGGATTGAAAATTAAAACTGGTATTCAGTATCCAAACATATTAGTCTTTCAACCTAACCTTCTGAACTTGAAACATTACTATTACTATTCAAATAAAAAAAGGTAAAAAGCATTAAAAATCTACCGGCAAGAATCCTCCAAAAATGCTTGAACTTTTCGCAGATCTATACACTAGGACTTATAGAAGCACGCATGCTCCAACTTGCTAGCAAAAATGTATTTGCTTTGTATACTATGTATTCCGCCTACTCTAACCCTTTTTCTAGCTGCTAAAAACATACGGAGCGACCCACAATACTTACATACTGTAAAAGTTCCCTAGGATATACACAGAAGCTCCATCCATAGTGGCCCAGGAACTGAGAAAATCAATGCCATGTATGACGTAGTCGGGGATGAACTATCATACACATTGGCCTGGAAAACGTACACAAATGCTACATCTATTTACATTCCCTTTTTATGAAGCACAAGTATAGTATTTGCGAGTCTTTACCCGGTGTAGTAAGTGCCGCCGATTTGAAATATTCTCTGAACTTATCTCCGTTTGCACAAGCCTATGTATAGTGAGTGTTTCCTGACCAAAGCACATGATTTCTAACACGTAATCTCTGTAAAGAGGAAAAACTTTTATTTTTTTCTCACAGCATACCACCACAAATTCATAATAATAATGTGCCCCAGAATCTACCTGAATTTTATGAATTATATTTAAAATAGTTGAACTCATTACATATATTAAGGAATGAGTGAGTGGTGCAGTTTTTTTTAATTCTACAAAACATCTGCAGATGAGACCCACAAGGACTCTCCATAGATGATGAACAATTTGATTTGTTTGGATACCTATCTCATTTGCATGCCGGCTATTGCCTAGTTAGCTAGTTATAGTTCAGCAAGGATTTACTAACTAACTAACTAACCTAACTGACTATCCCTATACACGAAAACATTATTGAAAAGTACCATTTAGCCCTGGATGAGTTAGTGTGTGCATATATACTAACTCACTAAACCATGTGATAAGTGATTCTCTGGAACTGGAACTGAATGAACATAATACGCAGAGTGAGTGAGTGAGCGAGCTGGTTTGAAAACGCAGATAATATTCATAATATCAACATGCACAGGCATATTATATAAGCATTCACTCACAACCAGATGCAAAAACATTATGGTGAGAGCTTCTGGCACCCATCAGTTAGTTGTATCTTGAGAGTGGGACAGTGCACAAGTGTTTGAATTGTCAGTAATAGAGTTTGTTTTTCTATTCCGAATTTGCATGGGCTAGTAGTGAGTGGACAGTTTTGCGTTGAGATTTTTTTGCCAGCAACGTTTTCATTCCTGTTCTGATATTTGTGATATCAACATGGTGCCGGTTACACCACAGGTAAGAGATGCACTTGTGTATTGTTCACTTGTGCTTCAAGTTTAGTTATTGCATGCTCATTAGTTGATTCTTAGTTTTAGGGAAAGTGGCATATACATGACAGTTGTGAGATAGATAATTACAAAAATAGTTGCATCATGTTAAATATTCAGGCATTCATGCTACTAATTATAACTAAACTAGTTAGTTAGTAAGTTTTCTCCCAGTATAAGAAATCTTGTTACATTTTGTTTTAAATTCTAGATGATTTCAGACCCGCGAATTTCGTATTCATGTATATATTTTTGGTAGTCCTAAAAATACATAACCTGTGGTATGGCAAATGAACTGTTGTTGAGCTTAAAAATTTACTGACGACAAGCAATAGAGATTAGCTGGAACTTACACAGTTTTTCATGATCAAATAGAAATACACATTACTCACCTGTTTGTATACATGGGAATCACAAAGTAGTGCATCATAAAGAGATAACTGGAGTTGATAACTATGCAGATTAGGTTCAACAACATTACTACTGTGTATTCATGGTGCATGGTCGAAAAACTTATATTAGACAGGAAATGTAATGCTCATGAAAATAAAATTCGTGAAACGTATTTTGGGATAAGATTTCACATGATAGGATTGTAGAAATTTTATGACTTTGGTGGATAACTTTAAGGCAAATACTTTTGGATGTACATATTTAGCTTCATTATTCACCCTGGTCTGGTATCAGTAAATCAGTAATTGCTCTTGCTCATGCCACTTTTAATCACATAACTCAGGATATGCATCACAAAAATTCCATTGCAACGCGATAAAATTTGCCAGGAAATTGTCAACATGGTGGATATCTATGTAGATTCAATGTAAACACGTATGCATTACGTGAGACCATTTAGCAATGATTATTTGTATTTCTGCTAGAAACTAACTATCTACATATACAAGAACAAAGGGATTTTTTAACTGATTGGATTCCGCTGTATTTCTTTGAGATACATGATACGAATGGTAGCACAAATGATTTACATATCAATGATTTAACTTAGCTTGAATAGAAAACCCAAATTTCCACATGTATAATGTATAATCGTGTTCGTTTCAATAACAAAAATATGCTAGTATATAGCTATTATTGTGTGACTTTTTAGGAAGCTTTATAGAAGTAAACACCTGCCAGTAGTGACAATATCATAAATTGGACAGGAAACTTATGAATTGAATTCAGGCAATGTTTTTTCATTTTGACGAACATTCATTATATTATATTGGTTTAAATAGCAAAATGTAATTCTGTATTAATATAATGTGGTTTATAATGACTTGCTACATATGCACATCAAATCAAATTACTGCGTCTCCTATATGATAGCTAGCACGTAGCGGATCAACATTTTAAAACAAAATTTTTGTGAAGATAGACAAACGTCATTATTTTTTCGTATCCAGTTTCAAAAAGTTCTCGGAATGAGGGATGCAGACTACACTAATTACACTACACTAGAATAATTCCTTTGGTATATGTAAAACCTTTAGACAAACCTTTCGAAATAAATAGCAGGTATTGCAACCTTGGAATGTTATCAAATTTCAGTGAAAAGCAATCTGCTTTTTTTTAGTGTTAGTAACTCCACAACTTTCATTAAAATTCTGGTAGGTTTCGGCGGGTTTTAGATTATGAGTTTTCATTATGTTTAGATGTCTTCTTTACTCAAAATTAAACAATTAAACGCAAATTCACATCTTCCACCTCAGATTAAGAAAGCATTACTTAAAAAGTGTTTACCGATGCTCGTTACCTGATAATGAAAATGGCATTTTACATTGTGATCCAAATGGAAATACTTTTGGGAAGTATGTTGGCAGCGGGTTAATTCTTTTAAATCCTCTTGGGTTTTAAACAGACTTGGTGTTACACTATTTTTTCTATATATTTTCATATTTGGTTTAAATTAGAGTCAAAAGATATTTAGATGAATAATATTAGCGTGCGCATCCTAACACATAAAATTAGAAATGCAGGATCACACAAAGGCACCCGGCTGATATTTAACTGATATACCGGACGATAATCTTGATTTTAATTTTATAATCAGGTGGAGGAGGTTTGCAAACCTTTTGTACTTTCAGAAGACAACCTTCGCGAAATCCTTGATCTTTTAGACGATCAAATAAATCGTGGATTGGGAAAAGAAACAAATTCTCAAGCAACTGTAAAATGCTTCCCAGCTTATGTGACAGATTTGCCAGATGGAAAAGGTAAACGCCGTTTTCAAATTTCTCAAGAAAATAGATAAACGGATATTGATGTTTATGAATGTTCCTTGTCTTAAACGTTGAAATTGATCAGCATGCTTCTTAAAAACACGTTGCAACACAAATTATTATATCACTACACGTTGTGACTACAGCTAACTTCAAGAAATTCTGGAAAAAGGAAAAATAACTCGACGGCATATTAACTTAGGATTTTAAAAAAATCATTCACAGTTAGTAACGCTTGATTATGGACTTGGCGGAACGGTAGGTTGGTATGCAAAAATACCAGGAATGGTTTTACGTCCAAATTATCTATAGTAAATGAATCTGAAAGTATATAAACTGTTCGAGTGCATATAAGGTAACTAGCCCTACAAATATGAAACTGGACAACCTTGGGCTTGGCTATGATTCTTCTTAACGACATTTATTTACGCCATGGCTCGAGGTTGGATTCTTGTGTCAATTTGCCAACCCCATCTGATCAATGCATCCAGAAAGATTAAGATTAAAGCCGATGTATTTGCTGCGTCATGATCCACAGGAGATGTTAAGCTCTCTTATGATCAGTGATGCAAATGATTTGTGTTATGAAACCTGAAATATGAAATCTTTGTAAAATCTAAATCGAATGAACACTAATGAGATGGCAAACTAACTAATACGGCTGATGTGTTTTGTCTATCTTGTTTAACGCTAACTACTAATTAGTTAAGTGAGTGATTTGACGGGTTTATACTGGGCATATTGATTTATTCACCAAGCTTTCATCAACAATCTGTTGACTTTGTCAGGGTAAAATCTATAGGGGTACACCCGATGCCGTGTTAAGTCGTACATTTCTACGTGCGTTAATCTCCAAGCCAATCAGATCAGTAAGTAGAAGTTGGAGGTCTGCTCTGATTGGCTGGGAGATTTACGGATCATTATTTAGAAATGTACGACTTTACACGGCATCGGGTGTACCCTTTATATTTATGACGTACAAGTTGTACAGTATTCATACATTATTCCATAATTTCATATTTCTCCTCACGAATCTCACAATTATGAGGATTTACCGTGATGATACTAAATTACTAACTATATAATCAGTTGACAAGATCGTATTATTAATATTATACACACAGAACAAGGAAAATTCTTAGCACTGGATCTTGGTGGTACAAACTTCCGAGTCCTGCTCATTGAGCTCAAAGGAGATAACAAAGATCCATCAAAGTTCAAGATGCAATCCAGAATCTTTGCAGTTCCTCAAGATGTAATGACAGGCTCGGGCACAAAGGTGAACAGAATTGTATTGTCCTTTCAAGTTTTCAGAATTAGACAGTCACAAACAGGTTCTCGGCATCATAAATTTTAGTTCGTAGAGACGTAAATGTTTGTAAAATTATGGTCCGTATCAGTTTACATTATATGAACTTGAATAACGTGATTTCGCCTTTATTGAACTTAAGCGTTGATTCGTTTGTTTATCACTGGTCGGTGAGTGTTTTTAGTATTCAATCAGTTCAAAACGCTTTAGTTTTATACAATATATTCAACTAATAATGTTCATGTATTATTCAATTGTAGCTCTTTGATCACATCGCGGATTGCTTGGCAAAATTCATGAAAGAGTTCAAAGTGGAGAATGAGCAACTTCCACTGGGCTTCACATTTTCTTTCCCATGCTTTCAAGAAGGGCTCACTAAAGCTCGTCTCGTCACATGGACAAAAGGGTTCAAATGCTCTGGAGTTGAGGGCGAGGATGTCGTTCTACTCTTGCAAAAGGCTATAAAACAAAGACAAGTAAGTCTACCCGTTGCTTCTTTTAAAATCTGATGTATATATCTGTATGAACCTCGTACGAAAGTGTCCCTTTTGATCCCCTTGTATGATTGTAGGATGAATTCCAATTTGATTTGGTTGCATGCAGTTTTGTAATATATTACTTTTACATTGAATCTAACAGTTTTAAAGCGAGTTTTAAATTGAACAAGTAATATTGAAAATGGAGTGTGATTTGTAATCCGAGTGATGTAGCCTAATATTTCTCCTTTTTTATGTTTGTAAAAAAAATTTGTAATGGAGATCACTAGATTTATAAAAAGTTCCAAGATACAAATGTTATTTAATGAATTCGTCGATTTCGGGCATGTTTAAATGGTCCACTGAAAAATGTTTTAACCCCTTTTCCTTGAAAAAACAAAGGATGTCTCAATAGATGTGCTGGCCGTGTTAAATGACACCACAGGGACACTTATGTCATGTGCATATAAAAATACCAATTGCCGAGTGGGGTTGATTGTTGGTGAGAACTGAATTCATTGTAGGCATGCTATTTATTATTTGTAACGGGTAGTATGGGCTACTCTATGCAATCTTAATGTGCAAAGGTTTTTGGGTGCGGTTTAATATCAATGATTTAAAATTTATTTGTGAAACTGATTTTTGCTGGGTAGTTAGAAATTACTGACTGTAAAAACATTATCATGCCTTTAACTATATAGCCAATCACAAAATTCCTTACGGTTTTGAAATGCTTTCACTTCACACTCAATATTAATGCAATCTCACTACCCAAGCAAAAAACACTTGTGGAGCATATGGCTAGTAGAATGACATTTGTAGTTAGTTAAAATTATAAATATGTGAAGATTGGGAGTAATTTGCATGATATGTTTTGGCTAATAATAAATCTAGCCAGGCCCACTGGCTTTTAGCCAGACTCACTCTTAACAAGCAAAACTTAAAACCTGCAAAATTGTCAATGATCCACAAACTTTTTAACGTAAGTCAAGTTTTTAGAATGTGATAAACAGAATTATGGAACAGTAAAACAAACTCGTTGTAGAGTTGTTTATCACATTCTAGAAACTTGCCATACGTCAAAAAATTTTTGGATCATTGACAATTTTACAGGTTTTAAGTTTTGCTTGTTAAGAGTGAGTCTGGCTAAAAGCCAGTGGGCCCGGCTAGTCTACATAATTAGACAAACATCTCAAAAACTGACATGATTGCATTACAATTGTTTGGTAAAATTTTGAGAAGAAAAGAAACGATAATCTAAAAACCCCTGGAAGGACACCAATTTCCATGTTCAACATATTTTCGAAGTTGATTCTCTCTGAACTTAAAAATCTGTGTTTCCTTGAAATTTAATTTGGAAAAAATATCCATTAAAATAAGCTCACATAAACATAAACATAACATAAATGTTTTTCAAATACAGTACTGCCCATTTAGTACATTAACAATTGAAAGCCCGCTCAATGATTAAAAAAATATTTTAAAACTAAAAATTATTCAAAACAT
>Ga0210040_10007836_pt1 | contig 12804 bp, 3 predicted proteins | sample CryGeyCG12114_NA_FD_185462 | JGI IMG/M metagenome (GOLD analysis project Ga0210040, IMG submission 185462) | Groundwater microbial communities from aquifer - Crystal Geyser CG19_WC_8/21/14_NA (SPAdes) (version 2) | ecosystem: Environmental > Aquatic > Deep subsurface > Groundwater | place: USA... | reverse complement strand
AAGAATCCATCTATACAGTCCAGCCTTAATAACTAACTAACTAACTAACTAACTAACTGTTCCTACAAGCCAACAAGCCCAGTGTGTGTGTGTGTACACACTCTCCTATCATCATAAGTATACAAACATTGGAAGAAACGTTGACTTTTACTACGATCCCCACATTTCCTTAACATGATGAAAAGAGAGGGCCAGTGCTGACTGGTCGCCATACACCATGTTAGAAAACATGTTGACAGAGTTTTGAAGTGACTCTTATTTGGCTCTTGTATGTAATAAAGTAGTAAAATATGTTCCTGTTTGTGGTAAAGTTACGAGTGTGTGTGTGTTTCCTTGTACTAGTATGTGTACATAGTACGTATACATGAATATTTGTGGTATGGGCAGCCAGTAGTGTGGTGGTGATAGAAAAGTTTACTATGTGACTTACAATGTATGTAAATTCATGGAAGGAATGAGAATGAGACGATGAAGAAAACGGTTCATAAATTCTCGTCCCCTATATATTAAATGCGAGGGAGAAAGTTAGTGACTGAGTGGCCCAGATAAATACAATGTGTCTGCTCACTTTTGGTTTTACAGTCCGTTTGAATTGTATGTATAAATATAAGGACAATAGGATTCGTTGTGGCCAACATGATACTACATATGCATAAGGACCATGATTTCCCTTTTCTTTTTACCTTTAGTTAGTAAGTACATAGTGGTGGATATATGGCGTGGGCAAATAATAATGTTGCGTGCCATGTTCTTATATGAGAGAAAGGGAGCAGTTTAAATTGCGTGCTTTCCTTTTCTAGAAGAATATTAAAATCTCGTGCTCCCCGTCCGTCTGTGTACTATGTATGTGGTACACCTTGGCCACATAGTTTCATATTCCTTTATTATGCGCATTTCACATCAACTCATTCCAGCAGTCATTACAGAGTTAGAGTGAGCACCATTGCATGCGTCCTTTTACCTTTTCAATTTCAATTCACTTCTTAATCATTCTCACCGTATTTTCTTGCAATTTCGGTCCCAGACCTCTATTGTAGATTTACCTACCTCCTTGTGAACGGTTTGTAATTGGTTCGATAAGCTTCCATATATACTGTTCGTAATGAATAGTTTGTCCGTCTGATAAATACATGAAGATACGGAAAACTTTTTCACTTAAACCTATACTATGCGATAGTCGCTGCCCATAATTATGGTGAATGGAGACTTCTAAACCATTTGGTTTGCGTCACACGGCCAATGTAGTGAAATAATTTATTTCGATGGTAGTCATCCAATCGCTGTATCTTTCTATTCGGCGACATAATAGATCCAACCTGACTGACATTCACTGTCTATTGATTTTGGGGAATTCGAAAAAACAGTGAAAGCAGAACCGTGTAAACTGTCTTTCAGTAATGACTCTGACAACCTGTGTACATTAAGCTAGTACTCGGTGCATTTAAACTACATAAATATTTTGTACGTAGGGAAAGTAGTTTTGACAGTGAACTATCCAACAATGCATGCATAAGTACCATATCCTTCCTGACTATACAGAATTTCTAACTTTTTCACATTTAATGGTCATTGAAAACATACAAAAATTCCATCTCTCTACAAATCACACTAAAATCCTCATAACTTAATGAGGACTTCTTGCAAATAGGGAAATCATGTCTGATTGCATAACTTCCTGCGTATTATGCAAGTTTGCCCATTTATAGCACAAAGGTTACATAAGGCAAAACTTTCCTTTGTTTAACAAACCAGAGTCACCAGTAAGCAAATAGCCAAGGAATAATACAAAATCCACTGTACAATAACATTTCTTTGTTGCTGAAATTGACACAATGAAATAGCTGTCATATTCTGCTAATAACCAGTCTAGAAGCATACATAAAGTGAAACATAATGCCTTCTAGAAACTTTACCCACATTAGATTAATTTACGCAGTGCTCAATAGGCAACACGCCCACAATTTTCCTCATGAACTACACATGGCATGCATATAAAGTAGACTGACGGAAAAAAGTACGAGTTTCTTAGTTAGTTAGTTAGTTTACTTAGTTAGCAAGTACGCACACAAACATATCCAGCTCACAACTTGGTTTATAACATGACCTCTGCTTTTCTTTACCTTCCCTTTCACTCTCAGTCACCCTTTGACTAACGTGTATACATTACTTTGTTCATACCACAAAAAGTAACTCCCTCATAGTCCGTCAATGTTTCCAGAGTTCACATGAGATTTTTTCGTGTACCAGGGACCGTATTGCACACACACACATACACAGACCAATCCACCTTTCACTCATATAAAGTGTGTGCAGCCCGTCTCCCCATTATATTAAATAGGTACACAAGTAAAGTCCATAATGGCATAGGTGCATTCTTTTTGAAAAGCCGAGCAAGTAGAATGAAAAATCTAGTAACGCATTCACACACTACTACTATTGTTTTGTTTATGGGAGCCTCAAGGCCTTAGACCACTTTCACTATGAATAAAAATTCTCGTGCTGTGGCGGTCGTGTTGTGTGTGGAGTGAGAACGCGGAATGACTGTATGGCTCAGTGTTTGCTATAGTTAGTTAGTTAGTTAGTTTTGCGAGAATAGGCATAGTTTAGTTACTTTGTTAGTTATTTAGTGGGTATATCCATATTAGTTACAGCCATATAGAAAATATGTGCATAGTTTGTTTCATAAGTAGGAGATTTACTTTCCCATGTAATTAACATGAAACAGAGCATACAATGGGTCTATTGAATGTCACCACCTAAAGGAGTGACAAAGGCAATTACCATATGAAAATGTAAGAAACTTGACGAAAAAAATGTACACGGCTTTGAATGATGTTTACAATGTACCAGTGGATGGAATTTTGGTAGGAAAAAAATGGAAATAGAATTTGTTTTGTTAAAAAAATTTACCTTATGTGAAGGATAGAATAATTACTAGCTTGAGGGTATAAAATTTGGATTTTTTGACAAGGATTTTCAGGAAATTAAGTCTACACTCGTGCACACATTAGCGGATATATGATGATAACATATTTGGAACATGAGATGCAGTAGGCATTGATATTAAAAGGAAAAACTGAAAGCTAGGAATTGCTACATTTATGATAAGAAATCATTTTCGTGAGCTGCATATTATACAGAGTGAATGAAGCTCAGTCAGCTAGTATAACAGTGTGAATATGGGAGGCAAAAAATTTCAAGGCAGATAAGTGGATTCGAAAAAAAAGAGAGAAGTGAAAAGTCTGTCCGTGAATAATACATGTTGCAATATGTTTATCTCCACAGGGGGCACTCAATCGTTCAGCCGTGTAATACTGACTGCCGTAATTTTCTTAGCTATACAGTTTGGGAGCATTCTTGCACATCTACCATCCATCCACTTGTGTGATATGCGTCGCTGTACAAAGTCCTTTAAAAACTACATTTTACTGACTTGCAAACAAAGTAGCAGTTTCTTAAGAAGTCATATAAACTAAAGACAGAAAGTTTGACTACAATTACACATATGTGTGCAAAAAAATTAAAGTACCATACTATGTATTTACTATGTCAACTTGACTTGTTAGTTAAATACACCACAGCAATAAAATTCGGAATTTTTCCCCGTCCGTGCCAACAAAAATAACAACACATAAATTGCACCGGTACAAAAATTCATTGAAAAACTCAACCAACTCTCATTAAATTTTTTATGCCGATAGAATGGTTGAAAACTACAGCCGCATTCTAATTCTCATGTTATAAACATAATAATAAAAAGGATGGAACCTTTGCCTGGTTATTAAGGAGAGTTAATGAGCACCATTTTCATTCACAGCAGAGCAACGAACACATCATATTTTAATGATGTATGCAACTTCCGAAAAAAAACTTTCTTTTCTACAGTCCTTCACTTCACAACCAACTCGTTGCACCGGTACACACATTTCGGCAGACTTTGTTAACTCCCATACTAATCCTGTCTGTAGCCTTCATCATCATATACTCGAATAGGTACATCACTATAGTATACAGTTCGTCAGTTCGTTCACTTTCTAACTAGCTAACCAACTAACTTTATTTCCATTTTTACCATTCTTTGTATCATCCATCTATATTCAAACCTAGTGTCCCAAAAAAAAACTACATACATTGTCAAGAAGATATTCCACTCTCCAAGAATAAATTCACTTACATCATATCCACCTATCAAACCATCCATTCCCCGCAGAAAATATTTACACCCCAAGTGATCGCACTAAAATACGCAATCCATAACAGAAAAAAACGCTCCCTGTGCTGCACATATGCAATCACACACATAAATCAAATTGGAGCGCATCCGTAAAAGAGAAACAACCGCTAGCCATCATTTTGTATGTACTCCGTCTTGGATGCGATAGGGAACAGGATGAGAGCAGGTAGATAGCATAAAGCCAGTATACTACCTATTTTAACCAACACACTAACTGTGAGTGAGAAGAGGGTTAGCTTATATAGTCAGAAAGCATAGAGCATTACTTTCTCTCCCTTTCACATTTTATCCGCTAACTCACGTCCGTTTTCTTTTCCCATACAAGTACACGGATTGAACTTGGAACTCACTCTGTCAGTCAGCCACTAACTATATAGTTTAGGTCTACACAGGTAGTACAGGTCTTCCTGAGTCTCCATATAGATAAGTTACATCATTTCCAGTCATCTGGATTTTGAGTGAGTGACAGGAATGTAGTCATAGTCAGCATGTACAATTCGAATTTTACGTTTACGCATTGCATATGAAGCGAAATATGTATGCATTATGAAGGTTAGTTAATTAATGCCATTAAGAAAAAAGAGTACTCAGGTTTTTTAATACAATTATACGGATTGATGCAAGGAATCATTGATTTTGCAGTAATTCAAACCAGCAGTACATTTAAGGTGTTTTATACACGGATACTTTGTTTGTTAGTTAGCGGGCATACCTATTTATTTATACACTTTGTTGGCAAGTGGACTGACTATACAGTTCATTAGTGAAATCAATGGGAATGGCTAGCGGATTTGTAAGCATATACGATGAGGATTCCATCCACCTATTTTGTGTGAATAACCAAAGTAAGTATCATGATGGAGCTAAATATGGATAAGTTGGATTCCAGTCCACACCTAAGATTCCATAGGAAGGGATAGACACACACAGGAGGTGTATAGAAAGCTCGAAAGACATGATTTTGGGAGTTGTAAAACATTTGTTACATCACATCCATTCATCTTATCTTCCCATCTATCTAGCGCAAGTCGTGATAAATATTCTAGTTGTAACAGAGAGCTTATACGAGAGAGAAAGTGTGGGAATTTTTATTTAAAACTGGAATAGTGGCGGAACAAACTATCTATCAAGAGTCTAGCAATACTTTCCTATGCAATCCTAGCAGACGTAAAAAATGATGGTCAACATTTTTGATGGCATCGATTTTTCACTTTACAAATGGATTCCATACTCCATTGGACACTGTGCAAAGTGGCCCAACATGCCGACTTTTAAAAAGCAGCATTTATTCCGTCTTTGAAGGCATTTTAACTGGCAAGCCTACAGCTTTCACACCCAGTCAGTTATAAAAGCTTGTTATGACTTGGCTCCGCTCACACTACGTAACTAACTAACCAGTATAGTGCCCCAATGTGGACTAGTACAACTCCATATCGGTATACCCGTCATAATAACCTCATGGAGAAGAAATTCAAGTAATCCCACTGTCTGATGAAGAAAGTCAAAGTAGAGCAATTCAGCTGCGAAAGCACGGAGGGTTATAATTTGCCCAAAAGGCTATTACTTCAATGATTTTAGAAGTTGGCTAGACCACTCAAGTAATAATATTGCCACATTTTACAAGGACTTTGTGGGTGAGACCATGTGCCGTGTGTGGCTTCCTTCTTCTACATACACACACTAACTATAGTATACATTCCTAACTCACTCACACTGACTCCTTACTAACTTATGTATGGAACTATTGGGCCCCAAACTGTAAAGTGACTGACTGAATGCTGGCACACAAACTAAGTCAGTGAGTAAGTGGGACTGCAGTCAGTAACTGAACAACATGGTAAATATAATATGTAGCACATGTACTAGTGCTCTGGTGCGCTACTATGTACTATGTAATGTACTTTTAGACGAAGGTGAATCTCTTGACTGCGGGACGCGAGATTGGCCAAGGCGAGCTAAAAAAAGTATCTATTCACCATTGGCATAGCTTTAGTTAGTTAGTTAGTTAGTCTAGTAAGTTTAGACTCTCCTTGTAGGTACAACTTGCGTGATCAGAGTAGATAGGCCGAGAAAAAAAGAGGGAAGGCAAGAAAATACGCACATTTTGTGAAACCATCCATTTCACTAAGCACTTTTACTTATTACACCATATTCACAAGCCGGCCATACAATCTAACAAGAGTGCTACACATGATATTTGATGAGATGAAAAAATTTCTCTTCCTTTTCTATGAAATTGACAAGGTAATAAAATTTCAAGTTCGTGTTGCCGTAGTTAGTTCCTACTTTTTGGCAAACTTAACTTTTTAAAATGGAGAATCACTTTTTAAAACATATTCAAGCTTGATACTGACATAAAAAATGATAATCGAATACTGTACACTACACTAGTTTTACTTTTTTTCTCATGTCCCATTCACTCCATAGTTACTGAAATCTTGCATATTTAAAACCAAAAAGGAAAATTTTACACGTAGTAGCTCGATTACATGTGATTTAGTTAGTATGCAACTGATTGAATACACATTCTTACACAAATTGTCATGAATTAAATTTAAGCAAAAATTAATAATGTAGCCGACGGAAAGATGTTTTCTTCCGGTTTCCCATACCCTGAAAATTGCAAAAACGACTGGGTAGGTTTAAGATTCCAATTTCATACAAAGGCAAATTTTCTTATGGCAGATTTCTTAACTAACTAAAATGAAAGTCCACACCCATTCTAAGGTTCTCCAAATTCGTCATTAAGTTTACTTACAAAGTATACTTTGCTTTATTTGCATTGACTACTAGGCCTAGATTTTATATCAAATCCTTAAAGAGAGATTCAAATGTTACAAAGTACACATTTTTAGTCTCTACGGGATAAAATCAGTCGGTGTTTTAACAACCAACTACAATGGATTCCAGCGGCTTCAGTAAATGGTGAGTGAGTACTTTACGAGATTTTAGCATCTATAGTTTCTACGATGGCTAGTCAGTTCAGTTAGTAACTCAAATTCGTTCGTATGAGTATACATCGGGGCCAACGGTCTTCAGATGGTCGGTTTTCATCTGTTCCTTGGATTTCGATCTTTCTTTTTCTAACTAAGTAAGGCTGATCCCCAGTTTCCTTGTATAACAATTAAAAAATTATTCTACGAACTCTCCACGCTTAACTTTCATAGATTCTTAGGAAAAGCAAGGGAAGCTTTACATTGCTACAGTGAATTGTTGTGGCTACGCACTGGCATTATACTAATGTAAAGGAATTTTATATCTTACAATACATAGTTGCTGCACCAGCATTTCGGGGTTAACCTTTTTCCACACATCAAGTCATCAAACTATTGGTTACAAAAATTCTTACTAATCCAATCATTAGCAACTTCGATGATAATTGCTCCCCAGTTAAACTCAAAATATACGATGCTAGGCTAAACTTCTTTGCCGAATATAATTTCCCCTACAAAATGCATGTAATGAGAGCACCTAAAGTGTATAGTATTCTCCAACTTATACTACAAGTTAGTTAGAGCATTTACACTATGTCTGTGCATTATTCGCACTCTACCCAAACTCCCCTACCTGATGCAGTATGGATGGAAAGATAGAGTTAGTGAAATGTTGGTAACGAAGCAAAATGTAGATGGCAACTCTTTTTTTTCGTGCAGAATGAGCACGTTCATGATGATGATGTTTAGTGCGTTCCCTCTCCAGCACGTACGTAGCTAACTCGACTTGTTTGGAAAGTCAATGGAGTCTGTGTGTCGTGGAAGACAAAAAGGAAGGAGAAGCCAAAGAGAGCTTTAGTTAGTGAATGCGGAACGTCTGACAAGGGAAAAATATAAAGCCCCCTGTTTTATCTGTGTGTTAAATCTCTTTAAAACAAGAACAGCTGCTCTTTGCCAACCAAATGAGGAGAAAGCATTGATTTTCTTGTGTACGCTCCCATAGAAATAGCAAAAGATTGTACTCACTGGTTATAAATAGTTTCTACATGACGGGAAAATATTTTAAAGCTAGTTCAGTTAGTCTGCATGAACCATTAAGTAATGGCCAACTGTAGATTCTAGAATGCATTGAGACTTTTCTTAGAAATTTTCAAGAAGAACTCTGTTCATGAACTGATTTACTTATACTTACTAACTGACTTTGCTAGGTAGTAAAGGACAAAGGAAACGAGCCTGGAAACAAATGAGTATACTTTGTTAGTTAGAGAGAATGATTTAGATTCTATTGGTAACACAAAAGAGAGGAATTCAATGTCACTATTTTTTGCCTGGCTATAGATGAGCATAATGAATCAATCCGAGTGAGAAGACACTGTGAGAGAACAAAACGAGTTGGTAGTGAGTTGGGAACACTTGCTAAAATATTTACTCTCATCTAATTTGTTTTCTTATGGTTGTAGGCTCATCATTAAGCAACAGACGAGACGACTCTCTTGTGTTCTTTCCTTCACATGGTTCTTTAGGTAAGATCCAGCAGTAGACGCTCTGGGCTGTTACCTTGATCGATTCCCACTCACTCTCTTTCCCCATTCCCAAAAGTGGAGCACGGTGAGCACTACACCCTTATTTTCCTATCTCCCTTGCCCTCTACATGTTTAATGACCTATGATTTATGACTTGTAGAATGATATGTGACCTAGAAGCAAGTGGAAGGCCCACACAAATCTATAGAAAATATTAATAAGCAAATGGACCGTGTTAAAATTTCATGAACAGTTCATTTTTTCCGTCAAATCATACGAGATTGAGTTTAGTTTACAGTTTGCATGTGTTTCTTGTTAGTATGTATGTACATATGTATATATGTACTTTCCCGCATTTGAATTTAGGTGTAGTGAGAATGATCAATTTTTCCTCTTTTATACCATAGAGTCACAAAGGGAATCTGTTGTCGTTCAAGAGTTTTCTCTTTCTTGTTTATTTACAAAGTAAACATGTGTTTGTTTAGCTTCTTACCTTTTTCCGCTCCACAAACACGAGGCACAATCTCTAGAATAGGATGACAAGCCGTATTATTCATGCACGAATCTCGAGCTTGAATGCATCCCATCATAGCTTGTCCAGTCTTTGTTTGAATTCCTGTAAATAAAATAGACATTTTTTTCAAGTTCAAGTTGGGCCAATAATTGTAGGCTACATTTTTTTACCAGCTATAATGAAGCCATTGTTCAAGATGGGCGAATACACAATATACTTGCACACAGCAAATAGAAGGGTTAAAAAGTTAGGTTTGAAATAAGTATACCTGTGTAAATTTCATCATAATATGTATAATGTATGCACGGCCATGAACACTACATACTAATTTATTTAAATCTGCCAGAAAAACTATAAATTACTATATGTACAATATTTGGCGTACCTTGAATGCAAAGAAAAAAATAGATTTGAATTCCCCTTTAAATTCATTACGAGAAATCCCATTGAAGGTGCAGTTTTTATGAATTTAGGTTCCACTTTTTGCTCGTCCTTTGCCCTACGAGTCACCAGAGGTTCCAAATGGAACGAAAACGTGCATTTGACACAGTAAGGAGTACGGCAAGAAAGTGTACCAACCCTTGTTCCCATAGTGGAAACGAAGAGACAGAATGTCCCAAAGCGTCGTAAAGTGCTGAGCTAAGCTCATCATAAGACTTTGAGAAGAAGAAAAAAGTGTGATCCCCAAGGTATCATTTGCCATCACCCCTTTAGTTTTCCTGTATTTCATACATATGTGCACCTACAATGGCAGGGCAAGCCAATAGATAACTATGTCTAGTATGTAAGCATAGTACCAACTTTTCTATCCATGACTTTTGGCTTCCCCACACTGAATATTATAGCACAACTAACTTTCACTTTGAGAAAACTCTTCTAAAAGTTATATTCCAAAGCAAAAAAAAATATTACAGGAAGTACTACGAGCGAGCAATACTACAGGGGGAAAAGTTGCATCTCCCATTCCATAACTACAGTTTCCGTCATCAAAATTTAATTACTTGTGCCTGATTGAATTGGATAACTATATAGCTTCCCTAGGACTATTACGTACCTTTTTAGTCCATTATCTCATATTGCACAAGAAGATACTAAAATGTAATTTCCTCCATGTACGACAAAATTCTTTGCATTGCACAAAAGAAATATATCAATGACAAGATAGGAACTCATCACAGCACAATTCCATTATGAGCATTACTAAGGTTTCACGAATATATTAACTTTCTACCTCTACCTAGCCAACTAACTAAATATGTTATTTTTTCCCGAGCGCCCTTTCACCAGACTCTGTCTTGCAGAATATCTTGGGTAAAAATATCTCTCTCCATCCCAGCTAGAAAACTGGTATTCAATAAATATGCAATGCTTCGTTTCGTACACAATTTTTGGACTACAGAATAAATACAAAAGTGGCCAAAGAAACCTAAAACTAATCTGTTGAGGAAAACTTCCTAACTATAACTAACAACTAGTTATAGCTAATGCTGTATACTGACTGACTGTAAGTTGCAGAGAAAGTCTTATTTGCTCGAGTCACTGTATACATTTACCATTGTCGTAGTCACGGTTACATTATAGAAACTATAACTGTAACCAACTGTGCATATCAAAATACAACACTAAGCCCCTATACACTATGCAGGATCATAAATAAATGCATGCTAATATAAGCACCCCATCCTTGTACATTTATTCATACATAGTGTAACGCTGAAGTAAACAAGGAGACCAGAGAATATTTACAACCTATGCTCCTCCGCTAGTCAGTGTTAATCACAAAGCTCATATTAACTAACTAACCAACGAACTATACAGTTTAGTTAGAAGCTACATTTGAATAACAACAGAGCTGACTATATAGTCTAAACTGACAGCACAATAGCTCATTTGTTGAACATCCTAAATGCATAGTTAGATGGATACACATTTGGCTGATCCGAAATATTATGATTACTAAACTAGGCATGCTAACTAAATAAACTAGCAAGATTTATATGATATGGTCTACTATAGTTACTATAATATTGGATTCATATATTATGGTTGCTGACTACGTCTTATCTTTTGTGTGTTCTTAAGAGGAAAAAACAAAAGGTTCGGAGTTCACTTGAACCATCTCAAGAAATAAATGGTCAGAGTGCTGTTCATCTATGCATAGTAGTTAGCAACATATAGTTAGTTAGTAGTTGTCAGTACTATAGTACTTATTATAACGGACTAACTAAGTAACCAAAATTTGGACTCTTGTTGTACGCTAGTTTTACCCATGGAATAATTCATTGGGGTTAGATCAAGTGGTTGTACTACACTCAATAAGTTAGTTAGTTGGTTTTCGAAGGACTACTCACTATGTAGCTAGTTCTATATTTATTTGGTCTCCAATGAAGTGAGCAAAGGACAACAAAGGACGACATGCAAGGACATAAGCCACTCCATCAATGACGAACAAAGGTTTACGGGGTCCTACTATAGGGCAATACAAATCTATGGGACACTCAAGAACCAGCACAATAGATAGGGCTCAAGTGGCACACTCTGTTTCTTTCCTACTTCCCCTGTCTCCACTATTATTATCGTGTGTTTAACACAGGATAGTTTGTTCCCAGGTTTCTCCATCAGCCAGTCTATCTATGTGGAGAAAGTTCATTTGTTAGCTTGTGCTGGTTGCTAACTCACTAACTAACTAACTATAACTACATTCGACAGGGGGTATGGGGTATGCATTATGGAAACTCATTAAATAGTCTCATACAGCTAAAGCTGATTTTGTATGGGGTACTTTTTACTCGTGGTTTTTCACAACTGTTTTTTTCCCATAGGAATCTCTTTTATGAAATTATGCCCATCAAATCAAATGATTGAGTAAGAGTTACACAAACACAATATGTAACTGGTGTGTTTGTTTATATCCCTATGACAATTATGTAACTAAATTGGTGGGTTTTGTAATTGCTTGTCAAGCAGACGTTGCAAAATAAAAGGGGATTTTTTGCTAGGTTACCTGACATTAGTTGTTTCTTTGTGAACAAAATGTAAAAAAAATTGCGATTAATGTTTTTCATAGAAAAAATGAGGATTGAATTACCGCTGCCACACAACATATCATATCATTATTGAGCTACTTTTGTCCGTCTGGTCGGAATTTCAGAATTAAAGTAGAGCTAATTCAATCCAAAGTTATCTGGTAATGGTTAGCTTTTGCTGGTTACTGTGCTAATAAAATTTGAAAAAGTGTTCATTTTAAAATGAGACATGTGTTTTTGGAATCAGTTTGTTGATTTTTATGGTTTTGGTTGCCACAGTTTTGGGATATACTGTATTCTCAAAACTCAAACGGACGTCGAATACACACAAATGCATGTCCATGTCCCATAGCATGCCATAGCATTGCATTACAACAAGTTAGTGAACTAAAATGATTAGGATTCGGAACATAGCAGAGACAAGCTATTCCGATTATCTGTGTGCGTACATACAATTGTTTATTCTTCCAGGGGCAGGAGAGTAGATTTCAGGGATTTCAAGACAAGATAATGTTTTGAATAATTTTTAGTTTTAAAATATTTTTTTAATCATTGAGCGGGCTTTCAATTGTTA
>Ga0210040_10007835_pt1 | contig 12804 bp, 9 predicted proteins | sample CryGeyCG12114_NA_FD_185462 | JGI IMG/M metagenome (GOLD analysis project Ga0210040, IMG submission 185462) | Groundwater microbial communities from aquifer - Crystal Geyser CG19_WC_8/21/14_NA (SPAdes) (version 2) | ecosystem: Environmental > Aquatic > Deep subsurface > Groundwater | place: USA... | reverse complement strand
CGGCAACGGCTTGCGCTATCCGATCTAAGTCTGCTGCTGCGCCAGCTTGCCACCCTGCTGGAAGCCGGACTGCCGTTGGAACAGGCGCTGTCGGTGCTCATCGAACAAAGCAACAATCCATACCAGCACGGTCTGTTGGCAGAGATCCGCTCGGATGTATTGGCGGGGCAGACGCTGTCGCAATCCGTGGCACGACATCCCGACGATTTCCCGGAACTGCACCGTTCTCTCATCAAGGCCGGCGAAGCCTCCGGCGAACTGGATACGGTGATGGACAAGCTCGCCACCTACAGCGAGAACCAGCACGCGCTGCAGCAGAAGATCGGCCTCGCTTTCATCTATCCGGCCATCGTCACCGTGGTCGCCATCCTGATTGTTGGCGGACTGCTGTTCTATGTCGTGCCGCAAGTGGTGTCCGTGTTCGAACAATCGCACCAATCACTGCCCCTGCTCACGCGCAGCCTGATCTGGGTCACCAGCGGACTCGCCGCGGTCTGGCCCTATCTGCTGCTGCTGCTAATCGCTGCCGTGGTTGGCATCCGGCAGATGCTGAAGCAGGAATCCGTGCGCGCGCGATTGCACCGCAAAATGTTGCGCCTGCCCGTACTGGGCAGGCTCATACAGGGCGTGAATACCGCGCGCATGGCCAGCACGCTGTCCATCCTGTTCGGCAGCGGCGTCCCGCTGCTCACCGCGCTGTCCGCCGCATCCGGCGTGGTCGGCAATCTGCCCATGCGCTACGCACTGGAAGAGGCTGCGCGCAAAGTGCGCGAAGGGGTGAGTCTGAGCCGTGCGCTGGCCGTGTCCGGCCTGTTCCCGCCGGTGCTCATCCACCTCATCGCCAGCGGCGAGAAGAGCGGCAAGCTGGACGCCATGCTCGAGCGCGTCGCGCGGCAGCAGGAGCAGGAAGTCGGCGGTTTCGTCGGCGTGCTGACTTCCCTGCTTGAACCCATGCTCATCCTCGCGATGGGTGCCGTGGTACTGCTCATCGTGCTGGCTATCCTGATGCCTATCATCGAGATGAACCAGCTGATCAAGTAGCGCAGTTCGCATCGCGCGGCCCGCCCGACTTATGGCACACTAGCGGCCCTCACCGCTTCGGACCCAAACCACCTTGCAACCCTACGAACTTTTCATCGGCCTGCGCTACACCCGCGCCAAGCGCCGCAACCATTTCATCTCGTTCATCTCGCTGATTTCCATGCTTGGCATCGGCCTGGGGGTGATGGCGCTGATCGTGGTGCTGTCGGTGATGAACGGTTTCCAGAAAGAGATCCGCGCGCGTATCCTGGGCATTACGCCGCACTTGCAGGTGATGGGCATGGCCGGGGAATTACACGACTGGCAGCACACCCTGGACAGGGTTGCTGCCCATCCGCAGGTGCGCGCCGCCGCACCCTTCGTTAACGGCCAGGGCATGCTGTCCTTTGAGGGGCGCGTGGAAGGCGTGATGGTGCGCGGCATGCTGCCCGACGCGGAACAGCGCCTGATCGGGCTGGGCGATAAAATGAAACACGGCACGTTGCAAGACTTGCAGGCGGACAGTTTCAACATCGTGCTGGGGGTCGATCTGGCGCGCGCGCTGGGGGTACGCGTCGGCGACAGCGTGCTGCTCATCACCCCGCAAGGGCAATTCACCCCGGCCGGCATGTTGCCGCGCCTGAAACAGTTTCGTGTGGCGGGCATCTTTGAGATTGGCATGGCACCTTATGACAACGCGCTGGCGCTGATCCATCTCAACGATGCGCAAAAACTTTTCCGCATGGGAGAGACGGTCAGCGGCATCAGCGGCAGTCTGCACGATCTCGACCGCGCCCCGCAGGTGGCGGAGGAACTGGAAAAAACCCTCCCCACGGGCACCTGGGTCACCGACTGGACGCGCCAGAACGCCAACTACTTTGCCGTCGTCGCGATGGAAAAAAAGATGATGTTCATTATCCTGTCGCTGATCGTGCTGGTGGCCGCCTTCAACATCGTCTCCACACTGGTGATGGCGGTCACCGACAAACAGGCCGACATCGCCATCCTGCGCACGCTGGGCGCATCGCCCGGCAGTATCATGCGCATCTTCATGGTGCAGGGCATGCTGATCGGCCTGATTGGCATGGGGTTGGGCGTGCTCGGCGGCGTGTTGCTGGCGCTCAACATCGGCACCATCGTGCCCTTCATCGAACAGTTGTTCGGCGTGCAGTTCCTGTCCAAGGAGTTCTACTACATCAGCGAACTGCCGTCCGACCTGCGACAGAGCGATGTGCTGGTGGTGGCGGGCATGTCGTTCCTGATCAGTCTGTTCGCCACGCTTTATCCGAGCTGGCGCGCGGCGCAAACACAACCGGCGGAGGCATTGAGATATGAGTGACAAGGTCATCTCCTGCCGCGATCTGAAAAAAATCTACAGTCAAGGCACGCTCGATGTGCCGGTACTGAACGGGGTTAATCTCGATGTGGCGCGCGGCGAGCGCATCGCCATCGTCGGTGCATCCGGCTCCGGTAAAAGCACGCTCCTGCATCTGCTGGGCGGTCTGGATTCCTTCGACAGCGGCAGCGTAAGCATATTGGGGCAGGATGTAGCCAGGATGAACGAGACCCAACGCGGCGAACTGCGCAACCGATCGCTCGGTTTCGTCTATCAGTTCCATCACCTGCTGCCGGAATTCACCGCGCTGGAGAACGTCGCCATGCCTTTGTTGATACGGGGAATGAAACCTGCCGAGGCGCATCCGCAAGCGGCAGCCATGCTGGAACAAGTCGGTCTCGCCCACCGCGTTCGCCATCTGCCGACCGAACTCTCCGGCGGCGAACGCCAGCGCGTGGCGGTGGCGCGCGCGCTGGTCACCCGACCCGCCTGCGTGATGGCCGACGAACCCACCGGCAATCTCGACCGCGGCAGCGCATCCGCCCTGTTCGACCTGATGCAGTCTCTCAACGAGCAACTGCAAACCAGTTTCATCGTGGTCACGCACGACCTCGCCCTAGCCGCCAGAATGCGGCGGCAGATGCGTCTGGTTGACGGGGTATTGCTGGAAGATTGAAGTGAAAAAGGGTGGCACCTAACAGCCTGTCCGACTTGAACGAAATCGGCTGCTAACCGCTCACCCCGGCGGCCTTTAACTGCGCCACCAAATCGGCGTCCAGCGTCTCGATGTGCGGCAGCAGCCAGTCGTTCATCGCGTGCGCCATCACTGTCATGCCGTAACAGCCCGGCTCGTGCAGAAAATCTTCCAGTTGCCGCAGCAAATTGTCATGTTCGTCGCGGTGTTGTGCCTGATCGCGGATCGCGTAGCGCAGGATCAGGTCTTCCTCGGTATGAAAATGCGACTCGGTCAGATGTTGCAAATAGTCGGCGCGCCACTTCATTTCGGCGCGGGTTTCATGGTCGGACAGCGCGGCCAACAGACCGCGCAGGCAGGCGGCGATTTCCTCGTGCTGCTCGTCGATCATCTCAAACCCGAGGCGGATGTTGTTGATCAATGGCTCCAGCGCATGGCGGAACGCGGTTTCCCCGATCTCGCCGGTGCTGACGCAATAGGCATTGCCGCCGGATTTTTTCGCCGCGTACATCGCATAGTCGGCGCGCCCCAGCAATTCCTGGATGGTGCTGCCATCCAGCGGGCAGAAGGCGATGCCGAGGCTGGCATGCAGCGCGACCTGATTGCTGGCCAGTTCGAACGGCACGGCCACATCGCGGATCACCTTGTTAAGCACGATGCCGGCTTCTTTCTCGTTGCCGACCTCGTGCAGAATCAGGGCGAATTCGTCGCCGCCAAGGCGGGCAACCGTATCCACGCCGCGCACGCAAGCGCGCAAACGCCGTGAAACTTCACGCAGGATGGCGTCGCCTGCGGCGTGACCCAATTCGTCGTTGATCGCCTTGAAGCCATCCAGATCAAGCACCACCACGGCAAAACTGCCGCCATTACGCACGGCATGCGACAGCGCCTGATTGATGCGGTCAAACAACAGAATGCGGTTGGGCAGTTCGGTGAGAGAATCATGGAAGGCAAGACGGTCGAGCAGGCGGCGCAGACGTTCTTTTTCGGTCTTTTCGCTGATCACTCCCAGCACGAAGGATTTTTTTTCGATCTGCAAACTGCTCATCGACAGATCGACCGCGCTGACTTTTCCCCCGGTTTGCAGCAATTGCAAAGGCAGGCGAACGACAACGCCCGCCTTGAGCGAGGCCAGCGCTTGCCCGACGGCTTCGCGGTCTTCCTGCCCCAGAAGATGTTCCAGTCCGCAGGTCGCGCAAAAATCATCCTTGCATCCGTGCAAACGAATAAACCTTTCGTTGCCGTAGATGCAATTGCCTTCGCTCATCACGAACATCGGCAAAGGTGCGACATGCATCAGCGCGCGGAAAAAATTTTCCGCGTCGCCGAATGCCGAATGCGTAAATATGCGCTGCACCGCGATCTCCCCGGCCGGTTATGTTCCGGCTCGGCCCGTTTATAGCACTACAGTCTTTTAGCAACAAGGGGAAAACCGTCCCTTGATTGCTCTGCACAGCCGCTGTTACAAACTATGGCAATCAATCGCGGAAGCGTTCGCGGCGCGCACGCCAGCGCCAGATCACCGCAATACGCCAGCCGATACGCACTGCCGCATAACCGACCAGCGCCAGGCCAGCGGCCAGGAGCGGCAAACCGATGAGCAAGGGTTGTCCCAGTGCAAGCAACCAGTTCCCAATCGCCGCAATATCTTCGAGCCGGTTCAATTCCGGAAAGTCGGGCAGAGAGGTTGTAGTCAACGGCGCGCCAATAAGAACCGCGCCGATTTTGTGCGCCAGCAGATACAAAGGGACGATGGTGAACGGATTCGTATACAGCGTGGTAAATGCCGCGACCGGCAAATTGACGCGCAACCAGATGGCCAGCAAGGCGGCGGAGAGCATCTGCAACGGCCCCGGCACCAGTCCGCAAAACAGACCGAGCGCCACCCCGCCCGCCGTCGAACGCCGGTTCAGATGCCACAGATTGGGATGCTGCAGCCAGTGCCGTATCGGCCGCAACCAACGATTGTTCTGGATGCTGTCGCGGCTGGGCAGATGGCGTTGAAGAAGTTTGCGCATGACGGAATTGTAATGGTCGGTTAGGCTGTGCACATGGTTTCCTTTGCCCTCTTTTTTGCGCTCGGTGTGTGGGCGCTGCAACAACAATCCTTCCTGCCCGCGTTGCCATTTTATTGGCCGCTGGCGGCAAGCTGTCTATTTCTGCCACAAGGAGGGCAGCTGGCATGGCGGGTGGTGCGGCGCGCGCTGATCCTGCTGTGCGCCGCTCTGCTGGGCTTTGGCTATGCGGCATGGCTGGCCGAGTCGCGCCTGGCTGATGCCTTGCCGGATGCCTGGCAGGGACGCGACATCACGCTGACCGGGGTGGTGGCCGAGATGCCGCGCGCGCATGAGCGCGGGCAGCGTTTTGTGTTCGATGTCAAAAGCGTGCAAACGGCGAACGCGCAAGTGCCGCGCAAAATTCTGCTTGCCACTTATGACGGGAACAAGGATGAGCCGATCCGTGTGCATGCCGGCGAACGCTGGCGTTTCACGGTACGCCTGAAACAGCCGCACGGCACCAGCAATCCGCATGGTTATGATTTCGAGGCATGGGCATTGGAACGCTCGCTGCGCGCCAGCGGTTATGTGCATCCGAAGGGCGAAAAACAATATCTGGTGTCGGAGGTCAGCGGCTATCTGGTCGAGCGTTTGCGGGAAAACGTGCGCGACCGTTTCCACCGGATATTGGGCGATACACCCTACACCGGCATCCTGGTCGCGCTCGCCGTCGGCGATCAGGCCAGCATCTCGCAAGCGCAATGGCAGTTATTCACGCGCAGCGGCATCAACCACCTGATGAGCATTTCCGGCCTGCACATCACCATGCTTGCCGGGATGTTCTTCGCGCTGACCTACTGGCTGTGGCGGCGCAGCGCGCGCCTGACCCTGCTTTTCCCCGCACGCAAGGCAGCGGCATTGGTAGGCGTGCTCGCCGCCCTGGGTTACAGCCTCATCTCCGGCTTCGAAATTCCGGCGCAGCGCACGCTGTATATGCTCGCAACTTTCGCCGCCATGCTGATGCTGTCGCGCAACATCGCCCCCAGCCAGATGCTGGCGGCAGCACTGACCGTGGTATTGCTGGCCGATCCGTGGGCGGTATTGTCAGCCGGATTCTGGCTTTCCTTCGGTGCGGTCACGCTGATCTTTTACGTGACGGCGAACCGCCTTGGGCAACCGCACTGGCTGAAAACTTACGGCAAAGTGCAGTGGGCGATGATGGTCGGCCTGATCCCGCCCTTGCTCGCCCTATTCCAGCAACTGTCGTTGATCTCGCCCGTCGCCAATGCGCTCGCCATCCCGTTGGTCAGCTTCGTGGTGGTGCCGTTGACCCTGCTTGGCGCTTTGCCATTGTTCGACTGGGCGCTGCCCCTCGCCCATTGGGCGCTTGCCCTGTGCATGGATTTTCTGCAATGGCTGGATCGGTTGCCGCTGGCGGTGTGGACGCAACATGCGCCGCCGGACTGGAGCATCGCGCTGGGAGTGCTGGGCGCGGCCTGGATTCTCGCCCCGCACGGTTTTCCCTTGCGCGCGCTGGGTGCGATCCTGCTGTTGCCGATGTTTCTGGTTACACCCGAAAAACCCGCGCCAGACAGCGCGCGCATTCTGATTTTTGACGTCGGGCAGGGGTTGGCAGTGGCGGTGCAGACCGCGCAGCACACGCTGCTGTTTGACACAGGGCCGGATTTTTCCGGCGAGGCCGACAGCGGCAACCGCATTCTGGTGCCGGTGCTGCGCGCGATGGGCATCGCCCGACTGGACGGATTGATCCTGAGCCACGGCGATCTCGACCATGTCGGCGGCACCGCCTCGGTGCGCGAGGCGCTGGTGCCAGACTGGATCAAAACCTCGATGGCCGCCGATCATCCGCTGCTCGCGGGCGCGTCTTCGGTGCGGCCCTGTCGCGACGGCGATGTCTGGCAGTGGGAGGGGGTCACTTTCGAAATACTGCATCCTGGCGCAACATCAGCCAGCCGCAAACAACATGATAACGATCAAAGCTGCGTATTGCGCATCAGCATCGGCACGCGGCATATTCTGCTCACCGGAGACATCGAACGGGCCAGTGAAGCGCGCTTGCTCAAACAGCACCCGGACAAACTGCCCGCCACCCTGCTGGTCGCGCCGCATCACGGCAGCAAATCCTCTTCCACTCACGCTTTTGTCTTCGCCGTTGCGCCGCAACAGGTGGTATTCACGTCAGGCTACCGCAACCGTTTTCACCATCCGCATCCAACGGTTGTTGCGCGCTACGCCCGGCAGGGGGCGGAACTGCTGCGTTCCGACCGCGACGGCGCGATCCTGATCGAGATGAACAAGGAAGACTTTAGTCTGGAACCCTGGCGTCGGACGCACCGCCGATATTGGACGCATATTGCCCCGGAATAGCAATTCACCTCACTGAACGGCACGCGTATAATCCGCGCCACCCATCCACCACAGAGGAAAAATCGTGTCTCTCTCCCGCCGCGTGCAAGCCATCAAACCGTCCCCCACCCTCGCCGTCACCGCCCGCGCGGCGAAGCTGAAAGCCGAAGGCAAAGACATCATCGGACTGGGCGCGGGAGAGCCGGATTTCGACACGCCGCAGCACATCAAGGACGCCGCCATCACGGCGATCAACAAGGGCTTCACCAAGTACACCGCAGTCGGCGGCACCGCGTCGCTGAAAGCGGCCATCATCGCCAAGTTCAAGCGCGACAACAGACTTGATTACACGGCCAAACAGATTCTGGTTTCCTGCGGCGGCAAACAGAGTTTCTTCAATCTGGCGCTGGCCACCATCAACCCCGGCGACGAAGTGATCATTACCGCGCCGTACTGGGTGTCGTATCCGGACATCGTGCTGATTGCCGAAGGCAAGCCGGTGATCGTGCAAGCCGGTATCGAACAGGGCTTCCAGATGACGCCCGCGCAACTGGCGGCGGCGATCACGCCAAAAACCAGAATGGTGGTGATCAACAGCCCGAGCAATCCGTCCGGCGCAGTCTATTCGCTGGCCGACTTGCAAGCACTGGGCGAGGTGCTGCGCCAGCATCCGGACATTCTCATCGCCACCGACGATATGTACGAACACATCGCCTTGGTTGACGGAAAATTCGTCAACATCCTGGATGCCTGTCCCGACCTGAAACCGCGCACCATGGTGCTGAACGGCGTGTCCAAGGCCTACGCCATGACCGGCTGGCGCATCGGTTATGCGGCCGGACCGGAGAACATCATCACCGCGATGGAGAACGTGCAATCGCAAAGCACTTCCAACCCGACCTCGATCTCGCAGGTGGCGGCGGAAGCCGCGCTGAACGGCGACCAGGACTGCATCACCCCGATGGTCAAAGCCTTCCGTGAACGGCATGAATACGTGGTGAGCGAGTTGAACAAGATACCCGGACTCAAGTGTCTCAAGGCCGGCGGCGCGTTTTACGCTTTCCCCGATGCGCGTCAGGCCATCGCCACCCTGCACGCCAAAGGCACCATCAAGGAAGCGACCGATCTCGCCTTCTCCGAATACTTGCTGGTGCAGGGGGGCGTGGCCGTGGTGCCCGGCTCCGCTTTCGGCAGCGAGGGCTATATCCGCCTGTCCTTTGCCACCTCGATGGAGAATCTGCAAAAGGCCCTGACGCGCATCGCGCAAACGCTGGCCTGACGCCATGAGCATTGAGCAGCAGCAATCAATCGCTGATGAAGTTTTATCCGCCATCGAATCCGGCAAGCTGGATTTGCCAACCTTGCCGGACGTCGCAATCAAGATCAGAAAACTGATCGACGACCCGAATGTTTCGGCCGAGCAATTGGTCAATCTGCTCTCGGCCGACCCGGTCATCTCCGCCCATATCATCAAGGCTGCCAACAGCGCGGCAACCGGCGGCGTGCGCGTGAACACCCTGCGTACGGCCATCGCGCGGCTGGGTTATCGCATGCTGCACAATCTGGTAATCAGCGTCACGATGAAAAAACTGTTCAAGGCGAACAGCCAGGTCATTGATCAGCATCTAAAATGCCTGTGGGAACACAGCCGCGTCGTGGCCGCCAACAGCTTTGTCCTCGCCCTCCATCAAAAACACCTGAAGCCCGAGCAGGCCATGCTGGCCGGCATGGTGCACAACCTGGGCGCGCTTCCCTTGTGCATCTATGCCGACCGTTTTCATCCAGGGTTGGAACAGGCGCAACTGGAGCAACTGGTGCGGCGCTTTTCCGCCCGGGTTGGTGTTGCCTTGCTGGAAAATTGGCATTTCCCGCCTGACATCGTTGCAGTAGTGGCGGGCTATGAGAACCTGCAACGGACGAAGGCTTCAGGAGAAGCAGATTATGTTGATGTGGTGACCATCGCCAACCTGCTGATTGCCGGCAGCGCAAAATTTGTCGCCTGGCAAAATGTCTCGGCCGTGGCCAGGCTGGGATGTAATCCGGACGGATGTGTCAATTTCCTGGCGGATTACGCGCAACAACTCGACATCGCACGGGAAATGCTGAATTTGCCCAAGACCCAAGCGGCGACTGCGATGCTCAACGAACCCGCCATATCCAACCCTCGTCGGCAAGAAACCGCTCCGCCCACCCCTTCTGAAAAAACGTCAAGGCTTGGCGGATTTTTTGGATTCTTTCGCTAAAACGCCCAGCCGGCTGGCAAGTGCGCCCCTGACGATCAAACTTGCCATGCCCGTCCCTCTCCCGGCGGGAGAGAAAACAAACGAATCGCCGCGCGAGTTTCAGGCTAACGCGCCTGCAGTTTAGGTTCTTTCAAGGTGCCCGACAAAACCAGCGGATTGTTGCCCTCGCGCATCTTGATCTCGGAATTAAAATTTCCCGCCAGTTGCCCATCTTCACTCACATTGAATGCTCCAGAAGCGTTCAACATGCCGGACTCGATTCTGAGTTGGCGCAGATGCAGGATATGATCCTCAAGCAAAGCGGAACCGCTTAACTGGTCAAAGTGGGTACGCCCGCCGGCGAGATGATCGCGGCTCAGCAACCGCGCGGTTTCCACGACATCAATTCCGTTGATCACTCCGCGCTTCGCCTCAAAATTTGCTTCCACACGCAAGGTGTTTGCAAGCCCGGCAAGACTGCCGCTTTTCGCGCTGACACTCCCATCCGCGAACAATTCACCCGAGATGCCGTATTGCGCGAACATCTTGTCCAGCTCCATCGTCTTGGCGTTGATCCGCGCTTCCGCCCGCCATTCCTTGTTCCAACTCAATCTGCCGCGCCCGGACCAGATGCCGCCGTAGGCATGCGCATCCAGTTCGGAAAACACCGCTTCGCCCGCGCCAATTTCCCCGATTGCGTTAAAGTCGCCAAACGTCACCCAAGGCAACAACGGCAGGGTATTTTCGCGGATACCGAAAGCAATCTGCCAGCGCCCTGCGACCGGCTTGAGTTCCGCATGCATTTTTTCGTTCTCGTCATGCAACACCAAACGCGCAAACGCGCCGTTGTCAAATTGCGCGTTACCGCTCAATGTTGGCAAAGAAAAACCCGCAGTCCTGATTTGCAGATTTTGCACATTCACCCGGCGTAAAATAAACCCCGACTCCCCGCTCAATCCCTGCAACCGGGTCATCACCTGCTCCAGAGATTTTCCCTCGACAGTAACGCCCTGCAGGGAAACCTCATTAATTACTTTGTCCGCAAAAAAGAAACTGAACGGATCGAACCGCAGTGCAACATTCTCCACCTGCAATTCCCGATTCGCGCCCACCACAAGCCGGCTGATCTCAATTTTTGGCAAGGGCAACAACGATGCCTTCAGGCCGCCCACCGTCACCGGTTGCCCCAGCCTTGCGGAAATGCGCTGCTCAATTGGACTGATATATTTTTCCATCGGCCAGAACAGGGGCAACACAAAAATCAGGATCAAAATCAATCCCAGCAATCCCCCCAACAGCTTCATTGGCGACACGGATTTGTGTCGGCCGCGCCCGGCCGCTTTCTGCTGCGCTTTAGCCTGGGCCAATGCCGCCTGGATTGCCGCCTGCTCCGTTTCCAGTTTTCGTTGCTGGGTCGCGCGCTGTTCCGCATCCGCCCAAGCCGTCGCCTGCTCGGCCGCCAATCTTTGCGCTTCCTCTTCCTCTTTGGCCGCTTGCGCGGCGCGAAACTGCTGCGCATCCTGCTCGGCTTTCAGTCGCGCCATCTCGGCCCCGATATCGGGTTGCGCGATTTTCCGCTCCTCAGGCTCAGCGGGTTGTACGATTTCCTGCTGCCCTGGTTCGATGGAAATTGTTTGCGGCATCTCAACCTTAGATTCCGGTTGATTGTCCTGTTCAACCATCACCGGAGCAGGCATCACATCCTTCAGCCCTTCAAGATCAATCTTGAAAGCAAACTCTGACTGAGGTTGAGCGGCTTCTTTATCTATTATGTGGGTTTCCTCCGCCTTGGCGCGGGCGGCGGCTTCCTCTTCCGCCTTGATTCGCGCGGCTTCAGCTTCCCGCTGTTGCCGCTCCTCCTCCGCCTTGGCGCGGGCGGCGGCTTCCTCTTCCGCCTTGATTCGCGCGGCTTCAGCTTCCCGCTGTTGCCGCTCCTCCTCCGCTCTTCAGCCTTGATTCGCGCGGCTTCAGCTTCCCGCTGTTGCCGCTCCTCCTCCGCCTTGGCACGGGCGGCGGCTTCCTCTTCAGCCTTGATTCGCGCGGCTTCAGCTTCCCGCTGTTGCCGCTCCTCCTCCGCCTTGGCACGGGCGGCGGCTTCCTCTTCAGCCTTGATTCTGGAGCGTTCTTCGGCAAGGGCTTTTGCCTCTGCTTCGGCGCGCGCCTTGGCAGCTTCGAGTTCGGCTTGAATACGGGCCGCTTCTTCTTCGGCCTTGCGACGCACCTTCTCGGCTTTGGCTTTTTCCGCTGCTGCAGCCTCTTGCCGCGCGCGCACTTCCGCTTCGCGCTTTGCTTTTGCGGCGGCTTCCAATTCTGCCTTTACTCGTGCTGCTTCCTGTTCTGCCTTAAGACGACTGTCTTCAGTATTCCGCCTTGCCTGTTCCTCGGCATCACGTCGAGATTTGGCTACTGCTTCCAATTGCGCCTTGATGCGCGCGGCTTCCTGCTCGGCGCGCAATCGCGCGGCGGCTTCAGCCTTTGCTCTGGCTTCTGCAGCCTGCCTCTCCACCGCTTCCTGTTTGACTTTCGCCTCAGCCTCGACCTTGGCGGCAACCTCGGCCTGTTGTCTGGCGATTGTTGCAGCCTGCAGTTGCGCCGCTTCGACCGCCTTCAGCCGGCTTGCCTCGCGTTCTTTTTGTCTTACTGCCTCGGCCGCCAAATCTTCAGCGCTGGGCGCCTTGAACATACTGGTGAAATCAAGCTCCTCCCCCGGGTCCGTCAACTGGGGAGCGATCATCCTGGGATTGACAATCTTTAACTCAACCTTTGATTTTGATTTGTCGGCAATCAGTTCGGCATCAAGCAAACGCTGAATAATTTCACGAAGATCGCCGCGTAAACTGGGCGGGGCGCGTTTAATAACATGCTCAAAATTTGAATTGCCATCAATCAGCAAAAGCACACGCTTCATATCCCCCGACATTCCGGAGACTTCACTCTCGCCCCTGCTGGTTTTAATAAAGACAATTTTTTTATCCATGCCGATTATTGTATTCGGAAGTAGTCAAGTGATTTAATTTTATTGCGCGGGCATTTTTATGCGCCCATTTGTTGACCGGATACGAGTCTGCCGTTAGTATAGCGCCCGCATCAAATCCCTGATAGCTCAGTTGGTAGAGCGACGGACTGTTAATCCGCAGGTCCCTGGTTCGAGTCCAGGTCGGGGAGCCA
>Ga0210040_10007833_pt1 | contig 12806 bp, 11 predicted proteins | sample CryGeyCG12114_NA_FD_185462 | JGI IMG/M metagenome (GOLD analysis project Ga0210040, IMG submission 185462) | Groundwater microbial communities from aquifer - Crystal Geyser CG19_WC_8/21/14_NA (SPAdes) (version 2) | ecosystem: Environmental > Aquatic > Deep subsurface > Groundwater | place: USA... | reverse complement strand
GGCAAGCCCGGCCAGTGGAGCGCCCGCAAGGCGCAGCTGCTCAAGGCCGAGTACGAGCGCGCGGGCGGGGGCTACCGGGGCGAGAAGGACGCGAGCCAGCAGCACCTCTCGCAGTGGACCGAGGAGGACTGGCAGACCTCCGACGGCAGCGACCGGGCCCGGACGGACTCCCCGCAGGAGAAGGGCGGCGCCTCGAAGCGCTACCTGCCTCGCGAGGCCTGGGAGCACCTGTCCGAGGAGGAGAAGCGGGCCACGGACGCGGCCAAGGCCGAGGGGAGCGCCCACGGCGAGCAGTTCGTACCCAATCTCGACGCCGCCGCCGAGGCCGGCCGGGAGGCCCGCGAGCACGGGCACGACGGGCACGGGCACGGGCACGACGGCCAGGGCTCGGACGCCGCCGACCTGCCGGTCGAGGGCTACGACGGGCTGACCGCCCGGGAGGCCGCCAAGGCGGTCGGCGGGCTGGACCCGGAGCAGGCCCGGCAGGTCGGGGACTACGAGCGCGAGCACGCCGACCGCAAGACGGTGCTCGACCGGGTCGAGCACCGCACCGACTGAGGCGCTCCCGCCTCCTCCCAGCCCTCCTCCGAGCCTCGCCCCCAGCCCCGCCGAGTTGTCAGAAGCTGGGGGTGCTCCGGCACCCGCCACGTCTGACAGGTCGGCGCCGGGGGCGAGCGAGGGAGGGGGCGGTCGCCCTCAGAGAGCGGCGAGGACCTCCGCCACCGTGGTGATGGTGACCAGCGGCGCGTAGAGGGACATCGCGTCCAGGGCGCGCTGGTGGTCGGTCTCGCTGGCCCCGGCGCAGGCGTCGGCGACCACCCGCACGGTGATCCCCGCGTCCGCCGCGGCCAGGACGGTGCTGAGCACGCAGCAGTCGGTGGAGACGCCGGTGACCACCAGGGTGTCGGCGCCCGCGACGTCGGCCTGCAGGCCCGGCCCCCACTTGCCGAAGGTCTCGGCGCTCAGCACCGGCCCGACCAGGGCGGCGGCCCGCGGCACCAGGTCGTAGAGCGGGTCGTCGGCGTCCACCAGCGCGAATGGCCACTCGTCGTAGTAGCCCCGCCAGGCCCCCGTCGGCGCCGCGGGGGCGACGAAGCGGGTGCGCAGCGTCCGGCCCGTGAAGGCCGGGGCCAGGCGCTCGGTCCCCTCCAGCGCCCGCTCGAACTGCGCGCTGGCCCACGGGCTGGCGGGGTCGGCGAAGACGGTCTGCAGGTCGACGGCGACCAGCCAGGCCGGCTCCAGCGTCCCGGGGGTGGCGGGCAGGGTCATGCCGCCTCGACCGGACGCCCGGTGCGGTCACCGGCGGGCTGCGCCTCCTGGGCGCGGACGGCGGAGCGGCCGAGCAGCAGGGTGCCGAGGAAGCAGACCAGCAGGGCGACCAGGACGCCCAGGTTCGCGTACGCCCAGCCCCCCTCCCGGCCGCCGAGGGGACCCAGCAGGTAGCCCTGCCAGCCCAGCCACCCGGCGTAGGTGTTGGTGACCAGGCCCCAGCCGAGGACGGTGGCCACCACCACCAGCGCGATCGGCGCCCAGCGGACGTCGCCGTAGCGGCCGCGGACGTCGTAGAGGTCGGCGTCGACGTAGTCCCGCCGGCGCAGGGTGACGTCGGCCAGCACCACGCCGCACCAGGCGGCGATCGGCACGCCGAGGGTGATCAGGAACCCCTGGAAGGGGATCACGAAGCTGTTGGCGAAGAAGACGACGTAGACCGCGCCCGCGACCATCAGCACCCCGTCCACCCCAGCCGCGACCGGACGCGGGATGCGGACACCGGCGCTGAGCAGGGCCAGCCCGGAGGAGTAGATGTCCAGCACCGCACCGCCGACCAGCCCGAGCACCGCGACCAGGGCGAAGGGCACCAGGAACCAGGTGGGCAGCAGGGTGGTCAGGGCGCCGATCGGGTCGCCGGCGATCGCGTCGCTCAGGTCGGTCGACGACCCGGCGAGCAGCACCCCGAAGACGACCAGCAGCACCGGGGCCAGCGACCCACCGAACGTCGTCCAGCCCACCACCCCGCGGCTGGAGGTGCCGCGCGGCAGGTAGCGGGAGTAGTCGGCGGCCGCGTTGACCCAGCCGAGCCCGAGGCTGGTCATCATCAGCACCAGCGCGCCGACCACCGCCGGGGCGGCGCCGGAGGGCAGGGCGGTGACGGTGGCCAGGTCGACGTCTCCGGCCACCAGGACGACGTAGGCCACGGTGAGCACGGCGGTCACCACGGTGATCACCCGCTGCAGCTTCATGATGGTGTCGAAGCCGGCGATCCCGGCCGCGACCACCAGGGCCGCGACCACCACGAGGGCGACGACCTTGGTTCCCGCGCCACCCCCGCCGCCGAGCCGGCCGAGCACGGTGGCGGTGGCCAGCACGGCGAGCGCGGTGAGCACCGTCTCCCAGCCCACGGTCAGCAGCCAGGAGAGCAGGGACGGCAGCCGGTTCCCGCGCACCCCGAACGCCGCCCGGCTGAGCACCATCGTCGGGGCCGACCCGCGCTTGCCGGCCAGGGCGACGAACCCGCAGAGCAGGAACGAGACCACGATGCCCACCACGGCCACCACCGTGGCCTGGGCCAGCGAGATGCCGAAGCCCAGCACGAACGAGCCGTAGCTGATGCCGAGCACCGAGACGTTGGAGCCGAACCAGGGCCAGAACAGGTCGCGGGGGCGCCCGCCGCGCTCGCTCTCCTGGATCACGTTCAACCCGTTGACCTCGATGCCGCTCCGTCCGACGGCCGGCAGCGCGCTCGCGCCCGGTGACGCCGCAGGCTGGTTCGTCGTCGTCATCGGGGCCGTCCTCGGTTCGCGGGTGGGCGCAGCGGGCCCGGTGAGGACCGCGCCGCTGCCCCGATCCTAGGAGCAGTCCGGGCGTGCATCGATCGGCTAAGGTCTCGTGGTCGAGCAGGAGGAAGACATGGAGCAGCGGTCGCCGCGGGCGGGAGCGGTCTACGCCCTCGGAGCGTACGGGCTCTGGGGTGTGGTCCCCGTCTTCTGGCCCCTGGTGAAGCGGGCTGGGTCGCTGGAGCTGCTGGCGCACCGGGTCGTCTGGTCGCTGGTCATCTCGGTGGTGCTGGCCCTGGTGCTGCTGCCCAAGGGCTGGTTGCGCCGGATCGCCCGGCCGCGGACGCTGCTGATGCTGGGCGTCGCCGCCGCGGTGGTCTCGGTGAACTGGGGCCTCTACATCTGGGCGGTCAACCACGGGCACGTCCTGGAGACCTCGCTCGGCTACTACATCAACCCGATCCTGAGCATCGCGGTCGGCGTGCTGGTGCTCGGCGAGCGGATGGCCCCGCTGCAGTGGGCCAGCGTCGCCCTGGCCGTCCTCGCCGTCGTCGTGCTCACCGTCGACTACGGCCGGCTGCCCTGGATCGCCCTGGTCCTGGCCGCCAGCTTCGCGACCTACGGGGTGATGAAGAAGCAGATCAACGGCGGGGCGGTGGAGACGCTGACCATCGAGTCGGCACTGCTCACCCCGGTCGCCCTCGGCTACCTCGCGGTGCTGCAGGCGCACGGGGGCAGCACCTTCGTCACCCTCGGCTGGGCGCACAGCCTGCTGCTGGTGGCGACCGGCCTGGTCACCGTGGTGCCGCTGCTGTTCTTCGCGGCGGCCGCGACCCGGCTGCCGCTGAGCACGCTCGGGCTCTTCCAGTACCTCGCGCCGACCCTGCAGTTCGTCCTCGGGGTCTTCTACTTCCACGAGGACATGTCGCCCGGCCGCTGGGTGGGCTTCGGTCTGGTCTGGGTCGCGCTGATGGTGATGACCGGGCACGGCATCCACCGGGCCGGTGGCAGCCGGCGGGCCCGGCTGGTCGCCGAGACCGCCTGACGGCGCCTGGCCGGCTCGTACGGTGCATGGGCTCCTGTGCGGGGAGTCCCAGGACCGGGGTCAGGCGGGGCTGACGGTGCCCGACGCCCGGCGCGCCGGCTCCGCATCGGCGATCTTGCGGATGCTGGCCGGGGTGGGCCGGTTGAGCGACTCGTTCACCTGCACCAGCAGGCGGGCGCGCTGCACGTCCGCGCTCGTCACCTTCACGATCTTCGCCATCAGCACTCCTCCATCAGGGCGCTCCGCCTCCGCGGTGTGCTCCTCCATCATCCCCCGGTCCGTCAAGGGCCGGGGTCTCCACGGCGTCGGCCAGCGCCGCCACCGCATCGGGGTCGCTGTCGATCTCCTGCTGCAGCCGGCGCAGCCCGGCCGTGATGGCCACCGAGACCGCGTTCAGCTGGTCCTGCGTGAGGTCGCCGGCGTGCAGCAGGTACTGCAGCTGGGCGATGCCGAGCCGGCAGGTGACCGCGTCCGGCTCGAGGGCGAAGGAGATGTAGCGGTCGACGTCGGCCTGCCGCCGCGTGGCCGCGGAGGTGGTGGCCGCGCTGCGGTAGGCCAGGACCGGTCCGACGAAGCTCCCCACGGCGGCCAGCGCCGCGGTGGCGAAGGTCGCCCACTCCAGCACCATCAGCCGCTCCGTCCGCTCACCGGGCCACGGTAGCGCCGGCCGCTGACGCTCAGCGGTCGGCGGGCGCCGGACGCCGGGCGAACGCCGGCGCGTGCTCGGGGCGCGGCCCGAAGGCGATCAGCTGCGCCGGGACCCGGGTGACCGCGGGCACCCGGCGGGCCACGGCGGCGACCAGGCGGACCGCGCGGGGCTGCCGACCGGCCAGGGCCGGGACGAAGACGAGGCGGTGCAGCACCCGTTGCGCGAGCTGGATGACCACGGTCGGCAGCAGCCGCCGGCGGCGGACGCGGCCCAGGTCGCGGGCGGTGGGCGTGCCCGCGCGCAGGGGTGCGGCCAGCAGGGTCGCGGCCGCCACCGCGTCCTGGACGGCCAGGTTGATCCCGACGCCGCCGGCCGGGGACATGGCGTGCGCCGCGTCACCGATCAGCAGCAGGCCGTCGACGTGCCAGCGCGGCAGCCGGTCGAGCCGGACGTCCAGCCAGTGCAGGTCGTCGGTGGAGGTCAGCGCGTCCAGCCGGTCGGCGAAGTCGGGGCGCAGCCGCGCCACCCGCTCCCGGAACCGCTCGACCCCCTCCGCCCGCAGCCGGGCGTCCATCCCCTTGCGGTTGACGTAGGCGACCTGGAAGTAGTCGGTGCGCGGGAAGCTGAGCAGGATCTCCGCACCGGCGATCCGCGGCACCAGGGCCGCCTGCTCGCGCTCGCTCTCCCAGCGGGGCAGCCGGAACCACCACGTGTCGAAGGGGACCCGGTACGCGTGCGGCACCAGCCCCGCGGCGCTCCGCAGCACCGAGCTGCGGCCGTCGGCCGCCACCACCAGGTCGGCGTGCAGGTCCTCCTCGACCCCGTCGCGGGTCCGGGTGCGCACCCCGGTCACCCGGCCGCCCTCGCGCAGCAGGTCGACGGCGGCGGTGCTCATCCGCAGGGCGAAGGACGGCTCGGCCCGGGCCGCGTCGGCGAGCAGGGTCAGCAGGTCCCACTGCGGCACCATCGCCACGTGGTCGTACGGCGGGGGCAGCCGCCGGAAGTCGCCGAGGGTGACCGCAAGGCCGTCCGGCTGGGGCAGCTCGAGGTTCTGCAGCCGGCTCTGCGGCAGCGCCCGGAACGCCGGCCCCAGCCCCAGCTCGTCGAGCAGCCGGATGGTGGAGGCGTGCACGGTGTCGCCGCGGAAGTCCCGGAGGAAGTCGTCGTGCTTCTCCAGCACGGTCACCGCCACCCCGGCCCGGGCCAGCAGCAGGCCGAGCACCATGCCCGCGGGTCCGCCGCCCGCCACCACGCAGGTCGTCCTCGGCATCGCCCCTCCTCGTGCTGGTCCGACCCTCGACGGTGCTCCTCCCGGCCGCCCCGGTCAAGGGGTCTCGCGCAGGGGTGCGGAGCCCCGGGGGAGCCTGCTGGGCCGGGACCGGCTCACGTACGCTCGAGCGGTGACGACGCCCGCCGAACCTGCTCTCGACTTCTCCGACTTCGACACCTCCGTCCGGGTCCAGGACGACCTCTACCGCCACGTGAACGGCGGCTGGCTGGCCCGGACCGAGATCCCGGGCGACAAGCCGATGACCGGGGCGTTCGTGGACCTGCGCGACCGCGCCGAGGCCGCCGTCCGCGACATCATCACCAGCTCCACCGGCGGTGCCCCCGGCAGCGACGAGGCCAAGATCGCCGACCTGTACGCCAGCTTCATGGCCGAGGACGAGCTGGAGGAGGCCGGCGCCGCGCCGCTGGCCCCGTTGCTGGCCGAGGTCGCGGCCGTCACCGACCCCGAGGAGCTGCAGCGGCTGCTCGGCACCTTCGCCCGCCGCGGCATCGCCGGGCTGGTCGACGTCGAGGCGGAGTCCGACCCGGGCGACCCCTCGCGCTCGCTGCTGTTCGTCGGCCAGTCCGGGCTCGGCCTGCCCGACGAGGCGTACTACCGCGAGGACGGCTACGCCGAGATCCGCCGCCAGTACCGCGACCACGTCGCGGCCTCGTTCACCCTGGCCGGGGTGGCCGAGCCGGACACGGCCGCCGACACCGTCCTGGAGCTGGAGACGGCGATCGCCGCCGCGCACTGGGACAAGGTGAAGACCCGTGACCTGCGGCTGATGTACAACCTGCAGACCCTGGACACCTTCACGGCCGCCGCTCCGGCCCTGCACTGGCGCGCCTTCCTGGCCGGCGCCGGCATCGAGGAGTCGCGGATGACGGAGCTGGTCAACACCCAGCCCTCCTTCTTCACCGACGTGTCCGCCCTGCTGACCGAGGAGCGGCTGGCGGCCTGGCGGACCTGGGCCGCCTGGAAGGTCGTCACCTCGCTCTCGCCCTACCTGACCCGCGCCTTCGTGGACGAGCGGTTCCGTTTCTACGGCACGGTCCTGGCCGGCACCCCGCAGCTGCGGGAGCGCTGGAAGCGCGGGGTGGGCCTGGTGGAGGGCGCGCTGGGCGAGGCCGTCGGCCGGGTCTACGTCGAGCGGCACTTCTCCCCCACGGCCAAGGAGCGGATGGACGTCCTGGTCGCCAACCTCACCGAGGCCTACCGGCGCTCCATCCTCGGCCTGGACTGGATGACGGAGGAGACCAAGCAGGAGGCGCTGACCAAGCTGGCGAAGTTCCGCCCGCACATCGGCTACCCCAGCAAGTGGCGCGACTACTCGACGCTGGAGGTCCGCCGCGACGACCTGCTGGGCAACGTGATGCGCGCCGCCACCTTCGAGCTCGAGCGCTCGGTGGCCAAGATCGGCGAGCCGGTCGACCGCGAGGAGTGGCTGATGACCCCGCAGACGGTCAACGCCTACTACCACCCGCTGCGGAACGAGATCGTCTTCCCGGCCGCCATCCTGCAGCCGCCGTTCTTCAACGAGCACGCCGACGACGCGGTCAACTACGGCGGCATCGGTGCGGTGATCGGTCACGAGATCGGCCACGGCTTCGACGACCAGGGCTCCACCTGCGACGGGGACGGCACCCTGCGCGACTGGTGGAGCACGGCGGACCGCGAGGCGTTCGAGGCCCGGACGTCAGTGCTGGTCGAGCAGTACGACGCCCTCGAGCCCGAGCTGACCCCCGGCCAGCACGTCAACGGCCGGCTGACCATCGGGGAGAACATCGGCGACCTGGGCGGGCTCTCCATCGCCCACCTCGCCCACCAGATCGCCACCGAGGGCGCCCCGGCCGAGCCGGTCGAGGGCTACACCCCCGAGCAGCGGCTGTTCCTCAGCTGGGGCGCGGTCTGGCAGGCGAAGTCGCGCCCGGAGACGGTGCGGCAGCGGCTGGCCACCGACCCGCACTCCCCGAACGAGTTCCGCTGCAACCAGATCGTGCGCAACGTCCCGGCCTTCTACGAGGCGTTCGGCGTCACCGACGGCGACGCCCTGTGGCTGGACGAGGACCAGCGCGTCACGATCTGGTGAACCTCGGCTGGCGGGTGGCCCCCCTCGACGAGCTGGTGCAGCGGATCGCCGCGGTGCGCCCGGCCCACCGGCCGGTCCTGGTGGCGCTGGACGGCCACAGCTCCAGCGGCAAGACGACCCTGGCGGCGCAGCTGGGAGCCGCCCTGCCCGCGGCCGGGGTGCTGCACACCGACGACCTGGCCTGGCACCAGGGGGTGTTCAGCTGGGACGTGCTGCTGCGCGAGGACGTGCTCCCCGTGGTGCGCGCCGGAGAGCCGCTGGACTTCCGGCCGCCCCAGTGGGCCCGCGGGCGTGCGGGATCGGTCCGGCTGCCCGCCGGGTTGGCCTTCCTGGTGCTGGAGGGGGTGGGCGCCAGCCAGTCCTCGCTCCGCGACCTGGCCGACCTCGTCCTCTGGGTGGAGACCGACGAGCCCACCCGGCTGGCCCGCGAGCTGCCGCGCCTCGCCGCCGGGGAGATGACCGCCGCCGGCCATGCCGCGTGGATGGTCGAGGAGTACGCCTACACCACCCGCGAGCGTCCCTGGGAGCACGCCGACCTGCTGGTCGAGGGCGGCGACTCGGTGCCGCACGACCCGGTCGCCGAGGTCGTCCTGGCCGGGCCGGTCACCCCCGGCAGCCGACCGCAGCGGCTCAGGCCGAGCGGTTGACCACGGACTCGCAGAGCTCTTCGAGCGCGTAGCGGGCGGGACCAGGGGGCAGGTCCGCGAGCAGGCCCCGGGCGATGGCGGCGCGCCGCTCCACCTCGGCGCGGGCCTGGTCCACGGCCGGGTGCCGGCGGAGCAGCCGCAGGGCCTCGGCCAGGGCGTCGTCGTCGTGCAGGTCGGAGTCGAGCAGCTCCAGCAGCCGGGCGTCGCCCGGGTCGGTGGAGCGCCGGGCCAGCAGCGTCGGCAGGGTCGGGATGCCCTCGCGGAGGTCGGTGCCCGGGGTCTTGCCGGCCACGTCGGAGGTGATGTCGATGATGTCGTCGCTGAGCTGGAACACCATCCCGATCTGCTCGCCGAAGTCGGCCATCCGCTGCTGGTCGTCCCGGTCGCAGCCGGCCACCTTGGCCCCGAACAGGGCCGAGGTGGAGATCAGCGCGGCGGTCTTGTCCGCGACCACCTGCAGGTAGTGGTCGAGCGGGTCCTCGCCGGGCCCGGGGCCGACGGTCTCGGCGATCTGGCCCTGCACGAGGCGGGAGAAGGTGCGGGCCTGGATCTGGACGAACTCGGGCCCGAGCTCGGCCACCACGTCAGAGGCGCGGGCGAAGAGGAAGTCCCCGACCAGGATGGCCACCGTGTTGCCCCAGCGGCTGTTGGCGGTGACCGAGCCGCGGCGCAGCAGGGCCTCGTCCATCACGTCGTCGTGGAACAGGCTGGCGACGTGGGTGAGCTCGACGACCACGGCCGCCCGGAGCACGTCATTGGCCGGGGCGTCCGGGCGGATCGAGGAGCCGAGGAGGACCAGCAGGGGGCGGAACCGCTTGCCGCCCGCGGCGATGATGTGCTGCGCCGCCTCGGTGACCATCGGGGTCCGGGCCTCCGCGGCCTCGAGCAGTGCGTTCTCGACGGCCTCGAGCCGGCCGCGCAGCGCGGTCTCGAAGACCTCGTCACGGGTCTGTTCTGCAAGCACGTCTCTCCTCAGCGGACCCGGGCCAGGCCCGGCTCCGTCACCGCTGGTCAGCGGATGAACTCACCCGCCTGCTGGGCGAGGTCGAGCAGCGGCCCGGGGAACACACCCAGGGCCACAGTAACCGTGACCCCAACCCCGACGGCCAGCATCGTGGGGAACTGCGGGCGGACGACCGTGACCGCGTCCTCCCCCACCAGCGCCCGGCCGGAGGTGGTCGCGTCGGGCTCGGTGAAGAACATCAGCACGATGACGCGGATGTAGAAGAAGGCGGCGACGACGCTGATCACCACGGCGACGACGACCAGCCAGCGCGAGCCACCGGTCCAGGCGGCCGCGAACACCGCCCACTTGCCGATGAAGCCACTGGTCAGCGGGATGCCGGCGAAGCTGAGCATGAACAGCGAGAACACGCACGCCGCCGCCGGGCTCCGGCGGCCGAGCCCGACCCAGCTGGAGAGCAGGGTCGCCTCGCCGCTGGCGTCGCGGACCATCGTGACCAGCGCGAAGGCGCCGATGGTGGCCGCGCCGTAGGCGACCAGGTAGAACAGCACCGACGAGATGGAGGTCAGCGAGCCGGCCGGAGCGCCGGTGCCGGCCTGGGAGGCCCCGACGAACGCCGTCATGATGAAGCCGGCGTGGGCGATCGAGGAGTAGGCGAGCATCCGCTTCACGTCGGTCTGGGTGATGGCCAGCAGGGAGCCGACCGCCATCGTGGCCACGGCCACGATCGCCATCATCGGCTGCCAGTCCCAGCGGTCGGCGCCCAGCGCCACGTAGAACACCCGGAGGAGCGCACCGGCGGCGGCGATCTTGGTGCAGGCGGCCATGAAGCCCGTGACCGGGGTGGGTGCACCGGCGTAGACGTCGGGGGTCCAGGAGTGGAACGGGACGGCGCCGAACTTGAACAGCAGGCCGATGGCCAGCAGACCCATCCCGGCGAGCAGCAGCCCCGAGCTGCCGGTGCCGCTGCGCAGCGCTGCGTCGATGGCGGACAGCCGGAACGAGCCGGCGTAGCCGTAGAGCAGAGCCACCCCGTAGAGGAAGATCGCCGAGGACAGGGCGCCGAGCAGGAAGTACTTCAGCGCCGCCTCCTGGGAGAGCAGCCGGCGCCGGCGGGCCAGCCCGCAGAGGAGGTAGAGCGGCAGCGAGAGGATCTCCAGGGCGACGAACATGGTGATCAGGTCGTTCGCGGCCGGGAACAGCAGCATGCCGGAGAGCGCGAACAGGGCCAGCGGGAACACCTCGGTGTGCTCGATCCGCCGCTCGACCGCCTGCCGCTCGGCCTGGCTGCCGGGAACGGTGGCGGCCTGGGCGGCAAAGGCGCTGCCGCCGCGCTGCTCGCCGAAGGTCAGGATCGAGACCGCCCCGAGGACCAGCAGCGTCGTCCACATGAAGTAGGTGGGCCGGTCGATGGACAGCGCGTCCACGGCGGCCAGGGAGACGCGCCCGGCGGCCCAGTTGCGCACGGTGGCCACCAGCGCCACCAGCAGGACCACCGCGGTCAGGACCAGCTGGGCCGGCCGACGGGCCGGCCGCGGCGCGAGCGCCTCGACCAGGATGCCGAGGCAGGCCCCGGCGAAGACGACCAGGAACGGCGCCAGCAGCCCGTACTCGAGGTTCGGGGCGGTGAACTCCAGCGCCACCAGGCCAGGTGCTCCGGACACGGACGACATCAGCGGCCTCCCTCTGCGGTGACCCGCGGCTCGGGGTCGCTGACCCCGACCTGGCTCATGGTGGCCTGCACGGCCGGGTTGATCACGTCGAGCATCGGCTTCGGGAACACCCCGAGGGCGATGATCAGCAGCACGAGCGGCACCATCGCCAGGCGCTCCCGACCGCCGAGGTCGGTCACCGACCGGTCCTCCAGCCGCTGGGCCAGCGGACCGGTCATGGTGCGCTGGTAGGTGATCAGGATGTAGAGCGCCGCCAGCACGATGGCCAGCGTCGAGACGATGGCGTAGGCCGGGTGGCGGCTGAACGTGCCGGCCAGCACCATGAACTCCGAGACGAAGCTCGACAGGCCCGGCAGGGACAGGGTGGACAGCCCGGCGAAGAGCATCAGCCCGGCCAGCACCGGCGCGACCTTCTGCACCCCGCCGTACGCGGTGATGTCGCGCGAGCCACCCCGCTTGACCAGGTAGCCGGCCGCGATGAAGAGCGCGGCGGTGGAGAGCCCGTGGTTGAGCATGTAGAGCGTCGACCCGGTCAGGCTCTGGGTGGTGAAGGCGAAGATGCCGAGCACGATGAAGCCGAAGTGGCTGATCGAGGTGTAGGCGATGAAGCGCATCAGGTCGCGACTGCCGATGGCCAGCACGGCGCCGTAGATGATCGAGATCGTGGCCAGCACCAGCACCACCGGGGTGGCCCACTGGCTGGCCTCGGGGAACAGGCCGAGGCAGAACCGGATCATCCCGAAGGTGCCGATCTTGTCCATGACGCCGACCATCATGGTCGCACCGCCCGGGCTGGACTCCTCCGCGGCGTCGGGCAGCCAGGTGTGCAGCGGGACCAGCGGCGCCTTGATGGCGAAGGCGAACATGAAGCCCACGAACAGCCAGCGCCCGGTGGTGGTGGCGATGTCGAGGTCGCTGAGGTCGCTCAGCAGGTAGCTCGGCGAGCCGTCGGCCGCCGAGAGCACGTAGAGCCCGATCACCGAGGCGAGCATCACGAACCCGCCCAGCAGGCCGAAGATCAGGAACTTGGCCGCGGCGTAGGAGCGCCTCGCCGTCGGCCCGAAGCCGCCGATGAGGAAGTACATCGGGATGAGGATGACCTCGAAGAAGACGTAGAACAAGAACACGTCGGTGGACAGGAACAGGAAGAGCGCCGAGGTCTCCACCACCAGCACGAGGGCGAAGAAGACGCGTGAGTCGTACTTGGGCGCCAGGTCGGTGGCCCCGAGGGCGTGGGCGCCCCCGCTGCTCCCGGTTGCTGCGGCGTCCGCCTCCCGGCCGGTGGGGCCGTCGAAGTCGCGCCAGCTGGCCAGCACCACCACCGGGGTCACCACGACCACCAGCAGCACCAGGGTGAGCCCGATGCCGTCCACCCCCAGGGCGTAGTACGCGCCGAGGGGCCGGATCCAGCTGACCTGCTCGGTGTACTGCATCCCCCCGCCGGGTGAGTAGCCGACGGCGACCGCGAGCGCGACCCCGAGGGTGAGCAGGGACACGACCAGGGCGATCGTCTTGGCCGCCCGGACGCCGGAGAAGGCGACCACGAGGGCGCCGACCACGGGCAGGACGGCGAGCACCGTGAGCAGGGGCAGGGTCATCGTCGTCTCCATCTCAGCCCAGCCGTCCGAGCACCAGCACCGCGCCGACCACGGCCGCACCGGCGACCATGGTCAGGGCGTAGGAGCGCACGAA
>Ga0210040_10007832_pt1 | contig 12807 bp, 6 predicted proteins | sample CryGeyCG12114_NA_FD_185462 | JGI IMG/M metagenome (GOLD analysis project Ga0210040, IMG submission 185462) | Groundwater microbial communities from aquifer - Crystal Geyser CG19_WC_8/21/14_NA (SPAdes) (version 2) | ecosystem: Environmental > Aquatic > Deep subsurface > Groundwater | place: USA... | reverse complement strand
ATGCAATGAAATTATACCAGCAATATAATTTTCTTACAACGTTTATTTTCAGTAAATATAATTATCACAATGTGGGTAGTCTTAATCATGCGTCAAAAATAGTTGATTCCAAAACATTGCATAAGCCCTACAAAAATCTCAGGAAAAATCAGTGAAAATAAGAAGTTTCATAAAAATTATATTTGAAATTGGTATCCGCTGACTAAAATGAATCCATCCTTCATTCGTGCCTAAGTTGGGCTTGAAGCCTGAAAATTCGCAGAAAAAAAAACAGAACATTAGTGATTTTCAAACAACAATCCAAACAAACACGACACGTGGTCCCTTACTTTTACTAAAATAAAATCAAAACAACGCAAAAATATTTATTAAGCGCAAGTTGGTCCAAAATTTAATTTATTCAATTTTTACTACAATTAGCCACCCTATTGTTAGAAAAATAGCAATAAAACATGCTTACAACAGTTTCTATGCACTTACTTCAGCCAATAGTTTCTGAATAGTTTCTTCAGAAAGCCGCCTCTTGTACTCTTTAATTTCCAGTTGATTACAAGCTCCTGCATTACTAGTGGACGTAGCGGACACATGCAAAATCCCTTCATCGTCAATTTTCATTTCCACCTCCACAAACTCCTGGCCCGCATCATTAGGTGGGATTCCTTCCAAATCAAATTCTCCCAACAAGTCATTATTTTTGGCCGTGATATTCTCCCCCTGGTAAATCTTGATCTTGGCGGATTTTTGATTAGCATGAGCAGTAGCAAATTGATCAGTGGCTGTGAAAGGAATATGTGTATTTTTGCGAATAATAATAGAAAATTCTCCCCCAAACACTTCCACACCAAGTGAATGTGGAGTCACATCCTTCAGTACGGTGAAATCCATGGACTCCTTTGCAATCTGCCCATTTTTAATTGCAGCTTGCATTGCGGCACCCACAGCTACTGCTTCATCCGGATTCACTTGCCTATTCAGCGCTGCCCCATTGAAAAAGTCGGATAAAAGTTCTTGAACTTTAGGAATCCTCGTGGAACCCCCGACCAACACGATGTCATCAATTAGTTCCTTTTTTATGCCCCCGTCCGTCAAACATTTGTCAACAATAGTCATCGACTTTTCAAACAAAGCTTCATTCATGGTTTCAAACTGTTCCCTGGTACAAGAGACTTTCATATCTTCTGATCCGTAAATACTGTCCACACAAATGTCTACTTTTTGCATTGCACTCAAATTCACCTTCTGTTTCTCGCATTCATTACGTATGCGTCTCAGTGTTCGCATAGCTTTTTGTTTCTCTACGAGATCGGACGAATGTCTTCCGTCAGCCAAATCTATGCCATGCGACTTTTGGAATTCAAGGATGCAGTGTTCCACTAAACTTTGGTCAAAATCTTCGCCCCCCAAATGGGTGTCCCCATTCACGGCCTTTACATCAATTTTGCCAGGGGAAACTTTGAGCACAGCCACATCAAAAGTACCTCCTCCCAAGTCGTAAATCAAAACATTACGACCATCCGCATCTTCTCCATATTGCAGTTTATAGGCGAATGCGGCTGCAGTAGGCTCATTGATGATAGTCAAAACTTTTAGTCCGGCTAAACTCCCGGCATCTTTGGTAGCTTGCCGTTGTCCATCCGTGAAATATGCCGGCACAGTGATGACAGCGTTCTCCACCTTAGTATTCAGGTAAGCTTCAGCTGCGTTTTTCAGTTCAATGAGAATTTTAGAAGATATTTGCTCAGGGAAGTAAGTGTTGTCTTTAGCCCGAATTTTTGGAACGCCATTTTCATCCGGCTCTACTGTAAAGGGCCAAAGTTTCATGTCGTTTACCAAATGTTCATCATCCATAGCGCGACCAATGATCCGTTTGGCGTCGAAAATTGTATTTTCTGGATTCTCATGGGCTTGGCTTTTTGCTGGCTCCCCTACAACCTCTTCAGTATCCGTAAAAGCTACATAACTAGGTGTTGTATTTTTCCCTTGAGAGTTGGGGATCACTTGCACTTTGCCTTTGTGGTACACAGCAACACACGAAAATGTGGTTCCCAAGTCGATTCCTATGGCAGGGTTCACAGGAACATTCATGTCATTTTGCTCCTCGAATTTCTTGAATAAAGTGTCGATTTGGTCTTCAAGTTGTTGTTCCGTTGCAGTGGGAATAGGGAGCTTCTTCTTGCATACATCTACGGCTTCCCAACGGGTTACATTATGGAGTCTTTCAAGTTGCACGGGTTTTATGAAACCCTCTTTTTCCAAGTGTTTCTCCATTTTGGCTGTGTAATATTTCTTGGCTTCCCAGAATGCTTTTTTTATCAGCTCTTGTTGCTCCTCCTTTTTCATATTATAGAGATCTATAATATCTCCCTCAAAAGCACAAATAGCATCTTTTTCCAACTGTTCGATAAATGGAGTTAAGAAGGTTGTGTCACTTGCATGAGCCCACTTGCCTTCCAATTCTTGAATTGCTTCATCCAAGTACTTTTTGTTGTTTTCTTCAAGCGCAGCTTGATCAGCAACTTTTCCTATATCTGCGCCAATTTTGTCTTCATAATTTTTTAGGCAAGCTTTCATATCGTTTTCAGCTTTTACTAATACATTTTCTTTGCTTTTTTCATTTTCTTCGATCCATTTATCCAGTAGCTTCTCCAGCTTCGCAGTTAATGAACCGTAATGTTCATCTTCTTTTGGAGAAGTTCCAGGTTTCTGAAAATCTTTGTAGAAATCTTCTGCTTTAACCTTCACTTCTTCATGCTTCAGCTCGATTTCTTCTTCTTTAAAAAACGGCTCTTGAGAGAGAAAAGTTTTCATGGTCTCCTCATACAGTTCTATAGCCTTATCTACAGCTTCAAAATAGCTATCTTCGATTTCCCTTTTACTTCGTTCAACAGCTTCTTTATAAAGAGTGGCTGCAGCAGAAATAGCGGTCACCAGTTTTCTAAGTTTTTGTTCTCTCAGTGGACTAGAAGAAGACAGTGAACATTGGGACTCGAAGTCCCCCACGAATGTTTTGCACAGCTCATCTTTTTTCTCCTCCACAGCGGATTCATCGTCGGCAGTCTGAATTTTCAGTTGCAATTTAAAATCTTCACTCATTTTGTCAATGAGGGCATCGGTTTCGACTTCAGCAGCTTTTAGGCTCATCTCGTTATTAGACTGTTCTTGTGCAAGCATAGATTCCATTTTTTTTTTCAATTCGAGTTCAAACTGTGCAACAAATTTTTTGTCCCCTTTCTTTTCATCAGACTTAAAATCCTCCAAAGACCGTTTCATCGCTTGTGATATGAAATCTTCCATCTCTTTTTCTTCTAGATAAGATTTGATTGCAGTCAATCGTTTGTAGTCCGCTTGGAATTTGTCCACAATAGAGTCAACAAGTCTTTTATTGTGACTAATAGCTTCTAGTTCCAGGTTTTTATTAATTGTCTTCCAATTTTCAAGCCTTTTCTCCAACTCCTCGGTTATTTTCTTTACAGAATTTTCAACTTCTTCCTCGTCTTCATCTCCAACCTTCTCTTTGAATTCTTCAATGCAAGCAGCAATTATCTCTCGAGCATTCGAAATTAATTTTTTCTCTTCGGAAAATTTGTCTCCAAATTCCTCATTCATTCTGGAATCGAACTCTTCATAGGATTCCACCATTGATACTTCAAAAAACCTTCTTTTCTTAACCTCATTCGTGTCTTGATAAGTTTTATATCGGTTAGAGATTTCCGAGTCCAGTTGTTTTAGAAACCTTCCAGCAACCTCATCGTCTCCAATTTTGTGCTTAAGTTGAAATTCCTTTCTGCATTTCTTGGCCGCTTTATCGTGAATACCCTTCAATTTTTTCTTGACAATAAATGCTTTCCCTTTCATTCCTTTTTTCATATCAGAGCAATAAGCGTTTATCAGCCTATTAACTAAATTATTTGCTGATATCTGGGTCGTCGCTTCTAAAAGAGTCAATGGAGCCGGAACATCATCACTATTATACACGTTTACGTAGGTTTTCAGAACGTGAGAAAAATCCGAAGTCCTGACAGCATTACCGCAAACTTCTTTGACCACAAGATTTTCAGAGTCTAGCAAAAATTCAACACATTCTTGTAGTTTTTTGCTAAACTTCGTATCCAACTGGGAAACAGCTCCATCGAATCCATGCTGTTTTGCCTTTTCACCTGGATCAGGCATAAGGAAGCATTCCACCTCGTTGAAACACTTTTTGATGTTTTTGCGTACATCTTGTGCCTCACGTGGTTGTTCCCGTCGAACTTCTAATTTAGTGTTGATGAACTTTTTTCCACCAGTTTGGCCATATTGGAATTGACTAGGATTATTCCAGTCCCGAACAAGAAAAACAAGTTTTTGAAATGGCTTCACTTCCTCATCTTCATCTTCCTCTCTGCTTGCCTGCAAAGCCAGCAGCCCATATTGAACATAGGTATCCAAATGTGTCAAAACATCTTCTTGAACACTAGTAAACGAGTTAAAAATGAGGATGGAAGATACTAACAAGGAAAGACCAACAATAGCAGACCATTCACGTTGAGTGGTACTGTCATCAAAAGTCCCTTGAGTGTCCATAAGAATTACAGCTACTTCTTTGGACTCTAGTTTCACAATATACGGCTTGTCCCAAATCCACATGCCGGCAGTTTCTGGGTCACATCCAGAACGCCATTTGAATCCATGGAGTGGCTGTTTTCGGTTGTCCCCACCCATCCAATCATCATCATCGAGTTCTTGGGCTTCCAAAAAGCGGAGCATGAAGCTCAGCAAAAAGGATTTACCTTGCCGAGATGGTCCAGCAATTGAGATGAAGACGACTTCTCTGTCTCCAGCTTTCTTTAGAACTGCCTGTAAACTTTGTTCATTCAGAACAATGGTGGATTTCTTGTCTTTCATGCCTTCAAAACTGATAATCTGTACAGGAGATCCAAACTTCAAGTCGACTTCTGATGGAGTGGCTGAGCAAATCGAGTTTGAGGATGAATGTAATTTCTGCACTGATTTTTCCTTTGATTCGGGAAGTGCGTCGTCAAGAAATTCTGGTCCGGTCTTCATTGGAGGATTTGAATTCATATTAGACGTTTCCATTTCTATTTCCATATTTAATTGCTCAATTCCCCTTGCTGAATCGGTTTTACTCAACTCATTTTCTTCTTTCGATTCTGAATTAGACTGGAGTTGGGGACTAATTTCAGTTGATCGTGTTCTGTTTGATACATTTCCAGAAGTGTCATTAGGAAGCATAGCAATAAAATCTTCTGCGGGATTTACAACATCTGCATTTTCGTCTTGAGAGAAATCCTCCGGAGAATTTAAAGTTTCTGCATTTACGTTAGGCTCAACCATTTCAAATGAATCAGATTCAGAGTCAGATTGGGACGGTGATTCACGGTTCTTGGCAAACTTAGGACTTGAAGCCTTTGTAATCTTCGTAGTCTTTGGAGATACTGGTTTATCAATGTCCATATCCATGTCAGAATCCATTTTAAGATTGCAAATTCAACCTGAAAGTTAAGTTGAAGCTACTTTTTCAAGAGGATATGAAAGAAATGGAGGAAAAATGTTTTGTTATGCTGGCTGGTGATTGAACAGTTCAATTTGTATGTGCCAAGAAATATGCCAGCCTGCGCAAAGTCTCATACATTGATGCATCTCTTTTACAAAAGCAATAGAACTCATAACAAAGTTATGCTATTTTATAGGCTCAGCACTGTGCTGTCACCACTGACTGACTGCGACAATCTATGTCAGCTACATAAACTAGAGGGCATTACGTACATTCTCACAATCGGAGTTACAAAACATAATGCTTCATTGTTAGACATCACGAAGATTTTGATACAGAAAAAAAAGTTTGCAAATAGGCTGAAAATAAGAAGAAATGTGACTTTTCTGCCAGTTTATAAGAAGTTGATTCATAAATAATAATAAAAATGTACTTGGAAGCATTGGAACTGCTTTGTACTTGGGGAGGTTAAAGGTTTGGGTAAAATTATTTTTCAAAGTCATTATAATGTCAAACTGTATAGTACCTTTATCTGAGAAGATAATACGAATGAAAACGCAGTTAAAAAAGTAAGTTTGTAATTCTCTGGAGTGAAATTAATGCAATGAAGATAAAAATACCCCCTGCGATAAAAAAATATTAGTCATAGTTTGCACATGCAATGAGATTGGTTGTTGGTATTGGTAGCTGGGACTTTTCTCACCATTTACTAAAGTATAGGATGATGTTTGCCATTTGTAATAGGTACGTAGGTATAAAAAAAACAGCAACAAAAAAATTATCGAATCTATTTTGGCACGGATTACGTGTAGCTACAATTCATAATTTATAATTCATAGCATGAGTTCATTTTGGCCTAGAGATGTTTTTGACTCACGGATTGACACACATACATATTTTTAAGTCGAGAATCGATTTTCAATTTGTCTCACGGAATTTTAATTAACCATTAGGTAGGAGAATACTTAAGTTTTCTTTAGGCGTGCCGCTTTTAGTATCCTCCGGTCAAATTTTTTTCATTTTAAAACGCCTTTTGTTAATAAAATGCATATTCGGCCATTTGCCGTTTTCAAAATTGTGTTTATCGATATAGATCTGTGCAGTTCCTTATTTGCGAGCTTGATGGAAAAAATGAAACCAACGTAGCTCATGCCATGATATCTAAACTCGAAAACACACAACACGCTTTAAGTATAGTAAAAGGAAAGGGGTAAAGAAGAAGCCTTTTCAAAAACTAAGTCAAATCAACTTAAAATCAACATGATGAACATTAACGAATGAGTGATGCGAGCAACAAAACCTGATCTTAAGTCAGATTTTGAAAGTGAATTGCAATTAGATGCGATTTTGAACACGAAATCACCAAATGTCATGCTGCATGCCCGATGCCCATGCAACCTTCAATGCAAAATTAAGAGGAGTAAAAAAATCAACATATATACATTTATGCTTGCCCCGCAAACAGTGGATACCGTACCGATTGCATATTAGACGATCAATGGATCAATGTTATGCTTTCAGTTTCAGATACGTCTAGTCTATACAAGCCTGAACGACATTAAGTCCAATACGAGCATTCATAAGTCAATTGAAAATAAAAATATTTACCGTTTAGGATGAAATTATAATTATCCCCGAGCCAAGTCTCTCGCCCAGCTATGTATAACTAGCAAGTCAAAAAGGGACGAGTGGAAGTAAAATTCCGAAATCTAGTAAGTCCTTCTGCCAATAATGTGATATCGCTGTTACAGTACGGCTGCCGTCCAAAACAGTTCCGTGTATATATTCCTGTAAGACAATCCCACACCAACCCATTAGCAAAAGGAATTAGGAACCTATCTACAATTTAGCACCCTTGATTTAATGATTTCTATATTCTCAATTCTTTCTGCAAACTATTTCGACAGTGGACAATGTAGATATAAGATTACCAGCTAAAAAGCCCGTTCTACGCCCGGGCGGATAATAACATAGACTGGACAACAATCACGACATGACCTCGCAGACAGAGTGAATTACCAATTTGAAGAGAAAAAAAAAGAATCAAGGTCCTACAAATGAGGATGCCACAATGTTGAATGACAGTACGACAATGCTGAATGAGAGAATTAAAGAACTTATTAAAACTCAAATCAATCGATAGGGCTTACAGTGTTTAAGAAGGGTTCTAAAATGTTAAATGAGGGTGCGAAAATGTAAAATGAGGGTGCGAAATTGTTAAATGAGGGTGAAACAATGTTAAATGAGGGTGCGACAATGTTTAATGACGTGGCAGCAATGGTAAATGACAGTGTGACAAAAATAATTGAGACTGAAATCAATAAACGGGACTGACAGCGTTTAATAAGGGTTCTATAATGTTAAGTGTAGGTGCGACAATGTCTAATGACTGTTCCACACTGTTAAATGAGGTTGCGACAATGTTTATTAACGGTGTGTCAATGTTTAATGATGCTGTGACAGTGTTAAATGTCGGTGCGACAATAATTATTGACACCGACATGAATAAACCACAGTGAGTGGACATAATCAGAGGCCGTTAGGCTTTGTTTTCCTGTAATGGTGTTTTAATCGCATATAATATTATTGAAAATTGAGTATATAATTGGTTTCCCATGCATTGAAATAAAAAATATACAATGTTAGAACTGAATGTACTTTAAGTCTAATAGTTGGATACTCATTTATCAAATGAACTTAAAATTATTCCACGTGAAACATTCCTCATTTTTTTACTTCTTACAGCCACTATAATATTTCCATCACTTCATAATTTTCCGCACCTTTAAAGTGTGCGTCTCATAAGAAGATTGCATTGAATGACTTACGCACCACTCAGCAATTCAATTGTCAAAGGCCCATACCCATAATGTACACAAATTAAATCAGTTTGAACGACTTCCACACCGCTAATCGCCAAAGACCCATAATGTACAAAAATGAAATTACATTGAACGACTACTACGAGTTGCACACCACTATACAATCGTGGAAAGCATAGCACATAATTTTGTATTCATTATAATGGGAATATGAAAAACTTTAATTAAATGAGCAAAAATTAACTAAATGCTAAAAGCGGCCTTTCAACGATGCATTCTTCATCAAGAAATATATGTTGAAAATTTCAAGCGAATCCGTCCAGTAGTTTCGCCAAAACCGTGAACACAAAAATTCATTTTGTAAGCACCGTTGCGTTTTCAGATAGGTCACGTGACCCAAAAATAAAACATTTTTTTAAAAAACAGTGATGCATTTCTGTGTTTTGAAATTTTTTATACAGACAAAACTCGAGCAGCTTAACATATCCAAAAATTTTGAGCTTGTTTTGTTCAGTACTTTTCGTGTAAAAAAATAATCTTTATTTCTTGAATTTTTGAGACCCCGTTTGTAGTACATTTTTATGAGAGGTCTCACGCCCTCTAATAAATGGGACTGACAATGTTTAATAAGGGTTCCACAATGTTAAATGTGGGTGCAACAATGTCTATAATGACCGTTCTACACTGTTAAATGAGGGTGAAACAATGTTAAATGAGGGTGCGTCAATGTTAAATGATGCTGCGACAGTGTTAAATAAAGAAATGTTGATATTTTTGTCAATATTTTTCATTTTTGAGAGACTTGGTTGTTAACGTTTGCATGGAAACCTAAAATACGAAAATTACCAACTTAATTATCAATTATCTCGTTAACTAAGGGTTTTACGGCTTAGGACCCCGGGGCGAGGGCACCGCGTAATTACTTTAGGATCAGTTTAAGACCATTTTCAAGCAAATCGATTGGGTAGTTTTTGCAAAATATGCGTGAAATATGGTTTTTTGAAAACACGATTATAAGAGTAGATTAGCATTCACAATCGAAATTCTTTGGGCTGATTTTTAAAATGAACTTCTGGTACAAATTGGCTGAGCCCGGTACAGGCGTTGAAAGAAATACAAAATTTGAAGCGCACTAGCGGATTGACTTTCATTTTGGGATTTTTTTTGTAAATAGTAGTCGAGTAGTCATGAATCTTTAGTAGTTGAGGAACTATGACTAATTCTACATTTTTAGCGCAACATGCAAGCTCCGTATGTTTTTTCAATAAGTAACCATATTTATCGATAGATCCGATTTTGAAATTTAATAGCCTTAACTGAGGCTTGTTGTGTTTAGTGACCATGGGCACTTAAATAATTTTACTAAAAGTATCACTTGAATATCCTTACTGCAAGTAGCATAATATTTAACAAGCAAACTCATGGTGTACTCTTTAAACTTGTGTAACATCTTTTCCAACGCTGGGATTTTGGTGTTTTATAACTCAAACTGATGCTTGTTGTGTTTACCATTAATATTTAGAGTTGTAGACATGGATCTCCAGTAGTTATGTGGCCATGGGCACTGGAATATCCTTACTGCAAGTAGCATAACAACTATTGTCCATTTCCGAAAAAAAAGAATTTTTTTTTCGGTAGGTTATCTGGCATTTTTGTTATTGTTGCCACAACATTTTACAGATAATTTGTATGAATCCACCATTTATCGGGGATAGCCGAATAACATGGGGCAACTTCTTTTTACTTTTAAATGAACAGTAACATGCAAGCTCGGAATGTAAGCTTTAAACTTGTGTAAAAATTTTTCCAACGCTGGGATTTTGATGTTTTATGACTCAAACTAATACTTGTTTTATTTAACATTACTATGTAGAGCTGTAGACATGGATCTTCAGTATTTATGTGGTCATGGGCACTTGAATATCCTTACTGCAAGTAGCATCACAGCTAACATGCAAGCTCGGAATGTAATCTTTAAACTTGTGTAAAAACGTTTCCAACGCTGGGATTTTAATGTTTTATGACTCAAACTGATGCTTGTTGTGTTTACCAATAATATTGAGAGTTGTAGACATGGATCTCCAGTAGTTATGTGGCCATGGGCACTTGAATATCCTTACTGCAAGTAACATAACAGCTTACATGCAAGCTCGGAATGTAAGCTTTAACTTGTATAACATCTTTTTCAACGCTGGAATTTTGGTGTTTTATAACTCAAACTGATGCTTGTTGTGTTTAGAATCAATATTTAGAGTTGTAGATATGGATCTCCAGTAGTTATGTGGCCATGGGCACTGGAATATCCTTACTGCAAGTAGCATCTATATTACTAAAGCACACTTCAGAATATATTGCCACGCTTTCCAACAAAACTACAGTATGTGTTAAAATTGTAATTGCACCATTAGAATCAACATCATCTTTTCTACAACATGACGGATTTCAAAATATTATTCACTTTGAAACTTTTTTTATAAAAATTAAAGTTTAATTTCCTTGCTTTTTGTTTCAATTTATCATGCACTTCACTCAGAGTAAGTTTGCTATTCTGGTTAGGTTGATTAATTGACGAAAGTGTGTAGAAAAAACTGTATAATGACAAAATCTTCCATCTAACCTTGCAACGAAACGAGGAGTTTACTTCATCACTACTGAAAGTAGTAGTAGATCTGTAATTTGTAGCGTTGTACATATATTGAGTGATTGGCCTCCAACTACAACATTTAGGCGAATCTAGATTCATACGATTTGCTTTCTTTTTACAAATATTTCTCTGCGCGACGTCGAAATACAACAAAACAGCAATAGAGCATTTAAACTGCTGTGGTGCAGCTTAAGGCATCAGCGGCGTTAGAGTTAACCAAAAGGTTTTTCGCGCATTTGGAAAATGTGTTGTATGCCACCCTATATAATCGAGCATCACCCTCACCTATTGAACATTTTTTAAGCGTCAGGTTGCTATATTCTGCATTTAATAATTATAAAAGTGGAACATGCGGCTATGGGCGCGCAGCGTCCACAAAAGCGCGGCATGTGAGAAAGTAAAATAAACGCGATTTTAACAGGGAAGCAACTTATAGTGATTTAACATGGGATTTTGACAGGAAACAACTTATAGTGATTCAACATGGGATTTTAACAAGGAATGAACGAGTAAGGCTAAAAATTTCTTACTTCTCTAAAAAAAGTAGGTGAGATGAAAGAAGGGTGCCTAAAATGCCATGATAGCTATGTATCAAGAAAAAATTTAACTACTGCTTTCCATGCGTGAATTTTAGGTGTTTTAACACAAATAAGTTGTTCAGATTTTCGATTTAAGAAAAAATTATCAAGTTTGATAATAAAGATATAGATGTTATTAACAATTTTAAATTATTTGCTATTGCTATTTGCTGTCCTTTTAGGGTGGTTCACAACAGTTTTCATTGTTTGTCGCTGCAAAGTTTTGCAAAGTATAATACTACCTTGCGTACATCGTTCGCTTACAAAAAGTTTGTATTATCATACCACTTTTTCTCACGCTATTTTCAAAGGAATTTCTAAATTTTTAAAGATTAAATGTTTGTTAAGACTAAACCTTTTTACGGACATAACTCAAACCTGCGTGCACCGTACGTTAGCAAATTGCCGGGCGAAGCCCGGCATATTTGCTAGTCTATATACTAACACTCACTTTAGGCTCACCAATTGCCAAGCTTTCCGACCAAACTACAGCATAATTTGAAATTGTAATTGCACCATAAGAATCGTGATTTTTTTTTCTAGAATATGACGGTTTCCAAAATATTATTTGCTTTCAAACTTTTTTTATAAAAAATAAAGTAGAATTTGTTAGGCTTTGGTTTCATTCTACTATGTACTTCACTCATAGTAAGTTTGCTATTCTGGTTAGGTTGATGAATTGATGAAAAATACTGTAATCAACTATTTGACGACAGAACCTTCCATGTAACCTTTCAGCTGAACGAGGAGTCTACTTTAGAAAGTAGTAGCAGCAATCACATTTCTATCATTGTACATACATTAGGTGATTGGCCTCCAACTACAACATTTAGGCAAATCTGGATTCGGAAAATTGCTATGCAACTTAACATACGAATGACAGGATGTATGCAAAGTTTAAAGATTCCTGCTTATCACTGCATTTCAAACTTTCTTTTTACAAATGTTTCTCTGAGCGACGCCGAAATTCAACATAACAGTAGTAGAGCATTTAAACCGCTGTGGTGCAGCTAAAGATATCAGCGGCACTAGAGTTGACCAATAGTTTTTTTCGCGCATTTGGAAAATTCGTTTTACATCGCCATGTATAATTGCCTTATTGAATATCACCTTACATAATTCACTAATCACTATCACCCTATATAAGTGACCAAGCCGAGATAGGGAATGTAACATGGGATTTTTGTAAAAAATATTTGTCAAGGCTGCAGGTTGCAACGATCAATTGTTGTCATCCAAACTCATTTAAATTGTTAGTTAGTGGTGGAT
>Ga0210040_10007831_pt1 | contig 12810 bp, 19 predicted proteins | sample CryGeyCG12114_NA_FD_185462 | JGI IMG/M metagenome (GOLD analysis project Ga0210040, IMG submission 185462) | Groundwater microbial communities from aquifer - Crystal Geyser CG19_WC_8/21/14_NA (SPAdes) (version 2) | ecosystem: Environmental > Aquatic > Deep subsurface > Groundwater | place: USA... | reverse complement strand
ACAGAGCAAAAAAATGACTATCATCATAATATAACAACACAACTTAAGAGAACCAGCTATTTGTAAGTAGCATTCGCCTTATCAATAATTCAAACAGAAACAAAACAATTAACAGCTTCTTTCAAAAATAATATAAATAAATTTTGGAACGATTATCACTTTGTTTTTCTTTCTCTGTACAGCCCTCACCCCAACGTGAATAATGCAACTAGAACTAATCAGTCCGCACAGTAGAATCAACAGTTATGATACATTACCAACAAAATTGAACATGCCACACTGGCCCACAGGCTCACAATCAATTCCTATTCAAAATGTCCCCTTCAAGTTCCTTTTAAATCCATCCAAGATTCTTCTCAACTTTAAAACATACTACCTTACACAGTAACTAAACTATATAATACGAATACAAACCTAACTTACACCAAAAATCAACACGAAAAACTCCGCGTGTACAAAATTATAATTAGTCCTTAGCAACTAACTAATATATTATTCCTATCATTTTACCAATATGCTACAGTCTACCACCATAGTATATAGCATATGACGCCATAGTTTAGCTAACAAACCATATAAACATTCTCACACACACAAAACCAAAAAGACTTTAATCACAAATATTGGTCTCCCTCCTGTTCCTTCCTCTTCATTTAACTTGGAACGAAGGTTGAAGTACTATGATGTTTCATTTGGTTGTTGAAAAATGGAAAATTTCCCCCGGGGGGACCAACATGGTCCCTCCCCCCACTACTGCTATTTTCTCTACCACTGCTCAGTCTTGTAGTCGCCGAGGAACAGGTTGGTTGTGGTGAGTCTCCAAAAGAATTTGAAGACGAGCCTTGCAAGCTGGAGGAACTACTGCTACTGCTGTTATTACTACTGCCCCCCATCACCCCATTATTCGGATGGCTCCCTGAATGTCCCACAGAATTGGGCACACCACCCACGGAATTCACCATCATGGGCTCCCTCCCATGATGGCCATGATGATTATGATGACCTACCCCAGATGGGGAACCTACCCCTTGGGGAAGGGGAGGAAGAATTCCCGTAGCTGGCCCCATCATATTGTGATGTGGATGGTGATGATGATGATGGATTTTACCCTCCATTGGATTCTGCATAGTTGGACCACTCCCAGCTACTCGATTTCGACTTAAAGATGGAGCATAAAACGTCTCGTTGTTGCTATTACTGTAAAAGTTTTTGCACCCTGCTGACCCTTCGGGTATAGAACATTGATAGAGCACTTGGGCTACCAGAGCAGCCACTTTCTGTTCCAGGATTTGACTCATGACCAGTTGGAGGAGTCGAGACTCTTGTTGCACAAACAACGAACGATTGTCGGGATGTTTAGAAAGGTTCACCAGGGTTGTTGCTGCCCTACGGAGCATGTCCAGACTTGTACCCATAGCTTCTGGATTGTCACGCAGCACGGAAAATCCATGATTGTTTGCAATGCTCACTGCATTAGCTTCAGCCTAAAAAAGTAAATATACATACCAACTGTTAGTTAACAACACACCCGATTATCGTATATATACTACCTAGCCAAAGTCAAATAATCGAATCCTGTACTTTGCATTTGACTATCATCCTATCTTCTCCATTAGTGGAATGAAATATTCCAAATAATGATGAGATTCAGAATCTAAACTATTCAACCAGCACAAACAAATCATCAGAAAAACGTCTCACCTGTTCAATGAAAGCAATCAACAGGGAAATACACGGATTCTGCAAAGCAATCGTCCTCGCCACACCAGAATCTGCCCCAGACAAATAGCACAACAAATTCACAGAAAATTCCCGCATCACTCCATCCTCAGTTCGACACAAGGATCGACATAGCTGAGCACACAACTTCTCAATCCGACCATACGGTGGTGTGGCCAACAACAAATCCACGTTCCTCTGGGTCACACTCAACTTACAAAGCGCTTCCACAGCCAACCGTTGAGGGGACAGGTTTGACCCCTGAGCCAAAGTGGGGAACGGGTCTTGACCATATGCTGCGGGACAGACAGCCCAGTGCAACAATCCATCAAAAATGGGACGAGACACTTCTTCCGAGAACTGACTCAAATCCATCTGTCCAGAGATGTTGGCCAACATGACGAGCACATGCTCTCTCATATAATGAATATACTCCCACCACCATTCACCATGAGTGGCCAGACTGGAACAAGAGTCCGTGTCAATGTCAGCCACTGCAGTCACTCCACTAGACACCACAGCTATTAACCCATCCTCCTCTTCACTTACAATGCTTTCACAGCCACTTTCCTCCAACTCTTCTGCAGCCTCCTCTTCCTCCTTCAACTTGGTTGCAGCATCCTTGGTCTTCCCTTTCAGAGGATGGTCATGATGAAGAAGAAGCAGCTTGCCCAACAAGCTCAGAAAAGATGCATTCTTCCCAAATTCAATATCATTCCCAGGAACGAATGTTAGATTCCTCAAAATATTCAGTAGTGATAGACACCGACGGGCCAAAGAGTCCTGTGATTCTCCCACTAGATTCAGACTGGACTCATCTCTAGTATAACATTCATCTTCAAACTCATCCAGTTTCTTTCGTTTCAATGAGCATCCAGAATCCTTGAGCTTGATATCGCCCAATTGAATTTCCGAACAATTTTCACTACTTTCAGTTGTCACTACTACTGCAGGGCTATCAGTAGGGGACCCATTGGATACCCCGGTGGGCGACATAGGCGACTCCGATTTTTGGGAAGTCACTCCCGTCAAGTTCGTAGTGTTAGTGGTGGCGTTCGTATTATTATCACAGTCTTCAGATCCCGTTGTCAACGATTGATTTGAACTTTCCCCATCTGGATTCACAGCGTTATCACTGAACCCATTAGCCATCACTTCCATCGATCTTGTAGCTGTCTTGGTCGACTCAGATGTGTTCATCTTCTCATCCAATGCGGACATGAAACTTGAACTACTATCACTACAATTTGTACTGCCACCGTTATTTGCTGCTACAGCGTTAGTTAGTCGACCCAGTACATCTGTTAGTTTCCTCAGTTTCCTGCTACTATTGTTATTAATCGTGGGTCCATTCGGAGGAATTTTCTCTACAATTTGTTCACTCGATTTTTCAATACTCTCAACTTTCACTGACACAGGTTCAGGCTGAGTTTCAGCAGTAGGAGCTGTAGTATCAGTGTCCATAAGTTCATCATCACAATTGGATTCCAATCCTATGTCACTGGGTTCCACTTTCACACTCGATATGTCCTCTTCCATTGATTCTGGCTCAGACTTTTTCTGCTCTGAACACAACTGCCTAATGACGGGAACCACATTCAAATCCGAAGAAAAGTAAGTGACCACATGTTTAGTCATCTCCATTGTACTCGAATTTAAATTTAAAGTGGGATCAGAATCTTCAGGATTTTGTCTACATTTCTCATCCGAGTCCCACTCTCTTGGACCAGAGAGCACGAATGGCTCATCATTTCGAACAACCACTCCAACTTTTTTCCCACTTCTGGTCACCATTGTAAAATTTTTGGTCCCTTGTAGTAAGACTAGAGATTTCTCGGCTTCAACTCGCAAGTTTTGGGGTGTACCCAGATCTGGTTCTTCTTCTTCAGACTTCACAGTTGTGTCATACCACCTTAGTTGAGGTAGCTAAAAACCAAAAAAAATATTAGTTTCCTCTCATCCTTCAGCACTATAAGTCACCAATTCAAACAAAAATTACCTCAGTCTTTTCTTTCAACTCAATCACTTTGTCGGCAGGTAACTCAATCCCAACAGTCTGACCGAAAATGAGAATCAATGCTTTTCTCAAATGCTCCAAAAGCATTTCCAGCATCCCAGGTAAGTAATTCAGAGAAAAGTAAGTCACAGAGTTGTCATCATACAGCAGCACATTGAGCACATCCAGAGCCCATGTTGTTTCTGCCAGTAGTCCTGATTTTAAGCACATCATAATTCTCCAGGCTTCCAGGGGAGCCACATCATTCTAAAAAAATCGTTCACCAAAAATTACAATCAGCTCTCACTCACTCACACAACACAATAATAAAAACCCTGCATAAACTAAAACCCATACGTACCTTATGTAACTTTTTCCTCTTGCACAATACTGGAGTCACAGCCTCCACACTCTCAGATGGGAAAGCCAATTCCTTTTTCATAGACGATGAAGAGCCCGGGCCAGGTGGATGCATAAAACCTTGTGGACCCCGTTCCCCTACCTTCACCATACTGCCAGGTGGAGGAGCCATCCCAGGACCTCCAGGGGGCATCATACCCTGTCCATAAACACCCTTTCCACCACTGGGCACAAAAGGTGCTCGTCGGGATTGCGCTTGAGCATTTGGACTAGTCCATGGAGGCTGCTGAGGGCCAGCAGAGGATGGCGATTGACCTGAGGATGGGATTCCAGGTCCACTCGCATTCATGTATCGTTGTGAATCAGGAGATTGTGGCCATGGAGAACCACGTGGTGGGCCGCCAGGTCCCCATGGAGGTTGCTGCTGAGACTGTGGCCCTTGAGGGTGTGCCCCTGACCCTGATGAAGGTGACGACGTATGATGAGGTTGTGGTGTTCCTCCACTGGATTGTACTGTCAAGGTTGGTGCTGCCATCAGAGACTGGGCTGGTGTCGGCCCTTGGCCGGAGGATTGTGCCCCACCAGGATATGGTCTTTGTTGTGGACCAGGAGGATATTGTCCGCTATTATTGGGCCAGCCTGTGAATATAAACACAACTGCGATTAGTACATGTTGCATTAATTTACAGTATCTTTGGTTGCTTTAGAAATACATTATCAAATCAGTTAGTTAGTAAGTCAGAATCAGAAAAGATCTACAAGAAGAATAGAACAGTAGGTATACTCAAACTAACTAACTATACACTACAAAACGCACACGGAGAAGGATAGAATTGATAGTCATCAACAGAAGGAACACTATAATAGGCATTATAGTTGTTTGGCTGCGAATAATATCCATTCCATTGCTGATACGGTTGAGAATGATACGAGTAGTTGAAATTATCATTGCTACAATGGTTCTGAAATGATCTTCCAACCCCACTGTTAACCGGATAGTGAAAACTGTAGTCGGGAAATACATTCTGACTACCATTTGCCCAGTTCTCCCCACTATTTAAAAAGTTCACTCCTGAACTATACTCACTGCTATTACTACAGGTGCCCAAACCCTGCCAAAAATTATCTTCTATGGGGAAACTGTCAAGAATCTCCCCAAAATCAGTACTATCGAAACTCATATTCATAAATTAAAATTTCAAACCCCCCATGAAAACTCCTTGTCTGTCTACTAAATCCACAATCATTAACAAAACTAGATAAAGCCAGCCAAAACAAAACTTTACTGGCTACCTTCCCTACATTTGTAAACAAACTCCGTACAACCTCATTTAATTGCCAGTGCTTCCCATGAAAAATAAAACAGCCTACCATACAAAAAAAAGGCTTCTCAAATTATCATTAGCCCCAACAATATAAAACTGACTAACTAACCCATAACAATCACCGGCACACAGTGAACTTTTCATCAACAACCCTACGGTTCCAAGAAAAGTCTGAAAAGTATTACATGCAATAACCATGTGCCATATTTCCAGCCTACAGACACATAGAACATACAGACACAAAGTCTAATTAACTAACTAACTACACGTAACTTAATAAATAATTAAAAAATTGGCTATTACTCAAAATGCACACATTTAAACAAGCCAGCTAAACATATGCAAAGCAAAGAAGTGCATCAAAAACTTGCACAGAAACAAAAAAAAACTTCACGTTAAGACAACACAGCACACAAACCTTCAGGAGGAGGAGGAGGAGGAGGGCCCCACGACTTATTATTATTACTACTATGGGGAGGTACTGGTACAGGTGCTATTAAGGGACTAGGAACAGGTGCACTGCCACTAGAGCTGTTACTGCTACTACTCGAAGCATTGGTAGGTGGTTGTGGAGGTGGTGCAGCCGCTGGTGCCACAGTAGACACACTGCTCGGTGTCCCAACAATGGGAGCAGGAGCAGAGGATACCACTGGAGAAGGTCCTCCGGAAGACGAAGATGTAGATCGACTGCCACTAGGGCCATGGGGAGGATACATACCATACCCACTGGCTCTTTGCCCCCCATCTAGAGAATTCGTGCAGTCAGTGAGTGAGTTACATTACGTTATAGTTAGTAAGACAACACAAAAAACTACACTTTACCCATTAAACACATAACGACATTGAACAAATATTAAAAATTACAACAAAACGTTATTAATAATACACCCACACCGAAATAAACAGTAGGCACGTCCACAGACAGCTAACATGTTATTCTGTGCATTGTTATTCAGTAGTTTCCCGGAGATTTAATTTCTCAGCCATTTCAGGGAGACTTTTAAAAGTTGAACTTACCGTAAGGAGGCATCCTCTGTTGCTGGGAAGACGGAGGTCCCTGCTGAGTTGGATAATTTGGATACGGTGAACTTCCGGATGGTGGCATCTCCTTCCCAGGAAATTCATGCCTTCTCATTTGACCAGGATGGGAGAGTGGAAGAGGTTTTCCACTCTATCAAAATCACAGACAAAAACAATTTATTAGCCACTGAAGAGCACATTAGGAAAAAACTGTCCCTTAAACTCCGCGGTGCATGATTGCATTAAAGAAATGGAGAAAGCATCTTTTCGTTTAACGTACTTGGAAACCCACAGGGCCTATAACTATGGGTTCACTTTTGCAGGAAGCATCAGCAATTTTACTATTGTTAGTACTGCTACTACGAACTTTCATGGTACTTCGAAGGAACTTCTGCATACGGGATAGGTAATCAGAGAATTAAAAACAAGTCATTGAGAATTCTGAGTGCATACAAAAATTGTCAAAGCAAAAATTCATCATTACTTGTAAGGTCAGTTTTAGTTTCATTTGTTCAGCAGTAGCTACAGCATCAAATTTTTGTCCCGATTGTATCACAGGATGAATCTGCTGCATTATCCATCAAGGAATAAAGCATAGCCAAGAACGTTTTAGCATAAGAAAAACTCGGCACATCATACAGCACAGCAGAGAAGCTATCTACTATATACATTTCCGTCGTTTAAAAAATAACACATACCTGATCAGTCATTTGCTGGGGATGATAAAAATCTCCAGAGGACGGGTACCCATTTGGAGGCTGTTGTTGCCCACCACCCACACTAGACGGAGGATATGGTCCTCCCCGTCCACCTGGGTATCCTCCTGGAGGAGGTGGTCCCATGGGATACCTGTGTTGCTGATCCTCTGGCCCGCCTGAACCACTAGGGGGCATGGGAGCTCCACCAGATGAAGATGACGGTGGTGGCTGGGAGGAACTTGGAGCTTGACTTTGTTGGGGAGGCTGAGACTGAGAGGTAGCCGTGGGATATCCCCCACTACTACTATTGGGTGTTCCATCCCCATAAGGTGGATACATGGGTCGGCCCATGTTGGGAGGATACCCACCAGGAGCCCCTCCGTATGGACTTGCTCCATACTCTGAACCGGAGGTTGATGATAGTGGTGGTCCTCCAGGACGACCCCCATAGGGTTCGCTGTGCTGAGAAGGTTGCTGTGGAGGATATGCAGGATACCCTTGGCCCGGTGGACCAGAATAACCTATGAAAGTATACAAAACATATTAGTCCCAACAGAGTTCAATATGACACTTCAAGCACACAAAATATATAAAAATGTATGTACACAGCAAACTTATCCCCTGAAAATTAAAAAACAAAGCGCTGGGCACTCATTTCATGAAAAATCCCTGTCAAACACAGCATACAAAATCAAAAATGCTTTTAAACTCCCTTGCTGTTCAAAAAGCAAAGTAAACAAAAAGCTGCGATGGACATGTAATGAATCGAATCAGTATTCACCCTAACATCAATAAACCTTACCTACATTTACCAACAAATGTAAGTCTGTAAACCAAGGTAATCTAATCAATGCTGGCTAACACCATTAAGGCACAACTAACTATACTAACTTCCAAAAAACCATCCATTTTCTACTCAATTCATACCCTAATCCCGTCTCCAAACTCTCAAAACAATAATATTCACTAACTAACAACCTATTTTAGTGTATACGATGCCATCATCTCCTTTTCACTGACAAGAACAATACCTTGTGAGCCGCCCATAATCCCACAACCTATCTTCCAAATGAAAATAGCTAACTAATAATCCTTCACAAAACAGTGCAACAAAATCTTGTCTTTCCTTCTCATTCCTTTTACAAACATGGAGGAAACACAACAAATAACTGCCATAAATTATCCATAAAAAAACACTCCCTATTAATTCACCCAAAAAAAACGGGGGTCACAAACCTTCATGTATTACAAAAACATAGTCACAACACACACAAACAACATACACACAACAAATAGTGAGTCAGAGATTCTAAAAGTGGATAGTGAAAAACAAATACAACAACACGTAAACCTCATCATCAGTTTGCTCATTACAAACTAACTAACCACCCAACAAGATATCTTTTTTAATCCTTTACTAGTCACTAGGTTAGTTAGTATACATACATGGGCATGGGCAAGTAAAAGTGAGAGACTACGACTAACTAATCACAGTGCTGCTAAACTTATAGATTGCTCTCCGTTTTTCACTATCTACTTTCTACACGGTGATGGTAATACAACAACAACAAATTTAGAAATATACAGGACAAGTTAGGAAAGTAAGTAAGTGTGAAAGAGAGAGAGAGAGAGAAACAGAAGTTTTTTTTCTTCTTTTCTTTCGAAACAAATTGATTACGACAGTAGTAGTAGTATGTGGACACGTACCAGAGAATGAAGCAGGCGAGTACGAAGGAGAAGAAACAGTATTAGTATAACTACTAATACTATCGACAGTGACCCTACTCTGTTGTTCTTGTTGTGGTAGTTGATTGTGTGGTTGATGAATGTATGGACTCGTGTCATCAAATGGATTCGAGAGTACGACAATCTTATCACCTCCTATCAAGTCAAGCAATTCATCAAAACAAATTGTACTACCACCAGAGACCGGACGCACAGAGTGACAAAAAATAATCATAAAGTCCCTATAGTTGCCACTTATTTTTTTTTTATCTGTACGACCGATTGCCTTTAAAAAATATCCTAGTTATTCCAAGAGATGAATCCTTTTCTAATAACGTTAATAAGTACCGACATATGTAATCATGGCTTGTTTAAAAAGACATGCTAATAATAATGTCCAAATTATTTTTTCAAACCGGTGAACCTTTACCCCAAAATTAAGTCAAATCCTTATCCAGTATTATGCAACAAGTTGACTAACTATACAATACATGATGGTCTAAAACAAAAGTTCAATGATGTCGTTCGTATGAATATATGGTCATGGTCATCATAATATATGATTACTGATCGGTGATGCATTAGAGAAAGCGTCCAAATCATAAAAAACAAATCTATAATCAGCTCAAATAACTAACTAACTACCATGTCATGAGTAAGTAGAGACTACAGTAGTAACTAAAAGTCGCATCTTCAGAAACATCGTAAACAACAAAGGAGAAAAGTATAATACTGCGCTCATAAATCTTTATCCATTGAAAATGATGCTTACTCAGTTGACTGTCTGAGAACTTAATCTCCACAGCCACCGATACTGAAGGAAGGGAAGTATAAGCAGATTAGTAACTAGCTAACTAAATTATTTCGAGATAAAAGAAACAGCGAAAAAATGAAATTCGAAAACCAACCTGAGTGTTGAGCCTGAGATGATGATCCTGACATTGATGTGGGTTGAGACACATTTGATCCGCCAGACATGGGTGGCACTCGACCACCTCCTGGACTGCCCATAGCATTTGCAGACGATGGCGGTGTGGAAGTTTGCTGAGGATACTCCACACCGGTTCCAGGACCAGACCCATATGGTGGGAATGGTGGGGATGAGAAACCATCCATAGAAGAGTTATTATTGGGACCACCAGAAAAGGAGTCTTGAGAATTTGATGAGCCGGGTGAAGGGATCGGGGCAATTTTTGCGCCCTTTTTACTCTTGGACGTTGTCGACTCTACCTGGCTGATGAGAGGGAGTGGATCAATGCCCCCTCGATCAAACTTACATTCAAATGGGAGTAAATGCTTTGTATAATGTTTTCTTAGAGTGTAGGCAGCACTGGAAGAAGCTCCTATTCCTAGACTACCCGCTATATCTTTCCATGTTTTATTCTTCGTAACCTGTAAATAAGAATCGTACACGATTAATAAATTCAAATAGCACAAAGTTAAACAAAGTTACTGAATGTTGACATGACACATTTTAGAAACTAAAACGAAGTTGCAAGATTTCTATATATATGTTACTCACTTCAAGGAATCCACCTCGCTCTTTCACCAGAAAATACAATTTAAAGAGATCTAATGGATTTTTGGAAATTGTAGGACATGCAGTAATCGGGCTTCCCTTGTCTTCCATAAAATGCAGTAACTTATCCAGGAACATTCTTCTTTCAGGATTATCATCCATTTCAAATAATTTATTCAAACTATCTGGTTTCTGTACAAAAATAAAGTCCCAACAACATTACACAAACCATTAATAATTTTTCGCCTAATATAAAGTAACCAACAAATTACGATTACGAATCTTCAATCACGTGCTAAAATGTTATGCACCACATACCTTTACTTTTGGTCTATAATGATCTCCACCAGGATGACTATTTACACCCTATAATGGCACAAAAAAAAATTCATTGAAATCGCACATTGCTCGATATAAAATATCCAACAATTTAATTCATCCTAAAAAAACTCTTACCGGACTAGCTGGAGTTCTGGGCCAACCCGGACTACTCATATCTCCATACTCTTCATGTACTGAACTCATACTAGTATTCCCAGGTGATGGGGCTGTCGAATTATTTAGATGACTTGAGTAATTCTGATGACTTGATCCCTCTTTTCGTAGCCTAGGAGGACACTCATCTCCAGACGCTACAAAACAAATAAAATTCAAAATGTAAATCCTCCATCACTCACCACACAATAATTCCTCTAAACCACCAACAAGTGTAAGTCAATCCATCATCTCTCAATCCTTACCTCCACTCGCATTCGATATGGTAGACTGTTGAGACGCCTCATCTAAAGCTGTGCCATCAGGACCCATCCCAGGCATCAAACCACCTTGGTTACAATTAGAGCTAGAATTATTGGAACTATTCTCATGGTGAGACTCTAAACTGGACCCATCATGACCAGGATGTGGTGGTCCCGACATCCCATGTGGTGGGGGTGGTGTTTGAGACGGTGACGAGGATGTAGGAACACTCGAGGACTGGGGAGGACCCATGGGACCCCCAGGATAACCTCCTCCCGGGTGAGTTGGTGAGGAGGAAGCTGATGAAGTTGACGCTGAGAAACCCATCTTGTGCTGTAAATGCTGCTTCAGATAATGAGATCGGGAGCTGGAGGCATTTGGCGGCCCCTGCATCTGAGACCCTGGCGAGGGCCACGATCCCTGAGGCGGCCCTTGTTGCTGCGGCTGTGGTGGAGGACCACCACCTCCCCCGTATTGTGGAGGGGGATACGGACTGTACTGATTCTGAGGGGGCACTTGCTGAGGTGGTGGTGGCTGAGGGCCACCCACATGATTCGTCATTGGGTGTCTTGGTGGGCCGCCATAACTGTTTGGTGGCATTCCTGGCTGTTGACTTTGGCTTGGTGGGTAGGGACTCATCATCCCATGTTGTTGCTGATGTGGCGGGGGTCTTCCACTGTATCCTTGTGGTGGAGGTTGCAGCTGCTGCTGCCAATGAGGTGGAGGTTGCGCTCCAGGAGGGTAATGGGGTTGTTGGAGAGGCTGTTGTCCAGGGTGACTTACACCGCCGGGACCCGAGTGACCAAATTTACCACCACTGGGATACATATGGTGTGGTGGAGCCATCGGTCCTTGCTGGCCGGGATATGGTCCACCTAAAGTCAAATTGTTAACAAATTTAGTTCAACAATTCATAAAACACAATCCAAAGAATCCATATGTGATATTCCGTTAACTTACTTTGTCCTCCCGGTCCTGACATAGGTGATTGGCTCATTCGAGGGGGTCCACTACCATCTGATTGACTACTTGAAGGTCTGGGTGGCACTGGAATGTTTGGATTACCTACAAAAAAATTAAACATTGTCACTGACTATCCACTCAATTCAGACAAACATTTAACAGTAGCATTTCAGGCTCAGAGTCATATCATAGTCACTCAAAACTATTTCGCATTTATTGACGTTGCCCCCTAAAAATACACAGACTGTCAACGAATGTCAGAACTATTGATTTTACGCAAGCCACTTCATACTACTTACTACACTATCGACTCTCCAAAAAATCTGAACAGCTGATTACTCAAAGGAAAAAAAACCTCGAAAGAACGGGTCATGAACAACAAACAGCTAATGACGATGGAATAAACCACTACACAACTACCGCTTCACTAACGAGAACGACCGTATAGTGTAATATTCTTTTTCAATCCTCTCTCTGTCTATACGACAAAATACAACACTTCACTCACAGACGACAGACCTCTTCTACTACATAATCATGTGCACGAACAAATGAAGTCTCCTTTTCTTCTTCCCATCCACTCTACTTGTTCCATAAAAAAAGTTTACACGATGGTGAACCCCTACATTACATACTAAAACTAAAATCTGTCTCCTTTCTCTTCCTATTATTTGGGCCATTGGGCCATAATATTTAGTAATATATATTTTTATTAAATGGGTATGCAGTTACTTCCCATCATAATCA
>Ga0210040_10007829_pt1 | contig 12811 bp, 7 predicted proteins | sample CryGeyCG12114_NA_FD_185462 | JGI IMG/M metagenome (GOLD analysis project Ga0210040, IMG submission 185462) | Groundwater microbial communities from aquifer - Crystal Geyser CG19_WC_8/21/14_NA (SPAdes) (version 2) | ecosystem: Environmental > Aquatic > Deep subsurface > Groundwater | place: USA... | reverse complement strand
GAGACTCTGCGACACGGCGGATGGTAGAATTGGGCATTGGAAACGACGGAATCGAAGAGCTTCCTGTCCCTGACGTGTCGCCGGTCTTGTTTGATCCTGATGTCGGCAAGGGGAAGTCGTCAATCCCAACTCTCGTGCTAAGTGGCCGTAGCGGCCGTTCAGCAGGACCTGACCAGGTATTGCCCACTGGCGTCCAGATCCGCTCGTGTGTTCCCTCTGGAATTCCGCTTGAAAATACAGTGCCTACCTGGTCGTCCTCATAGTCATCGTCGTCGTCGGAATGGTCCGTGCTGACTGAGTCTGCGCTTGAGATGTGGCCGGGCACACCCTCGTGCGGTCTACTGCTTACCGCGCCGTTTTCCAAACTGGGGCTACCCACGGCTACAGTCTGCGCGTCCAATGCATTGCCCGCACTATCACGCAGGACAACCCTAGGTGATTTTTGAGGTGTTTCAGGCACGCCGGCTCCGGGCCAAAAGCCACTCTTGCTTCTGGCGGTAGGGGTTGCCAATGAGCTTTGTGAAGGATAACTTGTCCCGTTATCTGAGAAATACTGCGACCAGCCTTCACCAGGCTTGGAGCGCTGCGAGACATTACGTGCAGCCAGTCCTACGGGTATCGCTGCGGCAGGTGTAGCTCTTCCGAGCTCAATGCTCGGTCGTTCTTTGTAAGTACCAAGGTCTGGGAGCATTGGCTTTGATATGGCCAAGGGGGGCTTTTCCTTCTTAAATAGGTTGTGGCCAAAGACACTAGAATTGTGCGGATTCAACTTTAAACCATTGGTGTTTGTGGCAGATAGCTGTCTTTCCAGCTCTTTTTCTGCGTCTGCATCAGCAGGCGGTGTAGCGGCGTCGTGGTTGGTTAACACAGCGGATGGTACTGGACTCCGACCCATAGGTTGGCCCGCTCTTGAGAAAGGATGCAGAGAACTGTCTGCTGCGTTATAATCCTGGCTTCGACCTTTATCTTCCGTATAACCAGAGCTGTTGCTGTTGTTTTTAGCTTGGGCTCTTCGTCTGCGGACATTTCTTAGCCACAGAAGAAGTATAATGAGAATGGCAGCAACACCACAGATCGCTCCCAGAACAGCACCTAGGATAGTCAATCCATGCTTGTTGTTGCCTCCTGAATTAGTAGTCGCAGGAGATGAAGTCGACGTCGGGCTTGTATTTGAGGCACTCTGAGTTGGGGCAGAAGAGATAGGTGTCTGTGCTTGACTGCCCAGGAGTGATGTGGCATTGATCCATCCATTTCCCGTTCCGTTGTAGATGGCTATCGAGTCAGAGCTGTCCCCACCCACGATCGTGATGAGGCCATCATCGCCTTGTGCCAAGGAAGCCCCAGAACGAATCGTTGTAGGTGCCGATTCCCCGTCGTAAGCAGGAAAATCGTTGAGAGATATACTCCTCTTGACGACTCGAGATCTCGTCCGTGTGGACGAACTTATTGCACTAGATGTTGGGTTTCCAACTGTCTGATTATAAGCCGCGGGCAGGCCGTCAGAGTTCAGCAACACATTCCGTGTTACAGTATTTGGACTTTGGTCCAGTCGGAAAGTCTGCAGTACTTTGCTGTTGTCGTCCAGAGTAAGAAGTGCGCATTGGGCTCCTTTGGAGTTGGGAAGAGCTGAAGGTAGGGCAGTTCCAAGATCTTGCCAACCATTTCCTGGGTCGAATGTCCAGACTTCCTTGTTTGTTGGGCTGCCTCCGACCATGACAATAGCATCCTTACTCCAGGGAAAGATGTACGGCTCGACCACTGTAGGTGCAATAGAACTGTAGGCTTGTACGCCATATGGTGGGTAAAGCATGACCAAGAACGTTTGCGAAGAAGCTCCAGTATCTCCGTTCTGGGAGCCGCCATACACGACGATCGAGGACGATGCATTCATGTAGCCTGCGGCGTGGTATTGCCGATTTTGCGTGACCGGCACGACAGGAGTGATTGTTTCCCATGTTTTGTCCGCTATGGAATATCTCTGTAAGCCTGGGTAGTCCAACGACGAGGAATTGGCGGCTCCTCCCACCACGTAAAGTGCGGTTTTGTTATTGTCGCCATCTACACCCCCCTTGACGCAAGTAGCACCCTTGACCGAAACCCCATTTTGCTCCTGAGTCCACCGCGTTCCGTTCTTCAAGGGTAGCGTCTGAAAAGCATCTGGGGAGTATACATAGAGAACGTCGTCATGAATGATGGAGCAGTGGTCCCTCAAGGCCACGGGCGGTGTAGGCGGGGGCATGCCCTGAGTTGCGGCGAGGTATTACGAGTAACAAGACGACGTTGTCCGAACGGTCTTAGCACATAGGGAGCGCTTTCTCGGTAGAAAGGTCGAAACTCGGGGTGCCCTGTTCTCAATATGGTGCTGCTTCTCCACGAATATGGAGTGTGTACTATATTGCAATACTTTCGCAGTGAAGAGATTGTTCCTAGTGAAGCGAGGCTGTTCAGCAGCCTGTACTGTGTAAAGATTCGTGTTAGATGGTGGTGCTCGATCCTAGAGTGCCGGAATCGATGGGTAGTTAAGGGCACCAACGGAGCGCCCCGTTGCGCAGAGGTCTCTAAGGGGATGAAGGTGCTAGCGAGTTATATAAGACGACAAGACCAGGTGGAGGACCGTGCGGTGGTTCATTCGCCGATAGCCTGAGTAATGAGGTGAAGATTACAGGGTGGTCGATGCGACAAAAGCCCCGATAAGCAAGAACGTTGTGATATAGCGTTTCGAGACCCTGAACAGAGGGGCTTTGGTCCGGCGGACTCGGTGAATCAATTGTTGATCGGAGGGGAAACTAGGTCTGGGAAGGGAAGTAAAGGAATGCTTGACAATAGTAAGGCCCCGATTATTCCACTGAACCGTCGTGGACAGGGATAGAAGAAGTGAGAAGGAGTGGGATGAAGTGAGGAAGTTCACAAAATGAACACTAGAGCGCGTCGACACTGAGCAGGCGAGTGTTGCAGCTTGAAGAGCAGAGCACGAGTGGAGGGTGTGCTGCGGAGAGTTGTGTACTCGCAGGCGAGGGAGGAGAGGAAGAGAGGCTTGGGTTGCGCAGGCTACGTCTGCTGCGGCTCAGCTGAGGGCTAAGTTACCAGTGGCTTGAGATTGGCCCAACTTTGGTGGTGTGCAGTCCGAGTCGATGAGTCGAATGGCGCAGGTGGAGACCAAACAGGCTTCACCCTTGCCTAGGTACCTAACTGCATGCCGCTGGCAGTCGGTCCAAGACTACTTGGGTAGTACTTAAGCGTATACTTTGCTACCTAAGGGCCCTAACTTACTACCTACCTACTACCTGCCTGAGTAGGTAGGTAAATTTACTCGTACACAACAAGTCAAGCACTCGTCTCTCAAACCTTGCTCCTTTCGCGCACTGACATTCATGCAGCCACGACGTGTGCTGCAGCTCCACAATAATTCCATTCGTCTCCGGTACACTACACAGGTACACAGGAACTACCTACTGTGGTACTCAGTGTTGCTATAGAGAGGGCAGACACAGTTCAGCTCCAAGTTGCTTGGAAGCCAATGCCGCGAATTCCTACCTAATGAAACACATCCTACCACCGAGACATGGCATCCATCCAGGTTGCATGTTCTCCCGTACTTGTGTGACCAACTTGGACGAGACACGCCTTCAAGTTAATGTGCCGCATTTGCGCCGCGTCTTGCAAATTGCACCAGCCTGAGATCGACACACGAAGCCTGCCCGTTACCGTGGCTTGAAGACTCGGCCGGTGTGAAGCTCTTGCTCAGAGCATATTCAAATATACTGCTATGTCTCCAACTGTAGCTTCTCGTGGCCCGTTTCCCCGCGCCTATGGTAGTAGAGTACACGCAACAACTGCTGGTGACGCCCAGTGCAGTCCTGTAAGTTTTGCCACTTCGTCACTACTATGTCTCTGTTTCTATCCTCTGCGAAAGTCACACGACTCACACCCATCCACGAAGTGCTCAAGTAACGAGTTCGACTCGTTCACACGCGAGCCTTAAGCGCCCAACCAGTGGCACTTAAGGGTGCAGGTACCCGGCGAAATCAAACCCACTAGCCAGGGGTCAATTCTCCGACTTTAGCGCAAGCCTTGAAGCTATCCAGCCTGCCACATGTCGCACCCATGTATGCTAACAGGGGGCTGTCTTTTCGAGAAAGACTCTCTGGTGTCTGTTTTCGTTTGTCGAAACGTGCCGTGATGCCCAAGTACTCAGGTAGCTAAAGTCGGGTGACGTGCCCTACGTCGCGCTCGCGTAAAGTATTGATACTGTGGCTTCTTCTGCACACGAAGATCACCAACGCTCCAAGTCCTGGCAATTCAAAACGTCAAAGTCACGAGTCGATCTATTCGACGCTTTTCTGCTTTCAGCATTCATCTGACCCATTTCGATCATGCAATCTCCGCCCAATCTCCCCCAGCTTTCCTCAAGACCTTTGCGAAGATACTCGCGAGCCACTTCCGTCACATTGATCACGCCCGCTGTCTTGGCGATCACGGTGCAGTCTTCTGTGTAAGCGTACAACACAACCTTGGTAAAGATAGCTCGCTTACGCCTCGCCATCGGTTCCATTGCTGGAGGTACCATTCGCGACGGTGGAGTTCTGCTGCTGCTTCCATGCGTGCGCCATCTGCAGCAGTTTCGACATCTTGGCTGCTGATTCATCGTCCGCTGGGAACACATAGTCCACGTACTCCTCGAAACGGTCCTCCTCAAGCCTTCTCCTCTTCTTAACCTTGCGGGGCATCTGTTTCTCAATCTTCTCGATATCCTCTGGGCTGCCGTGCGTGTGCTCGAACGATCTCCATGCGTTCAGTAGATCCACACGCTCCTCTTTCATCTCCTTGTCCTTGAACAGGTCGTGCGCCCTCTCGAATACCTTTCTGGTGCGCGTCTTGGCCTCTGCGCTCACAGGTCGTTCTTCGTCCTCCGCTTGGTCAGACTCGGGTACATTGATTTCGAACTTGGCATAATTGATCCAAACTTTGACGTGGTCCGTCTTGCGCAGCAGTCGTTCATACAGATCCCGAGCTTTTTCGTATTCGCTTTCGTACTCCTCAAAGTCGATGTATGCTTTCCATATCAACTCGGGCATGTCCAGTGTCGGTTGCTCGACCGCCAACTCAAAAATGCCTCGTGCACGTTCCAGATCGTCCAACGATCTTTCAAGTTCCGCAAATTGAATCCACGACTGGGCATTGGAAGGGTTCCATTCAATTTGCTTTTCGAACAACGTCCGACACCTGGCGAATTCGAAGAGCTGTCTTTCGAGATCGATATATCCTTTAAACAATTTGTCCTTCGGACACATGCCGATAGCCTGACCAAGAGTCTTACGAGCCGCTTGCAGCTGCATTTGCCGAACTTCGAATTGTGCTTTCATCAGCCACATCTTAGCAAATGTCCACTTCTTGTGAGGTATCAACTTCAGGCATTCTGTATAAATCTGCCTTGACCGCTCGACGTCCTGACCTCTCGTCTCCTCCCAAAGGGCATAGAACATCCATAGGTATATGTATCGTCGCCAGTGGCGCTTCTCCTGGGAAGGTGGTATTTGTGCAATTGCCCTCTCGTAGACATCCCGCACCCTGTCGACATCACCACCCGTCTCCTCAAGGCGTGCCAGGTCAAACCAGATATCGTAGTTTTTCGGATTATCGCGCAACTGATCTTCGTACTGTACTCGCCGTTTGGCTAGGATGGTGTTCTCCACGCCCTCACGGTTGCCAAATTGCTTCTCGAACGTAGTGTATGACTTTTGCAAAGCTGCTGACCGTGATCGTGGTAGTCTGTCCAAAGCATACTTGTATATCGCGCGGGCTCGCTCGAATTCTTTCAGCTTCGCCTCGTACCGTGCGTATGATATGAAAAGCTTTTCATCCATGAAATCGTCGCCAAGGGTCTCGATTGCGACACCGTATACTTCGCGGACCAGGTCACTTGTTCCGTTCTCTTCTTCGAATCGAGCCCAACGGATCCAGTTCCTTGGTTCCGGATGTACAATTGTGAATCGCTCGAACTACCATGAGGTTAGCACTCCTACTTCGGACAACACACGCTTAGACAACTCACTATTCTCCGGGCGTTGTCGTATTCATTGTAGCGCTGTTCGAGCTTGATATACGCCAACCAAACTGTCTCGTCCGGCTCCCAACTCATCCACCGCTCGAAAACCTGCCGGGCTCCTGGTATATTACCTAGCACCTCTTCCATTCGCACGTAGGTGAACCATAGTTTGTCAATTCGTGGAAGAATTGTAACAGCCCTATCCAGGAGATTTCTCGCGAAATTTATGTTTCTTGTCTTCATCTCCGCTTCGATATAGCGAATCCATAGAACGACGCTTGTGCTGTCAACATCGAGAGCACGTTCGAATATTGATCGCATTCTACGGTATTCTTTCTGTTCCAACTCCCAAGCCGCATATCGCGTCCAATTATTCATATTGGAGCGATTGCGCTGACAATAATCCTCGAACTCCTTCCGTTTTCGACCCTGGAATTCATGAAGCTCTTCGAGATCAGCGAATCGCTGTGTGGGGGCTTGAAGGCCGGGCTCTTGTCTGTCCACAGCTTCTCGCAAAAGCTGCTCCGCTGAGATCTGCTGCGGTGCCGCAGCTTTGTTCTATCTCATCGTCAGGACCCGATCGAGTATCGAGAGTCTCGAGTAAAGGAATGCTTACCTTGACCCGCGGAGGGCCACGTGAGGCATCCATGATGAAGGTGTTGTCGATTTGCTGCCTAGATTACTTTGATTATGTTCCAAAGTGCGACTGCGCAAACTTCAAGACGTTGAGGGATACCGATGCCCTTTTCCGAGGCTGCGTCTCGACCTGCAAGGTCGTCAATCAAGGGCAGCGCCTTGGAAGGTTATTGTAGAATAATTTGCGGAGTTCGAAGATCTGCGCAGGCATCCACGTGCCAAACACGTCAAACATGACGCAGCCAAGAATTCGTACCTACTTGTTGCGCCGCGGTGGACTTTCACATATTTTGTTGTTCGCCGGAATTACTTGCGAACAAGTCGGAAATCTTGCACACAATGGCGACCCTTGCGGATGAGTTGCTAAATGACTTCGATGACACCGGCTCCGAACAGGAGGAGGACAAGGTTGAGGAGGGTGCTGGCTTTCACCTTCAACAAGAAGCTGCGCAGTCGAGTATGGAGCTGGATGGAGACGAAGAACAAGATGCAGAACCGGCAGAAGAAGAGCAAGAAGCCCGGGCTGCCACAGCAGCTGCAGATGCATTGGATGACGACGAAGACACGAAAGCAAAAGTTGAGAAAATGCAGCTAAGAGGTGTGAAGGACGTTAGAAATGTCGCAGGATTAATGCAGACGCTGCAGCCTGTCCTAGATGTAAGAACTCCCATATGCTCCCATCTGAAAGCTTTGATTCACATCCTTGAACAAGTAGTCCTGACTCCTCCATCGCAAATACAGAAGATAGCACACTACCAAGCAATCCCCGACGGGCAGAAAACAACCGGTATCGGATCTGTCGAGGACGACCCGGAGTACGCCTTGTTGACCCAAGCCAATGCCCTGTCAACGCAAATTGATAGCGAGATTATTCTCGTACACAAGTTTATAAGGGATCACTATTCTATACGATTTCCCGAACTCGAAAATCTCGTGCAGAACCCACTTGATTATGCTAAAACAGTTGCTATCGTCAAGAACGGACCACTCGAAAATATCAAAACGTTGACCAACTCGTCGGAAAACTTGGTTGGTGCTCCACTGAGATCGATCCTGGACGGACCGACTTTGATGGTCGTATCTCTCGAAGGGCAGCGCACTAAGGGACAAGACCTAAACGACGCCGAACTTCAGGCCACCTTACGAGCTTGTGATATGGTTTTACGTCTCGACAAGGCTAAGAAGGTACTCACAGAATATGTACAGTCACGCATGGATGTTTTTGCGCCAAATTTGACAAGGCTTATTGGCTCACTGACGGCTGCTCAAATGCTCAATTTTGCTGGAGGTCTCAAAGGTCTAGCCAAAACGCCAGACCGGAACGTTCCCGCGATGGGCTCCCGAAAGCAAAAACAAAGTGGCTTGGCGACTAATGTCGGGATCCGTTCGCAAGGCTACCTATACCACTCCGAGCTTATGCAAGAAATACCTACGGATCTAAGGGTGCAAGCTATGCGCATCATCTCGGCAAAGATCGTACTCGCCGCACGCATCGACAGCGTGCATCAATCTCCCGACGGCTCTGAAGGCGATAGTCTACGTGATCAATGTCTACGACGGCTGGACAAACTGACAGAACCTCCGCCAAACAGAGGTGCCAGAGCCTTGCCTGCACCGGACGACAAACCAAGTCGCAAGCGAGGAGGTCGCCGAGCACGAAAAGCGAAGGAGGCTACAGCAATGACGGATCTACGCAAACAGCAGAATAGGATGGCATTTGGTAAGGAGGAGAAGGAAGTCGGCTATGGGACTGGAGAAGGCACGAAAGGCCTCGGCATGATTGGCCAGGAGAACGATGGACGAATTAGGGCTACACAAATCGACCGCCGCACAATGGCAAAGTTGAGCAAGAAGAACGCCGGCTGGGGTGGTGGTTCCGGCACAGCGACGAGCTTGAACAGCGGAATGGCGTCTTCACTGAAAGGTTTTGGTTCCGGCGTGGGCGGCAACGCTACATCATTACGCGCGTCGGGACTGAGGACGAGCGGTGTGGGCTCCGCGGCTGGTACGGCTAGTTCCATCGCATTCACGCCTGTGCAAGGCTTAGAACTAGTCGATCCCAAGATACAGGCTGAGCTCAAGCGCAAGAGAGACGCCGAGAACGCGGGATACTTCTCGAGCGGCACGTTCACTCAAGTCAACTCTGGGAAGACAGAAGGAGCCTTCAAAGTCCCGTCACTTCCACCGACGAAGAAGGTCAACATGGGACCACCTCCTGCTCCGGGAAAGTGAAACAGAACCATCAGAAGGCCCTGAACTGGAGTAATGGATCGCATGAGTTACATCACACCCGACGTCTTCGGGTGTTACTTTTACGACTTTTTGAGCATTGACAGGAGTCAACGTAACTGAGATACCCATTTGCTGCATAAGAAACAAAACTTCATGACTAAGAATATCCACGCAGGCCTTCGAGCGTTCGCCATGGTCACACTATCAGGCTATTCGTGTTTACATGTCCATCTGATCGGCCACTTGTATGCACATCAACTGACACTGGCACTCAGATAGCTTTCCAAAGGATGCCCTCATCACGAGCCCCAGATATTTCCAGATCTCTCGACCACGATCTCGCAGGCATATCAAATTCACTGCACCCAAGAAACGCACACTACTGAACCTGCTTAAGCACATTCTTCACCCAGCCCTAGTATTTGTAAACAAGGCAGGCTGGAAAGAAAGGAAACCTAATCCTACAGGCCATCATGCACGACACTCCGGGGCCGTGTGAACATGTAAAAGAAGGCATAACAGAGATATAGAACTAGACGACTCCTACTGGACGTTATCCTAACATCATTCCTTACACTCGGAACAGCGATCCATGCCCCATGCCGACCATAAGGAAAGCAGTGGTTCGAAAGACGAAACGACCCGTAACTGCGCCCGCCGTCAAGGACCAGTATCCATCCTCCACCTTCAAGTCTCCATGGCTCGTTGTATCCAAGTCCCGGTCACAAAGTCGCCCAAAATTCTACTCTTCACTTCCTCTATAGCGCTCTCACACACCCTGGCGGCCACTCCCCCTTTCCCGCTCTCCCTCCCACCGACACCGGCAGCGACACAACATACCATCCATCTAGTCCGTGGATGGCCGGCCCAACAACCACTTCAACAAACAATTCAGCACACCTACATACCTTACCCTACCCTACTTTATCCATCCGCCACGAACCAACTCCCCCCTCCCACCTTCTTGGAAAAACCAGCACAAAACAGGAAGGACATACACACCCATCTCAACCGATCCGTACATTTGTTTTTCGGAACTCGGATTTCGACCTGACCCAACCAAACCAAACACGACAAGTCCACTCCAGCGGAAGCATTAGGTGGTCACTGCATGTTGGCGTGGTAATCACCGCCGAGACTGGGATGAAAAGTAAGTGGTTCCGAGGCAAATATTTGGGGATTGGGAAGGGAAAATTGCAGATGTAAAGACGTATGCCTTTCGCAAGCTCAACCAAGGCTTCATTTCTCCCTTTTCCATCAAGTAAAACAGACCAGAGCCCCTCCGTCTACTCACTCTCGACCCGAGTTTTAAACAAAAAATGATACAAAAGTGTGCCTTGTAGCTTCTTAGAAGAACGCCTGAGCGCTTGTCAAGCCCGTCATTATCATTATTATACTAAACTACAGCGCAAAAATCTCCTTCACATCTACACGAACCCAAAAAGAATTCTTCTCCTCCCGATACGAGCTGACGATCAACACGGCAACTCGGCGACCAAAGGCACCCTTACATCGTGCTGCCTGCGAGCCAGGCCGGCATCCTTCAGCGCCGTGAAGCTCCTGACATTAGCGTCCTGGTCTGGCATCGCTTTCTCCTTGCCTTTGCCCACGTAGGTCCCCATCTCCAACTGTTCATCACTCTCACTCCATTCGTCGCCGATGCTGTACACGCTGCTTGCCTGGCTGACGCCCTCCAGCAGGCGATCCATCACGTCGGCCTCGACGCCGCCCATCTGGATCCCTCCACCTTGCAGCTGTGGCATGCTGGCTGTGCTTTGAGGAAGGCCGCTGGCATTGCTGTTTCTGCCGTGTGTCGTGACGGGGCCGGTAGGGATGTCTCCCTCGAGCTCACCGCCGATGATTGTCTTGCCGGGCCGGCGGAAAGAGATCGGGAGATTGAAGCTTGGGTCGCGTGACATTGCGGTAGAGTCCACGGGGGATACTATCGAGTACGCGCTTGTGTTTCTGCTGTGGTAAGAGTCGGCGTCCTTTGTGTTGCGTGTGTCCGGGACTGGACTGTCCACGGGTGTAAGGACGCTGAAGTCTCCTGAGCTAGCCGCCTGGCTCGTAGAAGTATCCAACTCGGGTAGGTTGCTGCTGGTGGTTGAATCACGTTGGGCAGATTGACGAGGTAGAGCACCGCTCATAGTGCCGTCGATACTGCCCATGCCAGGCAAGTCTTCAAAGCTGCCACGTCGAGTTGTACTTCTGCTGGATGCAAGCCAACTACCCTCACCGCTGTTGTGACCATAGAATGCATGGGTAGCATCGTAACCTCCTTGCCAGCTCCAGTTTTTCCGTTTCGGGTAAGCACCAAGGGTTGACGTTGAGGCTTCACCTTGCTCGAGGTTGCTCTGACCTTTGAGCAAGAGTGCAGGTCGTCTGTTCCAGCCCGGTACGTTCGCCCGATCCACCGACATAGCTCTGGCTCGATCAGGGCTTTGTGGACGGCTGAAGTTGATCGGGATGGTATTACCATGGGTTGGGACTACCGTTCCGGATCTTGGCCTTCTTTTCCTGCCACAACAAGTGCATGCTGAAGCCATTTCTGAGGCACTCAAGCCTTCCATCGCAGCCAATGGTGCAGATATGTGAGGCTTGTTGCTTGGACCGGCGACGCAGCTCTCAGTCTCCCGCAGGGGACTTCGCTCAAGGAGTGCAGGCTTTGTCTGGGCAGGAGTGGCCGCCACGTATTGTTCTGGCTTAGTGGCAGTGCTGGGACGGCTGAGGAGGCTCACGGGCGTGCCACTACGGTGTCCGTGAGGTGTGGCATGCACACTGCTGATTGGGGAGACCGGCGAAGCAACGAGTGCTGATTGGGACTTCGTTTGCTGCTCTTGAGGCAGATTCTGTGTCGTTATGCGAGGCAGGAAGGGGGATTGTTCCCGAGCAGGGGGCGGAGAGCGATGAGTGCTAGGATTTGGGCCTGCACTTGTTTGCTCCACGGGTGGTGCATCAGTGGTTGGCTTTCCAGGCTTTGTCACCTCAGGCTCAGGTTCCGGGTTCAACGGTCCAGCTATGGCCCAGGCAATACGACGCTTAATGCGCTCCATGAAAGAATCTCTACGTTTCGATGGAGCCTCACCAGCCGTTTGTGCCAACGACTCCTGAGCATCTCTCTGGTTCGACAACAGGTCGTCATCTGGGCGTATAGCGGAGCCTTCTGATAAAGCACTATCCTGCACAGACTTGATAGTCTGGATAGGTGTCAAATCTTGGATACTTTTAGAAGCCGCAGGGCTGGTGATCTCGTTTGGCGTGGCGGTGATGTCGATAGGTGAGATAGGCGCAATATCTACCGGACGTTGTCGGGATACCGAATCGCTAGCAACAGTGTCATTGCTGCTATGGGGCATGACAAATGACTGGCGCTCCGCATCACGCTTCCGTGATGAGCGCGAGCGCGAGAGCTTCCTAGTTATGCTCGTAACAATCTCGCGTCCTCTGGATGGTGGTCTTGATGGTGCAAACGACGATTGACGTGATTGTGACTTCAAGTTTTTCAGGTCGGCAGAGCTATACCTCGCGGAATTGGGACGGGCACGATCCTCAGCTGAATGAGACTCATGTATATACGAGCCTCGCCAAGCGTAAGACGGGCGATTCATTCGTGAATCTATACTATCAGTTGCTGCCTTGGAGGGAATTCGAGTCGTCGAGGACGACGAAGATGACCCCATGCGTGAACTCTGAGGGCGCTGTGGTCTCGTTGTGGCATTGGAAGTTGAGGCTTGGCCGGGAATATGTGGTGGACGGCCATACTCTGAATTTGTGCGGGGCCTCGAATACATACCATTCGCCATATTAGAAATGGAAGTCCTTGACGAGGAGGGGCTCGGTTGTATCGCGGTTGAGCTTATCAACGCCCGGCGGGAAGCTTGTGGGCTTGATATAGAT
>Ga0210040_10007828_pt1 | contig 12811 bp, 9 predicted proteins | sample CryGeyCG12114_NA_FD_185462 | JGI IMG/M metagenome (GOLD analysis project Ga0210040, IMG submission 185462) | Groundwater microbial communities from aquifer - Crystal Geyser CG19_WC_8/21/14_NA (SPAdes) (version 2) | ecosystem: Environmental > Aquatic > Deep subsurface > Groundwater | place: USA... | reverse complement strand
TCGACTCGGGCGCAGACTCGGCCCGCGGGTCGACCAGGGCGAACGCGCGGCGGACCCGGGTCACCGCCCATTCGCCCGCGCCCTTCTCGAGCCGCGACGTCAGGGCACCCATCGTCACGGCCCCGGATCTGACCATGGCGTCCAGCGCAGCGACCGCAGTGCCCAGCGGATCGAGGGCAGCGACGTCCCAGGCAGTCCGCAGTGGGGAGGTGACCGGTACGTCGTCGAGAACGTCGACGTCCCCGGGCCTCAGCGTGGTCCGGTGCACCCGGACCCCACGGGGTCCCGCCCACCGGATCTCGGCTGTGCGCAGGACCGTCACCGGGTCAGCCGGCGATGCGAAGGGAGCACCGTGCCACGCTGCGGCCGAGTGTCCGCCGATCGCCGTGCCGGGTGGGAGGAGGAGCGCGACGCCGGTGCAGCGCAGCCGGTGGTCGAACGGCAGTCCGGGGTCGGCGTACACGCCTTGCACCAGACGCCGGTAGCCGAGCAGCCGCAATTGCTTCCGGCTGAGCGCGCCCTCGGCGATGGCGTGGCTGGCGATGAAGACACCCTGCAGTGGTCGGCTCGGCACCAGAGCAGGGTGGCCGAGGACGAGCCGGCCCCGCTGGCGTCGTCCACAGGCGCGGCCCTCCGTGGGGCCGAAGTCGCGACTTTGGCCCCACGGAGGGTCCGGGTCTAGACGACGTCCTCGTCGACCCAGTCGAGGGACTTGGTGACCGCCTTCTGCCAGTTGCGGTAGTTGCGCTCCCGCTCCTCGCCGGCCATCTGCGGGTCCCAGCGCTTGTCCTCGGCCCACTTGGCGGTCAGCTCGTCCAGGTCGGACCAGAAGCCGACGGCGAGCCCGGCCGCGTACGCGGCACCGAGCGCCGTCGTCTCGGCGATCTTCGGCCGGATCACCGGCACGCCGAGCAGGTCGGCCTGGAACTGCATGAGCAGCTCGTTGCCGACCATGCCGCCGTCGACGCGCAGCTCGGTGAGGTCGACCCCGGAGTCGGCGTTCATCGCGTCGAGCACCTCGCGGGTCTGGTACGCGGTCGCCTCGAGGACGGCGCGTGCCAGGTGGCCCTTGTTGACGAACCGGGTCAGCCCGACGACCGCGCCGCGGGCGTCGGAGCGCCAGTGCGGGGCGAACAGGCCGGAGAACGCGGGCACGAAGTAGGCGCCACCGTTGTCGTCGACCGAGCGGGCCAGGTCCTCGATCTCCGGAGCGCTCTTGATCATGCCGAGGTTGTCCCGCACCCACTGCACCAGTGACCCGGTGACGGCGATGGAGCCCTCCAGTGCGTACACCGGCTTGGCGTCACCGAGCTGGTAGCACAGCGTCGTGAGCAGGCCGTTCTGCGAGGGGACGGCCTCCTCGCCGGTGTTGAGCAGCATGAAGTTGCCGGTGCCGTAGGTGTTCTTGGCCATGCCCTTGGTGAAGCAGACCTGGCCGAACGTGGCGGCCTGCTGGTCACCCAGCGACCCGGCGATCGGCACCCCGGCCAGGAAGCCGGCCTTGCGGCCCCGGCCGTACTCCTCGGAGTTGGACCGGATCTCCGGGAGCATGGACATCGGGATGCCCATCTCCTCGGCGATGGCCTCGTCCCAGGCGAGCGTCCGGTAGTCCATCAGCATCGTGCGCGAGGCGTTGGAGACGTCGGTGAGGTGCTGGCCGCCGTCGGCCCCGCCGGTCATGTTCCAGATCAGCCAGGAGTCGATGGTCCCCATCAGCAGGTCGCCGCGCTCGGCCTTCTCCCGGGCGCCGTCGACGTTGTCCAGGATCCAGCGCACCTTGGGGCCGGCGAAGTAGGTGGCCAGCGGCAGACCGACCTTGTCCTTGTACCGGTCGGCGCCGCCGCCGAGGGCGCCGAGCTGCTCGACGATCGCTGCGGTGCGGGTGTCCTGCCAGACGATCGCGTTGTAGACCGGCTGGCCGGTGTGCCGGTCCCAGACGACGGCGGTCTCGCGCTGGTTGGTGATGCCGACGGCGACGATGTCGTTGGTGCCGGCGTCACTGCGCGCCAGCGCCTGACCGACGACCTCGCGGGTGTTGCGCCAGATCTCCATCGCGTCGTGCTCGACCCACCCGGCGCGCGGGAAGATCTGCTCGTGCTCCTTCTGGCCGACGGACACGACAGCGCCGTCGTGGTCGAAGATCATGCAGCGGGTGCTGGTGGTGCCCTGGTCGATCGCTGCCACGTACTGGGTCACGGGGTTTCCTCCTGAGCGGGAGGGGCCGAAATCGCGACTTCGGCCCTGAGGGGGATGGGGGTCAGAGCGAGACGTGGGAGAACGCGCCGGCGAGCACGGCGCCGATGATCGGGCCGACGATCGGCACCCAGGCGTAGCCCCAGTTGCTGTCGCCCTTGCCGCGGATGGGCAGGACGGCGTGGGCGATGCGCGGGCCGAGGTCGCGGGCCGGGTTGATGGCGTACCCGGTCGGGCCACCGAGGCTGGCGCCGATGGCGACGACCAGCAGGGCCACGGCCAGCGGGCCCAGCTCACCGGGGGTGTCCCCGAAGCGCAGGATGATGTAGATCAGCACGAACGTGCCGATGATCTCGGTGATCAGGTTGTCGACCGGGCTCTTGATGGCCGGGCCGGTGGAGAAGGTGCCCAGCTGGGTGCCGGCAGCGTCGGGGTCGTTGTAGTGCGCCCGGTAGGCGGCCCAGGCCAGGACGGCACCCAGGAAGGCACCGACCAGCTCGCCGGCGAAGTAGACCAGCGTGCTGCCGATGGTGATGTCGACGCCGGGGGCGTACTCGTCCGCGCCGCTCACCCAGAGGCCCACCGTGACGGCGGGGTTCAGGTGGGCGCCGGAGGTGGCCGCGGCGTAGACGCCGGCGAACACGCCGAGCCCCCAGCCGAAGATGATCACGATCCAGCCGCCGGCGGCGCCGAAGCTCTTGGGCAGGCTGACGTTGGCTACCACGCCCACGCCGAGCAGGATCAGGATGGCGGTGCCGGTGACTTCACTGCCGAAGACGGTCCAGAGACCGACGGTGTCCACGTGTAGGCGCTCCTCACAACGGGTCCGCAGCACTGCGGACCGTGGGTGTCCGGTTGGGCCCTTGTGGTGGTGGTCACCCGGGGGCCTCCGTGCGAGGACCGTAGGAGTCGGGTGTGAGCCGGACAACACACCGAGTGCGACATCGTCGGACACGCGAGGACGACGCAGCGTCACCGCCCGGTCAGGGAGCGCCCCAGGCGATGCTCAGCTCCACCGCGCGCTCCCACCGCGGGTACTCCTCGGTGAGCGCGCGGGCCCGCGCCGGGGACGGGGTCCACTGGGCGGCGCGGTGCCAGTTGCGGCGCAGCGCCTCCACGTCGGACCAGACGCCGACCGCCAGCCCGGCGGCGTAGGCCGCACCCAGGGAGACGGTCTCCCCCACCATCGGCCGCACCACCGGCACGTCGAGGGCGTCGGCGACGAACTGCATGAGCAGGTTGTTGGTGGTCATCCCGCCGTCCACCCGCAGCGACGGCAGGGACAACCCGGAGTCGGCGGCCATGGCCTGGACGACGTCCCGGGTCTGCCACCCCGTGGCCTCCAGCACCGCCCGGGCCAGGTGGCCCTTGGTGACGTAGGAGGTCAGCCCGGCCACCAGGCCGCGGGCCTCGCCGCGCCAGTGCGGGGCGAGCAGGCCGGAGAACGCCGGGACGACGTAGCAGCCACCGTTGTCGCCCACCGTGCGCGCCAGCGTCTCGACCTCGGCGGCCGAGCTGATCAGCCCGAGGCCGTCCCGCAGCCACTGCACCAGGGCGCCGGCGACGGCGATCGAGCCCTCCAGCGCGTAGTGCACCGGCTCGCCGGCCAGCTGGTAGGCCACCGTGCTGATCGAGCCCGAGCGGGTGTGCACCAGCTCGGTGCCGGTGTTCTGCAGCAGGAAGCTGCCGGTGCCGTAGGTGCACTTGGCCTCGCCGGGGGCGAAGCAGGCCTGGCCGAACAGCGCGGCCTGCTGGTCGCCCAGCGCGCCGGCGATCGGCAGGGCGGGTGAGAGCGCGGTGGCGACGCCGAGGACGCCGACCGAGGGGCGGATCTCGGGCAGCATCGCGGCGGGGATGCCGAAGAAGGCGAGCAGGTCGGGGTCCCACCGGCAGCTGCGCACGTCCATCAGCAGGGTCCGGCTGGCGTTGGTCACGTCGGTGACGTGCACCCCGCCGTCCGGGCCGCCGGTGAGGTTCCAGATCAGCCAGGTCTCCATCGTGCCGAACAGCAGCTCACCGCGTTCGGCGCGCTCCCGGGCGCGCGGCACGTGGTCGAGGATCCAGCTCAGCCGCGGCCCGGAGAAGTAGCCGGCGATCGCCATGCCGCTGCGCTCGGCGACCAGGCCGGCGTCGGGGCGGGCGGCCAGCTCGGTCACCAGGTCGTCGGTGCGGGTGTCCTGCCAGACCAGCGCCCGGGTGACCGGCCGGCCGGTGGCGCGGTCCCACACCACCGTCGTCTCGCGCTGGTTGGCGATCCCGATGGCGACCACCTCGCCGGGGCCGGGCAGGTCGGCGAGCACCTGGGCGGCGGTGCGCTGGGTGTTGGCCCAGATCTCCATCGGGTCGTGCTCGACCCAGCCGGGCTTGGGGAAGTACTGCCGGTGCTCCCGCTGGCGGACGGCGACCATCCGGCCGCCACGGTCGAAGACGAGCGACCGGGTCGACGTCGTCCCCTGGTCGACGGCCAGCACGTAGCGGTCAGGCACCGCTAGCCCCCAGCTCGCGGGAGACCGCAGACGCGGCGTCGGTGACCCTGCCCAGCAGCGGGCCGCGCGGCGCGCCACGGCCGTCGAACAGCGAGGTCACCGGGCCGTTGATGCCGAGCGCGGCGACGACCATGCCACCGGGACCGCGGACCGGGGCGGCGATGCAGCCGCGACCGGGCTGGTGCTCGCCGCGGTCGACCGCCCAGCCGCGGGCCCGCACCTCGGCCAGCTCGCCGGCCCAGGTGCCCGCTGCGGCGCGTGGGGTCCGGTGGCCGAGGGCGTGGGCCAGCAGCACCTTGCCCAGCGCGGTGGTGCGGGCCGGCAGCGCGGTGCCCACCTCGAGCACCTGCACCGAGTCGTCGGGCCGGAAGACGTGGTGGACCACGACGACCTCGTCCTCGCCGGCCAGCGTGGCCAGGCGGACGGCGTGCCCGCTGCGAGCAGCCAGGGCGTCGGCCCAGTTGGAGGAACGGGCGCGCAGCTCGTTGACGTCCAGGTGGCTGCCCAGTCGCAGGATCCCGGCGCCGACGGCGTAGTGGCCGGTGGTCCGGTCCTGTTCCACGTAGCCGACGTGCAGCAGGGTCCGCAGCAGGCTGTGCGTGGTGGTCTTGGCCAGCCCGACGGACTCGGCGATGTCGGTGACGCCCAGCGTGCCGCCGGAGGCCGCGACGACCTGCAGGATGGCCGCAGCTCGCTCGATCGACTGCACGGTGCCCGGCACGACGACCGACGCTAGGGCATGCCGGGGCCGGATGGCGGCCCCCCAGCTGTGCGACATGGTCGAACGGCGCGCCTCGTCGCCGACGCGGAGGTCGACCTACCGTGGGTGCCAGAGGCCACATCGAGGTGCGCCGGCCCGGCGCCACCTCGCCAGCACGTGCCCGTCCTCGTGACGGGACGTTCCGAGGAGTCCGCATGACCGCAGTACGCCCGCTCGGCCCCGAGCAGCGCGCGCAGGCCTGGGCAGAGCTCGTCAAGGGCGAGTTCGAGGTCCTCGTCGTCGGTGGCGGGGTGACCGGCGCCGGCGTCGCGCTGGACGCGGCCACCCGCGGGCTGCGGACGGCGCTGGTCGAGGCCCGCGACTTCGCCAGCGGCACGTCCTCCCGGTCCTCCAAGCTCTTCCACGGCGGCCTGCGCTACCTGGAGCAGTTCGACTTCGGCCTGGTCCGCGAGGCGCTGCACGAGCGCGACCTGTCGGTGAACCGGATCGCCCCGCACCTGGTCAAGCCGGTGCCGTTCCTCTACCCGCTGACCCACCGCGGATGGGAGCGGCCCTACGTCACCGTCGGCCTGGCGCTCTACGACGGGCTCGCCCGCCTCGGCGCGCTGTCGGAGCCGATGCCGGGTCAGAAGCACCTCACCCGGACCGGCGCCCGGCGGCTGTTCCCCGCGCTCAAGCCCGATGCGCTGGTCGGTGCCGTGCGGTACTACGACGCGCAGGCCGACGACGCGCGGCACACCCTCACCGTGGCGCTCACCGCCGCGGCGTACGGCGCCACCGTGCTGAACTCCGCCGAGGTCGTCGCCTTCAACCACGCCGGCGGCCGGGTGATCGGCGTCCGCGTCCGTGACGTGGAGACCGGGCAGGAGGTCGACGTCCGCAGCGAGGTGGTGGTCAACGCCACCGGGGTGTGGACCGACGACATCCAGACCATGGTCGGGGGGCGGGGCCGGTTCCACGTCCGGGCCAGCAAGGGCGTGCACATCGTCGTCCCGCGCGACCGGATCAACGGCGAGACCGGCATCATCCTGCGCACCGAGAAGTCGGTGTTGTTCGTCATCCCGTGGGGCAGCCACTGGATCATCGGGACCACCGACACCGATTGGGCGCTGGACAAGGCGCACCCGGCGGCCAGCAAGGCCGACATCGACTACATCCTCGAGCACGTCAACCGGGTGCTGTCGGTGCCGATCGGGCACGACGACATCACCGGCGTCTACGCCGGGCTGCGGCCGCTGCTGTCCGGGGAGGAGGAGTCGACCAGCCAGCTCTCCCGGGAGCACGCCGTCGCCCGGCCGATGCCCGGGGTGATCGCCGTGGCCGGTGGCAAGTACACGACCTACCGGCCGATGGCCGCCGACGCGGTGGACGCCGTGGCCGAGGACGTCACCCGCCGGGTGCCGCCGAGCGTCACCGAGAACATCCCGCTGGTCGGCGCCGAGGGCTACGCGGCGATGGTCAACTCCCTCGACGGGCTCTCCGAGCGCTGGGGCATCCCGCGGTTCCGGGCCGAGCACCTGCTCAACCGGTTCGGCTCGCTCACCCCGGAGGTGCTGGCGCTGGCCGCGGACGCCCCGGAGCTGCTGGAGCCGGTGCCGGGCGCCGAGGAGTACCTGATGGTGGAGATGGTGTGGGGGTGCGCGCACGAGGCCGCGCTGCACCTGGACGACCTGCTCGCCCGGCGCACCCGCATCTCGATCGAGACCCCGCACCGGGGCGTCGAGTCGGCCGAGCCGGTCGCCCGCGCCGTCGCCACGGTGCTGGGCTGGGACGCCGAGCGGATCGCCAACGAGGTGGACAGCTACCGGGCCCGGGTGGAGGCCGAGCGGCGCTCGCAGGAGGCGGCCGACGACCAGGAGGCCGACGCCGCCCGGGTCGCCGCACCCGACACCCGCCGCGTCGCCGTGGGCCGCGCCCTCGGCTGACGCCGCTCAGCGTTGACGCAGCACCCCCGACCCCGTGGGGCCAAAGTCGCGACTTTGGCCCCGATCATGACCTGATCAACGGCCGTACTCCTGGACCAACGCTGGTGCGGGCGGACGGCCGTTGCTGCGGTGGGACGCCGACCCGCCGACAACGCCGACCCGGTGACGACTCGGGTGGCCGGCGGTCTTGCTGATACAGGGATGTATCCAATACGGTCATGCATCGTGATGGACATCGAGGTGGCTCGCCCGAAGCGGCGCCGCGAGGCCACTGTGGAGCGGCTGCTGGACGCCGCTCTGGAGACCTTCGCCGAGCAGGGGTTCGCCGCGGCCAGTGTCGAGGACATCTGCAACCGCGGCGGTTTCACCCGCGGCGCCTTCTACTCCAGCTTCAAGACCAAGGACGAGCTGTTCGCGGCACTGATGACCCGGGAGGTCGACCGCGACCTCGCCCGGGTCGCCGAGCAGCTCACCGGGCTGAGCGCCGAACCCGACCCGCTGGCCGCTGCGGTCGACCGGGTGCTGGGCGCGTTCCGCTGCGACCGCACCTGGACCCTGGTGGTCACCGAGTACACGCTGCACGCCGCCCGGCAGCCCGAGGCCGCCGAGGTGCTGCGCCGGCACGAGGAGCAGGTCGGGAGCCGGCTGGCCGAGCTGGTCGACCGGACGGCTGCCGAGGCGGGTCTCCCGCTCGTGCTGCCGGCCGCCGAGGTGGTCGGCGCGGTCACGGCGCTGCTCAACGGGTTCGCCCTGCTGTCGCTCACCGCGGACGGCGACCTGGAGCCGCTGCGACGCACCGCCCTGCTCTCGCTCGTCCGCGGCGCCGTCGCCGGCCAGAAGGAGACCTGATGTCCACCCTGCTCTACCGGCTCGGCCGGCTGGCCTACCGCCGCCGCGTGCTCTTCTCCGCGGCCTGGCTGGTGGTGCTCGGCGCCGTCATCGCGCTGTTCGTCACCGTCGGCGGCGAGTTCGACGACGAGTTCACCATCCCCGGCTCGGAGTCCCAGGCGGCGCTGGACCAGCTGGACGCCGTCTCCCCCGCCGCCGCCGGGGCCAGCGCGCAGCTGGTGCTCATCGCCCCCGAGGGCGCCACGGTCACCGACCCGCAGTACGCCGTGGCGATCGAGGACGTCGTCGCCGCGGCCGGTCAGGTCGACCTGGTCGCCGCCGTCCAGGATCCCCTGCAGACCTCGGCGATCAGCCCGGACGGGCGCGCGGCGCTGGCCTCGGTGCAGTACTCCGTGCAGGCCGAGGGGCTGGCCGAGGACGCGCTGGAGGAGCTGCAGGGCGCGACGACGGCGGCCACCGACGCCGGCATGCAGGTCGAGGTCGGCGGCGGGGCGTTCAACACCGGCGCGGTCACCATCGGCCCCACCGAGCTGATCGGCGTCGCCGTCGCCGTGCTCGTGCTGGTGCTCACCTTCGGCTCGCTGCTCGCCGCCGGGATGAACCTGCTGACCGCGCTGGTCGGGGTGGCGATCGGCCTCACCGGGCTGCTGGCGCTCTCCGGCGTCATCACGCTGTCGTCGACCGCACCGACGCTGGCGCTGATGATCGGCCTCGCGGTCGGCATCGACTACACGCTGTTCATCCTGTCCCGGCACCGCTCGCAGCTGGCCACCGGCATGGACCCCGAGGAGTCCGCCGGGCGGGCCACCGGCACCGCCGGGTCCGCGGTCGTGTTCGCCGGGCTGACCGTCGTGATCGCGCTGTCCGGGCTGACCGTGGTCGGCATCCCGTTCCTCACCGTCATGGGCCTGGGCGCGGCCGGCACCGTGTTCGTCGCCGTCCTGGTCGCGCTGACCCTGCTGCCGGCGCTGCTGGGCTTCGCCGGCGCCCGGCTCGCCCCGAAGCCCGGGTCCCGGGCGGCTCGCCGGGAGCACGCGCTCGCCGAGCACGCCGGGGCGGCGGCCGGCACCGGCGGTGCCCGGTGGGCGGCGTTCGTCACCCGCCGTCCGGCGCTCACCGTGCTGGTGACCGTGGTGGGCCTGCTGGTGATGGCCATCCCGGCGCTGCAGCTGCGGCTGGCGCTGCCCGACGCCGGCACCGCTGCGGCCGACAGCCCGGAGCGGCAGGCCTACGACGCGGTCAGCGAGTACTTCGGGCCGGGTGTGAACGGCCCGCTCATCGTCTTCCTCGATGGGCTCGACCCGGCGACCGCCGAGCAGACCGTCGGCCAGGCCGCCGTCGCGATCGGTGGTACCCCGACCGGGCAGCCCGGCGAGTTCACCGGCGGGCTGGACGACGTCGCCTACGCCTCGCCGCAGCTGCTGGCCGACGGCAGCGCGGCGATCGTCCAGGTGGTGCCGGAGAGCGGCCCGCAGGACGAGGCGACCACCCAGCTGGTCGCCGACCTGCGCGATCTCGGTGTCGACCTGGAGTCCGAGACCGGCGCCGAGGAGGTCGCGGTGACCGGGCAGACCGCCGTCGCCATCGACGTCTCCGACCGGCTGGCCGGCGCGCTGCTGCCCTTCACCGTGGTGGTCGTCGGGCTCGCGCTGATCCTGCTGCTGCTGGTGTTCCGCTCGATCCTGGTGCCGATCAAGGCCGCGCTGGGCTTCCTGCTGTCCGTCGGCGCCTCGTTCGGCGCGGTCGTCGCCGTCTTCCAGTGGGGCTGGCTGATGGACGTCTTCGGTGTGCCCACCACCGGGCCGGTGATCAGCTTCATGCCGATCCTGCTGATGGCGGTGCTCTTCGGCCTGGCGATGGACTACGAGGTCTTCCTGGTCTCCCGGATGCGCGAGGAGTTCGTGCACGGCGGCGCGCCGCGGGAGTCGGTCGTCGCCGGCATGCGGCACGCCTCGCGGGTCGTCGTCGCGGCCGCGCTGATCATGTTCTCGGTGTTCGCCAGCTTCGTGCACATCGACGACGTGACGGTGAAGGCGATCGCCTTCGGCCTGGCGGTGGGCGTGCTGGTCGACGCCTTCGTCGTCCGGATGACCCTGGTGCCGGCGGTCCTGGCGCTGGTCGGCCGCTCGGCGTGGTGGCTGCCGCGCTGGCTGGACCGGGTGCTCCCCGACCTGGACGTGGAGGGTGCGAAGCTGGACCGGGCCGAACCGGTCGAGCGCACACCGGAGCCGGTCGCCGGCTGAAGGCTGGACCGCCAGACCGCCCGGGTGGCCCGGACACCGGCAGAGGGGCCACCGCCGGGCCGCGACCCTGCCACCGACGACCAGCCCAGCTGGACGCCCCCGGCTGGTGACCAACAGGGCTGGGCCCGGCGTGCGTGCGTCAGATCCCGGCGCCGGCACCCACCCGGTCCAGCGCCGCGCGGGTGAACTCGTCGGTGGTCGCCGTGCCGCCGAGGTCACCCGTGGACACTCCGCCGGCGAGCGTGCCGAAGGCGACGTCGAGCAGTTCCGCACCGGCTTCGGGGTGGCCGAGGTGGTCCAGCATCATCGACGCCGACCACATGGCCCCCAGCGGGTTGGCCCGCCCCTGCCCGGCGATGTCCGGCGCGGAGCCGTGTACCGGCTCGAACATGGACGGGAAGTCGCGCTCCGGGTTGAGGTTCGCCGCCGGGGCCACGCCGATGCTGCCGGCGACTGCCGCGGCCAGGTCGCTGAGTATGTCGCCGAACAGGTTGGAGCCGACGATCACGTCGAAGCGGCCCGGGTCCAGGACCAGCTTGGCGCAGAGCGCGTCGATGTGCTCCTTGTCGGTCCGGACGTCGGGGTGCCGCAGGGCGGCCTCGGCCACCAGCTCGTCCCAGAAGGGCATGGTGTGCACGATCCCGTTGCTCTTGGTCGCCGAGGTCAGGTGGCGGCCACGGCCTGCCGCCTGGGCGTAGGCGTACTCCACCACCCGGGTCACGCCCTTGCGGGTGAAGACGGATTCCTGGACAGCGAGCTCGTCGGCGGTGCCCCGGCCCATCCGCCCGCCGATCTCGGAGTACTCGCCCTCGACGTTCTCCCGCACCACGACGAGGTCGACGTCGCCGGCCTCGGCGCCGCGCAGCGGACTGGGCACCCCCTGGAGCACCTTGATCGGGCGCAGGTTGACGTACTGCTGGAACTCCCGGCGGATCGGGATCAGCAAGCCCCACAGCGACACGTGGTCCGGCACTCCCGGCCAGCCGACGGCACCCAGGAGCACGGCATCGTGCCCGCGGATCTGGTCCAGCCCGTCGGCGGGCATCATCGCGCCCTCGGCCAGGTACCGCTCGCACGACCAGTCGAAGGAGTCGTAGGTGAAGGTGATCCCGTGCCGCCGTCCGACGGCGTCGAGCAGTGCCTGGGCGGGCGGCAGCACCTCGGTGCCGATGCCGTCCCCGGGGACGAGTGCGATGCGGTAGCCGGTCATGAGCCCAGTGCACCGCCGGGTGTGATGCGGGTCAAAGACGGAGTCACTGCCCAGCCGAGAGGCTGCGCCTATTGATCGGCCGGTCCGTTGACCTCGCCCGCCACGGTGAGGAAGGCGATCGCCGCCGGACTCAGCCTCGCCGGTCGGTGCACCAGGGCCACCTCCAGGGCTTCGGCGGAGGCGAGGTCCCGGACGGCGGCACCGGCGGCCTCGGCGAGCTCCCGCCACGACTCGCTCACCACGGCGACCCCCACGCCGGCGAGCACCAGGGGCAGGACTGCCTCCCGGTGCTCCACCTCGACGGCGAACCGGCTGCCTGCGGCCCGCCGGCGCACGTCCTCGGCGACCCGGCGCATCCCGGTGCCCTCCTGGCCGACGATCAGCGGGTACCCCGCGAGGTCGGCGGGCTCGACCGGGTCTCCCGGGGGAAGGGCACCTGCGTCCACGCCCAGGAGCACGAACCGTTGGGTCTCCACCGTCTGGACCTGGAGGTCGCCGAGCCCGGCCAGCGGCGGTGGGCCGGCCACCAACCCGACCTCGGCGTCGCCGGCGGCGAGCATGGCCCGGACCTCCGGTGGCGTGCTCGCCCCCCGGATGGAGATCTGCACGAGAGGATGCCGGGCGACGAACGCGGCGATCAACCCGGTGAGCGGGCTGACCGACTGTGAGGGCATCGCTGCGATGACCAGCTCCCCGCCCTGCAGTCCCTCGACAGCCTCGACGGTGGCCCGGGCGACGTCCAGGGCGTGCATGACCTCGCGGGCCGGGGACACCAGGGCGTGCCCGGCCGGGGTGAGCACCAACCGCCTGCCGGTGCGGTGGAACAGGAGGCTGCCGAGGTCGCGCTCGAGTGTGCGCAGCGACTGGGAGACGGAGGGCTGGGCCACGAAGAGCTGCTCTGCCGCGCGGTGCACGCTGCCCGCGTCCACGACGGCGAGGAAGTACCGGAGCTGACGGGCGTCCACGGTCCTCCGATCAGCTGGCGATAGCCGAAACCTATCGGACCGCCAGGAACCAGGTCTTGGACCTGCGAACCGGCGCAGCACTTCACTGGCTCGTGTTGTGACGGGCGGCACTGCCGCCGCCCGTCCACCCGGCTCCAAGGAGAGCAACGTGTCCGACGCCTGGCTCCTCGTCCACACCGGCATCGCGATCGCCGCCATCGTCCTGCTGATCACCTGGGC
>Ga0210040_10007827_pt1 | contig 12811 bp, 9 predicted proteins | sample CryGeyCG12114_NA_FD_185462 | JGI IMG/M metagenome (GOLD analysis project Ga0210040, IMG submission 185462) | Groundwater microbial communities from aquifer - Crystal Geyser CG19_WC_8/21/14_NA (SPAdes) (version 2) | ecosystem: Environmental > Aquatic > Deep subsurface > Groundwater | place: USA... | reverse complement strand
CGGCTCGAAGCAGATGTTCCGCAACTCCGCCGGCGTGCAGTCCGCCGCCTGGGAGAAGTACGCCATCCTGGCGTCCCTGGTGCTGACCCTGGCCGTGCTGCTGGTCTCGCTGTGGAGGGCCCGCGTCCTGCTCCCGGCCCGCCGGTCCGTGGTCGTGCTGCTGCTCGGCATCGCGATGATCTACCCGATCATCCCGGCAGGGCATCTGACCGTCGCTACCGCCGAGGTGGGCGACCGGTCCGCGGGCTTCGTCTTCCTCGGTGTCGCCTTCGTCGTGGCGTGGTGGATCTGGCAGCGTCCGATGCGCACCAGGCGCTCGCTGCTGCTCGGGATCGGGGCGAGCGTGGTGTTCATCGGCAGCGTCGTGCTGGGCGCCGGCAGCATCACCAGCCAGCTCCCCGGGCCGTTCCGCGTCTCGGACGACGCCCGGAGCGTCGACGCCGACAACCTGGCCGCGGCCGACTGGATGTCGGGTCACCTGCCCCACGACAGCGTCGTGTACGGCGACCGCGTCGGCGGCCTGCTCGCCGGGGCCTACGGCGACCAGTTCGTGGTCACGCACGTCGGCACCCGCATCGACGCCTCGCGGCTGCTGCTGGACCCGGCGTACGGGCCCCAGGACGTCGCCCTGATCCGCAAGGCCGGCATCCGCTACCTGATCGCGGACCGGCGCGACGCCAACGGCCTGCCCAACCAGGACGTCTACATCGAGTCCGGGGAGTTCGGCGAGGACGGCCGGACCACGCCGGTCCCGGCTGCCGCGCTGCGCAAGTTCTCGTCCGTGCCCGGGGTCGACGCCGTCTACGACAACGGCTCGATCGTCATCTACGACCTGGGGGCGCTCGATGCGAAGTGACCTGATCTGGCGCGCACTGCTTCCCGTGGCCGCCGGGGTCGCACTGCTGGCGGGCGCACCGCAGGCGGTCGCCGGCGGGCTGGCCCTGACGGGTCTCGCGCTCGCCGCCGAGCGCCTGGTGCGGTTGCGCGGCACCGGGCTCGGCGACCGGGTGCTGGTCGGCGTCGGAGGCCTGCTCGTGGTGCTGGTGCTGACCGGCATGCTGCTCGGCTCCACAGCCCTCGGGCTGAGCCCCGCCACCTGGGTGATCGCGGTGGCGATCCTCACCGCCGTCGGCCTCGCGTGCGCTGCGCTCACGCCCGCGCGCGCCGCGTCGGCGGCCACCGGCGCCCCCACCAGGGAGTTGATGCGCAGGGGGCTGCTCCTGGTGCCCTGGGTCGCTGTCGCCGCGGTGGTGGTGGTCCTCCTGGTGAGGTCGTCCGGAGCGTCCCTGGCCACCGCCGACCGTCCGCCGCTGCAGATGTCCTTCGGCCGCGTCTCGGGGACCACGGTGCAGGTCGTCGTCTCCTCCAGCCGCGCCGTCGGCCCGCTCGAGGTGCGCGCCTCCTCCGGCGGCGACGACATCAGCTACCCGCTGTTCCGGGTGCCCCGCGACGGCTCCGTCACCACCACGCTCTCGATCCCCCGCACGGGTCGCTACGTGGTCACCCTGAACCGCCCCGACCAGACCACCGCCCTCCGCACGCTGATCCTCGACAGGTGATCCGATGACCGCACCCACCCACCCGCGCCCTCGCGTCCTGATGGTGGTGCAGCGGTTCTTCCCCGAGATGGGGGGCATCGAGACCCACGTCGCCGAGGTCGCCTCCCGACTGGCGGCGGCCGGGGAGTTCGAGGTCACCGTGCTGACCACCGACCGCAGCGGTGAGCTTCCGCGCCAGGAGAGCCACGACGGCTACCGGATCCTGCGCCGCCGCTCCTGGCCCACCGACAAGGACTACTACCTGTCGCCTGGTCTGGCCCCGGAGATCGCCCGGGGTGGCTACGACCTCGTGCACGTCCAGGGCATCCACACCTTCGTGCCGCCGCTGGCGATGGCCACCGCCCGGGCCGCAGGCACGCCGTACGTGCTGACGTTCCACAGCGGCGGCCACTCCTCGGCCGCCAGGCGACGCGTGCGCGGCCTGCAGTGGCGGCTGCTCGCGCCGCTGCTGCGCGGAGCCGCCCACCTGATCGCCGTCAGCCGGTTCGAGCGCTCGCACTTCTCCGAGGCCACCGGCATCGATCCCGCCCGGTTCACCGTCGTGGCCAACGGGGGCGCCCTGCCCCCGACGCCCCAGGACGTGACGCCGAGGCGCGGACGGATCGTCTCCAGCGGGCGGCTCGAGCGCTACAAGGGCCACCACCGGGCGATCGAGGCGCTGCCACTGGTCCGCGAGCGGCTGCCGGAGGCCGATCTGCTGATCCTCGGCAGCGGCGACTACGAGGGCGAGCTCCGCTCGCTCGCGGCCCGGCTCGGGGTCGCCGACGCCGTCGAGATCCGGCACCTGGCCCCCACCGACCGCGCGGCGATGGCGCGCGAGCTGGGCACCGCCGGGGTGATGGCGGCCCTGTCGAGCTACGAGGCGCACCCCGTCGCCATCATGGAGGCGGTCACCCTGGGTCTGCCCGTGGTCGGGTTCGACGTCGCCGGCACGGGCGACCTGGTGGAGGACGGGCTGGTCACCGGCATCCCCGAGGACGCCTCGACCCGCACGGTCGCCGACGCGTTGACCGCCGCACTGGAGGCGACCGCCGGGCGTCCGGGTCCGCACCGGCCGCGGGCCCTCGAGCTGCCGACCTGGGAGACCACGGCCGAAGGCGTCGCCTCGGTGTACCGCCTGGTGCTGTCCGGGCGTGCCCACCGGTGACGACGCCCCCCGCCGACCCAGCGACGTCTGCGCAGCTCGACGTCGTCCACGTCATCGCCACCCTCACCGCCGGTGGCGCCGAACGCCAGCTGGAGATGCTGACCGCCCACTCGCGCCACCGCACCAGCGTCGTGGCGCTCTACGGCACCGGCGGCATCGCCGACGCGATGCGCGCCGCCGGACGACCCGTGCTGGAGCTGCGGGCGGCCGGCTGGCACAAGCTCCTGGTGCCGCTCACCCTGGCCCGACGGCTGCGGCGCTGCCGACCCGACGTGGTCCACGTGCACCTGCTGTCCGGCCAGCTCCTGGGCATCCCGGCGGCTCGGCTGGCCCGGGTCCCCCTGGTGGTGTCCACCGAGCACTCGCTGATGGACGACACCATCGAGGGCCGCCCCCACAGCTGGTGGTTGCGGTTCCTGTACCGCCTGCTGGAGCGGATGAGCAGTCACACGATCGCCGTCTCCGACGTCACCGCGGAGCGCCTGCAGCGCTGGGGGGTGCGTCGCGACCGGGTCTCGGTCGCCGAGCTGGGCGTCGACCTCGACAGCCTGGGGTTCGACCCCGCGGCACGCCTGTCGGTACGCCGTGAGCTGGGCATCGGGCCGGACACCCACGTGATCGGCGCCGTCGGTCGGCTCGAGCCCGTCAAGCGGATGCACGTCGTGCTCCGCGCCTGCGCCCCGCTGCTGCGGGAAGGTTCGGTGCTCCTCGTGGCCGGCGCCGGGCCGCTGCTGGAGCAGCTGCGTGCCCTCGCCGCCGAGCTCGGCATCGGCGACCGGGTGCGCTGGTTGGGCTCCCGCGACCGGATCGGGACCGTGCTGAGCGGGGTGGACGTGCTGGTCAGCGCGTCCGCCGACGAGACCTTCGGCATGGCGGTCGTCGAGGCGGTCGCCTCCGGTCTTCCGGTCGTCTACGTCACCTGCCCGGCGCTGGAGGACCTGCCCGAGCGACCCCCGGGTGCCGTGCACGTGCCGTCCACCGGGGATGACGACGTGGACACCCGACGTCTCGCCGACGCGCTGGCCGCGCGGCGCGAGGAAACGGGGCAGCAACGGTGGTCCGTGCCCACCTCCCTCACCCTCCACTACGGCGCCCAGGCGGCCGCCGACCGGGTCGACGCGGTCTACGACCGACTGCTGGCCCGGCGTGGCTGAGCGGGCCGTCGCCGGCCGGCTCGTGGCCGTCGCAGCGGTCCTGGTGACGCTTGCGGTGGCCGCCACGCTGCTGGTGCTCGCAGCCACCTCGAAGACCGGCGACAAGGACGACTTCGTCACCCGGCAGGGCTCGACCCTGCGCGTCGACGGGTCGAGGTTCCGCTTCGTCGGCTTCAACCTCTACGACGCGGCCGCCTCGGACGTGTACTCCTGCTCGCCGAGCACCCGTCTCGACGACGCCGGACTGGACGAGGCGATGCGCACCATCAAGTCCTCGGGTGGCACCGTGGTGCGGTTCTGGGCCTACCAGACCTACACCGCCGGGGGCACCGACTTCTCCGCCGTCGACCGGGTGCTGGCGGCGGCCAGGGCGCACGGTCTGCGGGTGCTGCCCGTGCTCGAGGACGGGCCGGGCGACTGCTCGACGGGTGCGTCCGGGGTCTCGCTCGACCAGGTCGACGGGGGCACCTGGTACGCCGGGGGCTACCGCGAGCCGCTCGGCACCGCAGCCATCTCCTACCGTGCCTACGTCGCCCGGGTGACCCACCACTACCGCGACGACCCCACGATCCTGGCCTGGTCGTTGATGAACGAGGCGGAGACCGCCCAGCGCGACGACCAGGGACGCAGCCAGCTCGTCGACTTCGCCCGCGACGTCTCCGCGGTCGCCCACGCCGCCGACCCCCACCACCTGGTCACCCTGGGCACCCAGTCCAACGGGGCGCCGGGTGCCAGCGGGGCCGACTTCTCCGCCGTCTACGGGCTGGCCGGGCTGGACCTCACCGAGGTCCACGACTGGGGCCGCTACGGGGGCGACGACCAGGCCATGCCGGGCGCGGCGGCCGGCGGTGGCCTCCCGGAGCCCAGCGCGTGCAGCGCGACCGATGCCCAGCTCGCCTGCTCCTTCGTGCTGGCCGAGCAGCTCGACAAGCCCATCGTCGTCGGAGAGGCGGGGATCGCGGCCACCGACGCCGCCGGCCGCGTCCGCCGGGCCCGACTGTTCTCGGCCAAGCTGACCGCGGCGTTCGAGGCGGGCGCGTCGGGCTACCTGCTCTGGCAGCTCAACCGCACCAACACCGACACCTACGCCGTCCTCCTCGGCACCGACGACCCGGTGTACGCCGTCCTGCGCCGCACCGCGGACCGGTGGTCCTCGGGCCCCTGATGCCTGCAGGCGAACCCGCCATTGTGCCGCAGGCGCCTCCGGAGCGGAGCGGTTCGCACGAGTTCGCCGGACCCTGCTAGACCGCCGGCGAGGCAGTCCGCACACTTTGTGGATTCACGGCCAAATGTCCGATATGCATGGTTATCTCGACCCGTGACCACGCTCTCGCCCCTGGCCGCTCGTCTCGTCGCCGACCCCGTGTCCTCGGTCGCCAGGACCCCGCTCAGCCGTCGCGCGGTCCTCGGTGCCGGCCTCACCGCCACGGCCCTGTCGGTGAGTGGCCTCACAGGTCCGGTCGCCTCGGCGGCCGTGTCGAAGCGGCGCACCGTGCACCGGTTGACCATGACCGACCGTGGCATGGTGCAGCGCGCGGGCGCCCACTTCCGGGCGGGCGGGATCAACGCCTTCCAGCTCATCACCAACGACTACCCGAAGCCCCGGCTGATGTCGCACCAGGAGATCGACTCCCTGCTGCACAAGGCGGTCGCCGTCGGTGCCACGGTGGTTCGGGCACACACCCTGGCGGCGTCGGTCGGCAACCCGCACACCCTCGTGAGAGGTGTCTCGGGCAGCGGACCGTCCCCCACGATCACCTACGACCCGGCCGTCTGGGCCCGGATCGACTACGCCGTGTGGCGCGCCGGCCGGCTGGGCCTGTACCTGGTCGCACCCTTCGTGGACGAGCTGGGCTACTACCACGGCGGCAAGCGGCACTGGGTCGACTTCCGGCGCCCCGGCACGGTCAGCCTCGACCCCCAGGTCAAGGCTGCCGGCTCACCGCAGCAGCGGGCCGCCGAGGACGCGTTCTACACCGACCAGCAGATCGGCTGGGACTTCGACCAGTACATCCGCGACTGGCTGCACCACGTCAACCCGCGCACCGGGCTGGCGCTCAAGGACGACCCGACGCTGTCGGTGGTCCAGGTCGGCAACGAGCTGTGGACCGCGGCCCAGGACGCACCCGGGTGGGTGGCCGAGAAGGCGGCGCTGATCAAGCGCATCTCGCCGAAGACCCTGGTGATGGACTCCGGGGCGGACGGCCTCGCGGTCCAGGACATGGCGTGGGCGTCGTCCCAGGTGGACATCCTGGAGACGCACCCCTACACGACCTTCGACGCCTCCGACGTGACCCGGATGGCACGCTTCGCGGCGTCGCACGGCAAGGCGTTCGCGGTCGGCGAGTACGCCTGGTCCAAGCACGACGCACCGGCCATCGAGAAGGCGGTGCGCCACAGCGGCAACGTCTTCACCTCCGCGCTGTGGTCGTTGCAGAACGACCGCGACCTCCACAACGCCGGGGCGGCCTTCGGCACCGACGACGTCTCGTTCCGGGTGCCCGGCACAGGAACGGTGCGGCGCGCAGCCGTCGCCCGGGTGCGACGTCATCACCGACTCCTGGTCAAGGGCGCCGCCGCCGCACGGTCCCCCGCCGCGCTCGTGACCTCCAAGACCGGCTGAGCGGCGCGGTGCCGACCGACCGACGTGACCCGCGGCACACCTGCGGGTACCTTGAGCCGCGACAGGGGCCGACGAGCGACGACTGCCCCGCGATCGGAGTGGCACGATGAGTGGTCCGAGGCGGATCCAGCGCCGGCGCCGGCGCGGGTGGCGACTTCCCGATCGAGCGGTCTACGTCGGCCGCCCCACGGTCTGGGGCAACTGGTACCGCGTGAGCAGGAGCAGTGCCTACCACGGCCTGCCCGGGTCCTGGTTCGTGATGGACGACAGCGGCACGGCGTACCACCCGGCGGAGGACACCCAGCGCTCCGCGCGCCAGCTGGCCGTCGAGCTCTTCGCGACCTCGGTCGCGGACGGGCGGGACCCGCGCCTCACCCAGGCGCAGATCCGGTCCGAGCTCGCCGGACGCGACCTGGTGTGCTGGTGCCCGAGCACGGAGCCGTGCCACGCCGACGTGCTGCTCGCCGTCGCGAACGAGCCGAGCGCCCACTCGGCCCCTGCTCGACCGGTGTTCGGGCGTCGCGCCCGCGAGGCGCGCGAGAGCCTCGAGCAGCCCGGGCAGCGCCGCACCGCGCCGCCGAGGTGACGTCCGACGGTGATCCTCGCGACACCACCTTCCTGGCGCGCGGCCCGGCTGTGAGAGGTTGCCGGGACGGACTAACCTGGGCACGGTTCAACCTGACGTTGCAGCAGTGAGCTCATACCGTGGAAGAGGCGATTGCGGCCGTGGCCGAGTCATCCCGAGGCACATCCACCCCTGGTCGACCGACCGGGAACGGGCCGGGCGGTGACCCAGGGAGCGACTTCGGGGCCAACGAGTGGCTCGTCGACGAGATGCGCGAGCGGTTCGACAAGGATCCCTCCAGCGTCGACCAGGTGTGGTGGGACTTCTTCACCGACGGCCCGGCGGGCGGCTCGACGAACGGCGCGGGCACGACCTCCACCAGCACCTCGGGCAACAGCTCGGGCAACGGCTCGGGCAAGGCCGAGAGCAACGGCTCCGGCGCGAACGGCGCAAAGCCCGCAGCAGGGGCTTCCGACAAGCCAGCACCCGCCACCGCGACCAAGGCGCCCACCAAGGCGCCCGCGAAGCCGGCGGCTGTCGCGGCCCCGGTCCCCAAGGAGCCGGAGAAGGCACCGGCGGCCGAGGCCACCGACGAGCCCGCCTTCACCGTGCTGCGCGGCGCGACCGCACGGACGGTGTCCAACATGGACGCCAGCCTGGCGGTGCCCACCGCGACCAGCGTGCGCTCCGTGCCGGTCAAGCTGCTCATCGACAACCGCATCGTGATCAACAACCACCTGGCCCGGGCCCGCGGCGGCAAGGTGTCGTTCACCCACATCATCGGCTGGGCCCTGGTGCGGGCGCTGAAGACCATGCCGGAGATGAACAACGGCTTCGGCGTGGTCGACGGCAAGCCGAACCTGATCACCCCCGCGCACATCAACCTCGGCCTGGCCATCGACATGGCCAAGCCCGACGGCACCCGCCAGCTGCTGGTCCCCTCGATCAAGGCCACGGAGTCGATGGACTTCGCGTCGTTCTGGTCGGCCTACGAGGACCTGGTCCGCAAGGCGCGCGGCGGCAAGCTCGCCGTCAGCGACTTCACCGGCACCACGATCAGCCTCACCAACCCCGGCACGATCGGGACCAACCACTCGGTGCCGCGGCTGATGGCCGGCCAGGGCACGATCGTCGGCGTCGGGTCGATGGACTACCCGCCGGAGTACCAGGGCGCCTCCGAGGACACGCTGAACCGCAGCGCGGTCAGCAAGGTCATGACGCTCACCTCGACCTACGACCACCGCGTCATCCAGGGCGCGCAGTCCGGTGAGTTCCTCAAGCGGATGCACGGGCTCCTGCTCGGCGAGGACAACTTCTACGACGACATCTTCCGGGCCCTGCGGATCCCCTACGAGCCGATCCGCTGGCGCAAGGACATCTCGACCGATCACGATGACGAGGTCAGCAAGCAGGCCCGGATCCTCGAGCTGATCCACGCCTACCGGGTCCGCGGCCACATCATGGCCGACACCGACCCGCTGGAGTACCAGCAGCGCAATCACCCCGACCTCGAGATCGAGACCCACGGCCTGACCATGTGGGACCTCGACCGCGAGTTCGCGACCGGCTCCTTCGGTGGCGATGGCCGGCGGTTCATGAAGCTGCGCAACATCCTGGGCATCCTGCGCGACTCCTACTGCCGCACGGTCGGCATCGAGTACATGCACATCCAGGACCCCGAGCAGCGCAGCTGGATCCAGGAGCGCGTCGAGCTCCCGCACCAGAAGCCGCCGCGCGAGGAGCAGTTGCGGATCCTGGAGAAGCTCAACCAGGCCGAGGCCTTCGAGACCTTCCTGCAGACCAAGTTCGTCGGCCAGAAGCGGTTCAGCCTCGAGGGCGGCGAGACCACGATCCCGCTGCTCGACGAGCTCTGCGAGGCCTCAGCGGACGACGGTCTCGACGAGGTCACGATCGGGATGGCCCACCGCGGCCGGCTCAACGTGCTCGCCAACATCGTCGGCAAGAAGTACAGCCAGATCTTCCGCGAGTTCGAGGGCAACATCGACCCTCGGACCGTGCAGGGCTCCGGCGACGTGAAGTACCACCTCGGCGCCGAGGGCGAGTTCAGCGCCGGCTCCGGTGCGACCATCAAGGTGTCCGTCGCCGCGAACCCCTCTCACCTCGAGGCGGTCGACCCGGTGCTCGAGGGCATCGCCCGGGCCAAGCAGGACGTCCTCAACCAGGGCGTCGCGTTCCCGGTGCTCCCGCTCCTCGTCCACGGTGACGCCGCCTTCGCGGGCCAGGGCGTGGTGGCCGAGACGTTGAACCTCTCCCAGCTGCGCGGCTACCGCACCGGCGGCACCATCCACGTGGTCGTCAACAACCAGGTGGGATTCACCACCTCGCCGGCGGCCTCGCGGTCCTCGCTCTACTCCACCGACGTGGCCCGGATGGTGCAGGCGCCGATCTTCCACGTCAACGGCGACGACCCCGAGGCCTGCATCCGGGTGGCCCGGCTCGCCTTCGAGTACCGCCAGGCGTTCAAGAAGGACGTCGTCATCGACCTGGTCTGCTACCGGCGCCGGGGCCACAACGAGGGCGACGACCCGTCGTACACCCAGCCGCTGATGTACGACCTCATCGAGCAGAAGCGCTCGGTCCGCAAGCTCTACACCGAGTCCCTGATCGGTCGCGGCGACATCACCGTCGAGGAGGCCGAGCAGGTCCTGCGCGACTACCAGAGCCGACTCGAGCGGGTCTTCACCGAGGTCCGCGAGGCCGACGGCGAGGGTCCGGACGAGTGGACCACGGTGCCGGACTACCCGGAGAAGCACGCGGTCGAGGAGGCCACGGCGATCCCGATGGAGCTCCTGAAGCGGATCTCCGACGCCCACGTCAACGCACCCGACGGCTTCACGGTCCACCCCAAGGTGCTGCCGCAGCTGCAGCGTCGGGCGGCCGCGATCACCAGTGGGCCGATCGACTGGGGCACCGGCGAGATCCTCGCCTTCGGCTCGCTGCTGATGGACGGCCGCCCGGTCCGGCTCTCGGGCCAGGACTCCCGGCGCGGCACGTTCGTGTCCCGCTTCGCCACCATCATCGACCGCAAGAACGCCGACGAGTGGACGCCGCTGGCCAACCTCACCGAGGACCAGGCCCAGTTCTACGTCTACGACTCGCTGCTCTCGGAGTACGCCGTCCTCGGCTTCGAGTACGGCTACTCGGTGGCCCGACCCGACGCGCTGGTGCTGTGGGAGGCGCAGTTCGGCGACTTCGTCAACGGTGCCCAGACGGTGATCGACGAGTTCATCACCTCCAGCCACACCAAGTGGCGCCAGTCCTCCGGCGTCGTGCTGCTGCTGCCGCACGGCTACGAGGGCCAGGGCCCCGACCACTCCTCGGCGCGCATCGAGCGGTTCTTGACCATGGCCGCCGACGAAGCGTTCACCGTCGCCCAGCCGTCGACCCCGGCGAGCTACTTCCACCTGCTGCGCAAGCACTCCCTGGGCCGGGCGCACCGCCCGCTCATCGTCTTCACGCCGAAGTCGATGCTCAAGCGCAAGGAGGCCGCCTCACAGCCGGCGGACTTCACCGAGGGCACCTTCCGCCCGGTGATCGGCGACGCCGCGGTGGACCCCGACAAGGTGACCACCCTGCTGCTGTGCAGCGGCCGGATCACCTGGGACCTGATGGTCGAGCGCGGCAAGCGGCAGGGCGACGAGCCGACCACCGCCATCGTGCGCGTGGAGCAGCTCTACCCCCGCCCGGTCGAGGAGATCAAGGCCGAGCTGGCCCGCTTCCCGAACCTGCAGGAGGTGCGCTGGGTGCAGGACGAGCCCGCCAACATGGGGGCCTGGCCGCACTACGCGCTCAACCTCACCTCCGAGCTCGACGGGCTGCGCTTCAGCCGCATCTCGCGGCCGGAGTCCTCCTCCCCGTCGGTCGGCCAGCACGCCCGTCACGTCGAGGAGCAGAAGGCGATCCTCGAGCGGGCCTTCAGCTAGGCGGCACGGGTGTACTTCACCGACCGCGGGCTCGAGGAGCTCGAGACCAGGCGTGGCGACGAGGAGGTCACCCTCGCCTGGCTCGCCGAGCGCATGGGTGAGTTCGTCGACCTGAACCCGGAGTTCGAGGTGCCCGTCGAGCGGCTGGCCACCTGGCTGGCTCGCCTCGACGACCCCGACGACGAGTGATCGACCAGCGTCCGGTCCGACGCGTCGTCGCCTCGGACGACGCTCCCACGTTCTACGACGAGTGGCCGGCGACCGTGCCCGCTGTCGAACAGCTGCTGCGCGGCGGCTGGGACCTGCCGCCGGGTGTCACCCTGCTGGTCGGGGAGAACGGCAGCGGCAAGTCCACGCTCGTCGAGGCCATCGCCATGGCGTTCGGCCTGGCACCGGAGGGCGGGACGCGGTTCGGACGGCACACCACGCACGCCTCGGAGTCCCCGCTGCACGGGTGGCTGCGGCTGGAGCGCGGAGCCGGGGCGCCACGGTGGGGCTTCTTCCTGCGCGCGGAGACCATGCACGGCTACTACACCTACCTGGCCGAGGGTGCCGGTGGCCGGTTCGATCCCGACTTCCACGAGCTCAGCCACGGGGAGTCGTTCCTCGAGCTCCTCAACAGCCGCTTCGACTCCCCCGGTCTCTACTGCCTCGACGAGCCCGAGGCCGCACTGTCCTTCTCCGCCCAGATCGCGCTGGTCGGCCGGCTGCACGAGCTCGCGGCGTCCGGGGCGCAGGTCCTGTGCGCCACCCACTCGCCGCTGCTGGCCGCGCTCCCCGGCGCCCGCATCCTCGAGGTCGGCGACTGGGGCACCCGCCAGGTGGACTACGACGACCTCGAGCTGGTCCGCCACTGGCGGTCCTACCTCGAGGCGCCGATGCGCTACCTCCGCCACGTCCTCTGAGCCCGCCAGGCGACCAGACCCTGCGGCCGCTCGGACGTGCACTCGAGACGGCTTCCTGACTGTTCCCCGCGTGACGAGCTCGGTTCTGCGCCTCGAGTGCACGTCCGACCGGCCCTACCGCGTGAAGACCACCTTGCCGAAGATGTCGCCCTCGGCCATGGCGGCGAAGCCGTCGCGGGCCCGCTCGAGCGGGAGGACCTGGTCGATGACAGGACGGACGCCGGAGACGTCGAGGAGCTCGGCCAGTGCGGCGAGCTCGGTGCGGGTGCCCATGGTGGAGCCGATGACCCGCAGCTGGAGGAAGAAGATCCGGGTGAGCTCGGCGTTGTCGGGCTGCGGCCCGCTGGTCGTGCCGGAGACGACCAGGGTGCCGCCTGGTCGCAGCGCCTTGACCGAGTGCGACCAGGTCGCGCGGCCGACGGTCTCCATGACCGCGTCGACGCGTTGCGGCAGCCGGGCGCCGCTCTCGAGCACCTCGTGGGCGCCGAGGTCGAGGGCGCGCTGCCGCTTGGTCTCGTCGCGGCTGGTGGCGAAGACCCGGAGGCCACCGGCGCGGGCGAGGGCGATCAGGGCAGTGGCCACGCCGCCGCCGACGCCCTGGACCAGGACGCTGTCGCCGGGCTTCAGGCCGCCCTGCACGAACAGCATCCGGTACGCCGTGAGCCACGCGGTCGGCAGGCAGGCCGCCTCCTCGAAGCTCAGCGACGCCGGCTTGGGCACCACGTTGCGACGCGGCACCATGACCTTGTCGGCGAACGTGCCCTGGTAGCGCTCGCTGAGCAGCGACCGCTTCGGGTCGAGGGTCTCGTCACCGGTGCAGGATGGGTCACTGATCACGGCGTGCACGACGACGTCGTTGCCGTCCTCGTCGGTGCCGGCCGCGTCGCAGCCCAGCGTCATCGGCAGCGCCTGCT
>Ga0210040_10007826_pt1 | contig 12811 bp, 10 predicted proteins | sample CryGeyCG12114_NA_FD_185462 | JGI IMG/M metagenome (GOLD analysis project Ga0210040, IMG submission 185462) | Groundwater microbial communities from aquifer - Crystal Geyser CG19_WC_8/21/14_NA (SPAdes) (version 2) | ecosystem: Environmental > Aquatic > Deep subsurface > Groundwater | place: USA... | reverse complement strand
ATCATTACTATTGATGCAGCTACTATTAATTAATGGAAATTTTCATAGTACAACGCAAAATAATATTACACACAAGCGAGTTAGAATTACTTACAGCAATACATGAAAGCTCCCATTATAGTGATTATGCTATAGTAATACTGCAAGTTTTTTGTTGTAAAGCAAGTAAAGGGTGTATAGTTAATTGCGTATTTATGAAAGAGAGAAAATGTGTAATACCTTTGTACTTTTTGTTTGCTACAAGGCCTCTAAATTCAAGTTGGGATGGCTCACAAGACACAGAAGAAAATTTAAGTCTTCACATAGGAAGTCCTGTAAATATTTCATTCTCGTACATAAATAAGTACGACCATCCACTAGATTTGTATTACCTAATGGACTTTACAGTAACCATGTTGGATGACCAGGTAAGATATTTCACATTGTATCAAGTCAAAAAACTTCCGTTCCATGCCCTTGTTTTTCTGTACAGGAAACTATGGCTAGCATGGGAGATAGTATGTTTAACAGTTTCAAGGATCAATTCAGTTCATTTCGGCAAGGATTCGGAAGATTTATTGATAAGCCGGTAGTACCATTTGCAGCCGAATCATCAGAATTGTAATGTACATTTTACCAATGTAAATTGTATCATGTAGCGCGACAAATTTAATATAACTAATTGCTGTCTGAATACTATATTTTAGATTTGATGTCCCTTGCGCTTCGAAATGCGAAAAAGAAAAGTGTACATGCGAGAAAGCTTTCAGCTTTCACAATTATCTGATGCTATCTGAAAGTGTAGACAAATTCAAGGTAGTCATTTTGAGATCGGGAGTTTCGGTTCTAAACTATCTTACCTAAAGCTTACATAATTTTTTACTGCATTTATAATTGCGTGCATTGCAATTTTATGGGTTAGGAACAAGTGAATAAAATGGCAATTTCAGCCAGCATGGATTTCCCTGATGGTGGTCTAGATGCTCTAATGCAAGTAATTGTATGTGATCAATCAAATTCGCAAATCGGTATTCAAGCAGTAATTTTACTTACACTTATAGAAACCTATATAAGGTTACTAGTATGATAAACCGTATATTTTTTAAAGGATGGACTAATAATTCCCGAAAAGTCATAATCATGGCTACAGATGATGCATTTCACATAGCTGGAGACGGAAAGGTTTTTGAAAATATAAACTGACCTAAAAGTGTATTTGTAAATTAATATTGTTAGTAAGTAGTATATGTTTCCAGTTGGCTGGAATTGTTCAACCCAATAGTTGCTCCTGCCATTTGGATAAAAAAGGACACTACATATATGCGCCATATGAAGACTACCCTTCAGTGTCTCAACTAAATGCAATGGCTCTAGAAAAGAATGCGATTGTAATTTTTGCAGTCACGGAGGATCAAAAACATATTTATGAAAAATTAGCTGCCAAAATTGAAGGAGCTGACACTGTAGTGTTAAGTCCTGATGCCAGTAATGTTGTAGAAATTATTAAAAAATCAATTGAAGTGAGTTGACTGGGCTATTATGATTTACATTCTAACACATTTGTATGGGCAATTAGTAAAATTTCAACAGTTATGAAGTAATGCCAACTTTTAATCGCTTTATAGAAAGAAAGGAGAAAAGTTGTACTGACAGACAATTTTCCCAAATCGGAGTTTAAAGTAACTTACTTCACAAAGTGTCCAGATGATCCTGAATTTTCAAAGGAAAAAGGCTGTTCCGGTTTGAAGGATCAAAGCAATTTTGCGTATGTGGATGTGGAATAAAAAAAACATGTAGCTCACTCACAATTTATTCTTTATTTAGTCATGCTCATTTTTACATTAGATTCAAAGTCCAAATTGAACTACTCAAGTGTCCCTCGCAGTCATCAGAGCTAATAAAAACGTACAAAGTCTCTGCAATTGGACTCCCCATGAGTTTAAAAATTACCGTTTCCAAAGACTGTGAATGCTCTTGTGCTAAAACTTCGGTACAGCTTTATTAACGGTTGTCCTTTTTGTCCATTTTCATGTAATATGTATATTCTTTATTTACTCGCAGACGCCAAATGCAGCTGAGTGCAGCAATAACGGAAGTTTAACATGTGGAATTTGTAACTGTAACGAAGACTACTTGGGTGAAAAATGTGAGTGTCGTCTCACGGGAAATCCAAACGAAAGCTTACAAGAAAAATGCAAAAACCCGAATACAAACGAAATATGCTCTAATGAGTATGCTGAATATGACCAGAATAAATTAAAACAGTAGGATAGTTTTTCATTGAAGTCAATATTGTTTTTAATTGTTTTTTCTAGAGGGAACTGTATCTGCGGAATTTGTCACTGTAATGCTAAGGTATTTTTTGCGTCATTTAGTTGCATAATTAATAATTAATTACTTAATGCACAGCTATAGCATATTTGTTTTGTGATTACTAAATTGATCGTCTGTAGCATCGGAATGGAAAGTACTGCGAATGTGATGATTTGATGTGTTACAAATTTGACGGTAAACTTTGCGGTGAACATGGGGACTGTAAATGCGCAAAATGTAGTTGTCACAAGGGCTGGAGCGGACCTGACTGTACTTGTGAGAATAGTATTGTAAGACTTGTGATATTAACTAAATGATTGAATGATTTCAAAATAAATCAAACGAACATAAAAGATTTCAATAAGCAATAATATGACTTTATAGGAATCTTGCAGAAAGGAAGGAGAAGTTGACCTTTGCAGTGGCAATGGGATATGCCAATGTAACAAGTGCATTTGTAACGAGGGGTATACAGGAACACGTTGTGAAAAATGTTTCGTGAGTGACTTGTGATTTGCGTAGCTTGATCGATTTGATTTTTGATATTGATTTGACTTTGATTGAAAAATATTGCCTATTCAGGAAAAAGTCTGTGAAAAATGTGAAGAGCTAGCCGATTGTGTTGAGTGCAAAGTACATGGCACAGGGAAATTAGCTCAAAGCTCAAAATGTAATGATGAGTGTCCTGACGCAACGTACAAGTTCACTAAAGCAGTGGAGATGGGTGAGAATGGAAAATTCACAAATTTTTGTAGCCATGCGACGCGACGAAATATGAAATACGTTCATTTATGACGATGGGAGTACTATATTAATATTTTAGGCGAGAAGAATGACAGTGCAACAAGATGTTCTGAATTGGACAGTAATCATGAATGCACATTTACTTTTGACTATGTCATCATGATAAATAAGACTTTCAATATAACCGCGTACGGTAAATTGTGTCCAGAAGATCCTCCAATATGGCCAATAATTTCTTGCATCGTTGGCCTTATAGTTTTGATTGGCATTTTAGCCATCATAGCATGGCTTATTTACACTCGAGTTCAAGAACAACGAGAATTTGCCAAATTCGAGGAATCTCAAAGGAGCTCTAAGTGGAATAGAGTGAGACTAATACTATCCAATGCATTTTTTCTGATGTTTTTTATTTGGAATGACTAATATTCCCTTTTAACTAATTTTTTTCGTTTTACAGAATGAAAATCCTCTCTACAAGACACCTATCACACAGACAAGCAATCCTTTATTTGATAAAAATTGATTTTTTCATTCGACTGCCCGCATCAGCTCCACAATACGAACTAATGTCTTTCAACTAAATCAATGAAATTGATTTATTAAACTAAATATGATTAAAAACTTTAAACTTGACTGTTTTAAAGCAATCGTACATGTGAATTTTATTGTAATTGCGAGCAGATACTAAACCGTAAAATAAAACCAAATTGACCTTAAATGCTATCTGAACTCTGAAGTGTTAAGTGCATATATGAAACCACAATTCACCACACTATTACTCTGAAATTTGAGTGAGTGTTATGACTTATTGCATCTGTGCACAAAGCAATTGCAGCATGAATAATAATTAGTTACATACTGCAATACACTAGTCTAATCATTCGTCTACTTTCAGGGATTGGATCTGGAAAAATTTAATATTTCATTCCTAAATATTCAATTAAAACAGTTTGTAAAAGCTACGCGAAACATGTAAGTAGTTACAGATTATTATATCCTATCAGGCATTAGTCAACTTGAGTATAATCAATCATTAACTAACTTCAGAACAGAGATAAAGTAGATATGTAAACAACTACAAGAGCATACTACTTTAACTAATGCATTTGTGCCGCATGCCGCATCGTTTCACCCGTATATGCTAAAAAACATGGAAAGGGTATGAACAAAACCGTGGAACAAGTGTATGTATTATTTTGTTTACGCCTGCATACAAGAAGCCTCCGTGGCGCAATCGGATAGCGCGTTCGGCTGTTAACCGAAAGGTTGGTGGTTCGAGCCCACCCGGGGGCGCAATTTTTGCCTTTTTTTGCTCCAACTAAATGTGTTAATTTTATTCCCTTTACATAATAGTGCACTATTATCGTTACAAAATTTTTTATTTTTAGGATATAACTTATTTTATACAACTTTTACGGGAAGAATATCTATGATAAACAGAAAAGCAGCAATACTATGATGCTCAGAGACTATCCAGCAAGAAAATTGTTGATGAGAAGAAATGAGGACAAACTGGTTTAACATTGAGTTGTAGTATGTATGCAAAGTATTATAGTAAAGAGTAAAGCTACCTAGAGAGAGAGTCAGATTGTTTGTTAACAGCGACAATTTAAAATAAAATTAGCGCTAAAGACTGACAGATAAAGTATATAGCAATAGCATAACAAAATTCATTGAGGATTGATAGCAGCATCTTTTAATCCCAGTTCATTTTCTTCCAGACATGTGCAGCTATCGGGCTCAATGATGGAAAAAATTAAACCAGAAAGTAGCGGAATAAACGCAAGTGCAATTTTCCAAGCAATTTTAAGTTTTTTCCTAATTTTGTCATTGTCTTCTTCCACTTTTGTATCTAAATTATCCTGATTTGCGCCCAAAAGAATCGCTTCCCCTTCATGGTCAGCTTTCTTAGCGGGAGCAGACCCTTCACTTACACAGTCTTCAACGTTGTTTTCATCTGGATCAACTGTCGTATCATGCTCCAACTGGGGCCAATTTTCTTCTTCCGGAATCGAAAGGTTAAGGTTAAAAGATGTTGATGTAATATCACCACAGATTTGCATTCGAATATATTCCAAAGTTTGGATCCTTTGCCCGTGGACAATCATTAATGGTTCTCGGTTGCTCTGAGAAGTCGTGGATTCAGAAGACATATTCTGGTGTTGTTTCGGTCCTAATAAAAGTTTAAACATAAAGTATGACAAACTGGAACTGTAATTAACGAATTATTTTTGCTTTAATACGAGACGAGTCCATATTGTACTCACAGACAAAGATGACTTGTTGAATTAAGTGTTCAAGTGTCCCGCGTCTCGCCTCAATACGATTCAAAATTTTTAGTTTTTGTTCTTTCTTCTATTCTTCTCCACTCCTCTTAATTAAATTTTAAAATTCAGTGATATGAGAAAATCGAAAACAAATTTTCAAAACTTTTTTATCAGTCGTGTCTCGTGTAACAAAATGTGGCAATTTTTAGGCGAGCTTGGTAGTGAACAAACGACAAAATTAAACATCCCGCTTTTTAAGCTAACAAGCTAACCAAACCAAGAAAACTAAGAATTTTTTACTTTCTAAATCAACCAATAGCAAATGGCGTATCCAATAAGGCGATTTAGCGATTGGTCAAAACATACCAAATCAAAATGAAATCAGAAAATGGCTTTGTGCTGCTTGACCGCCAATCCCAAAATTAATTCATGAATTGGACTGTCACTATTTGTGATGGCGTCGTAATGTAACAATTTTTAAATCATGCAAACAAACCTCTTTATTCCACAGAAATGCCTCCGTGTCTCACAATCACAATGTTCACAGCAATTTCATTTCAAAATGAAATATTAATCATTCTTTAAATGTTAATTTTTTTTGTATTTTCTTTGCTCGCTACGATTACTAAGGAAGGAATACTGGAAGTCTAGACTACGAACTGGAACACTACGTAACTAGTGTTAACTTAATGCTATGCTTTCTTTCATTTTTAACGTTTTGGCACAGGAATTCGTATTGAAAGCCTACAGCCTGCGTCAGAAAACAACCTACATCTGCAGTTTAAAGCTTTCTCATATTAAGTTTCTACTCATGCAAACCATCATGGCATGGTCTACTAATAATTGTGAGTTAGAAAATTTTAGTTAATTCATATTTTGTTCCCATCTAAGGATCTGCTTCAGCGCGTCAAAACAATCCCCGGATGTTGTCTCACTATGCGCCAGGTTGTGAAGTGCAGCATCACTTATTCGTTTCCGCTTTCCAGGACCTCCAGCAAAATTGGCGGCTGCCAAAGCCATCAATTGTTTAGCTGCTTGTGCTCCCGAATAAGTTCGACCAAGTCCCAGGTCCATTTCTCGGACTGAACTAAAAACACAGATACGAACAAAAGAACGCTATAGTTTTAGTCTAAAAAATCGACTTAACATATATTTAACCTTGATATAGTATAACACACAAAAAATTGCAATTACATACTTGGTGTCCTTTGAATCGTCCGGACTGTCTTTGCTCCTGAGATGACCGGCATTGGACATCGAACCCATGATTTCTGCATCCGAACGTCCACCAATGAAGTCATTGCTGATCAAGGGGTCAGTAAGAATTGTCAACAATGCAAGTTTACAATAAATATTATGAATCGGAAAATATCTGTTAGTAAAAAAAGAAGGAAAAAGCTAAGAAAAGTCACACATGCATAATATGAATCGTGAAATATCCGAATGGCATACAAACAAACGAAAAATAAGTAATGTAAGACAACTTACTTTGGATTTCCGTAGTACGAGGTGAGTGGTGTTGCTTCCGTGTCGTATATTCTTCCAGTCACCAAGATGATACAAACTAAACTAAATGCTAGTACTGTCCAACCAGCCATTTTTAAAAAATGGGGGGAAAGTGCAATCCGATTTGTACGTCAGCAGTTCGTTTCATAAAATTTTTCCAACTTTTGGTCACCTTACCACGGCTACTACTGGAGGCTCTCATGTTTGCTTCTGGCTTTATAGGTCTTCCAGGTGATTGCGTCATTTTAACTATTGCCATACTGTTTTTCATTCATTATGAAATCTCATTATCGTAGTAAATGAGCTTTTGAATTTTAAGACCAAAGCATCTTTAATTTGGTCGCGGGGGACTAAATGTTTTTTTCTTTGTAATGCGTGTGTATCAAGTGCTCGCATGCTGTATACATTTCTGTTACTGCACGGGAACCTCAGACTTTCTATATGACTTGCAAATTCAATTTAATCCATGTCTTAATGCCTTTTCATTAACAAAATCTAGCGTAAGTGGGTCTCAAGAGTCACAGTTGTTTTAATCTGGAGTAGGTTTAGGTAAGAATGCTCTCAGCAACGTTTATACTCCATTTGCAAAATCTTAGCATATTGGTAACATATGCAATATTTGTTACATTTTAAAAATAGTTATAAAATTTTTATTTTCTTAACTACTCATTTGTAAAAGAAAAGAAAATTTATGTTACTATCTATCAGTGAAGAAACATTACCCTGTCATTTATTTTATGCACATTTTCTCTATACTATTCGGTCAATATTATATTATGCCAGTCCACTGATTCATTTCTTATTTTTCTCTTCTTCATCATATCGGTCCACCAAAAATAACTCATGAGGCTTGAGCATTAGTACAGCTGATGTAGCAATGTAATCCAAAGTTGGCTTGGGAGCACCAGGTACAGTAGTGACGCGGAAAGTTTGGAAAAGCGTGGTAAGGAAAAGAAAAAGTTCATCCCTAGCCAAAGATTCACCTAAACAAACCCTTTTCCCTATGGAGAATGGAAGAAAAGCTTCATTCTTGACAGTGCTTTTTCCATCCGGGCTCAGAAAACGGGATGGACGAAACGTCTCTGGATCGCCCCATATTTTGGGATCCTTCATTACGCAGTACAAATTGGGCATCAACAGTGTGCCCTTTGGAATGGTATATCCATGGAATTCCACATCTTCAAGTGCTGTGTGGATAACTCCCATAGGGATTAGAGTGGAAAATCTCATTACCTCCATAATTATGGCCTCTGTATAGGGCATGCTGTTAGAAAAGCGAAATTCGGTATTTTAGCTGTCTTACATAAAATGCATTCTATCCAACTAAATATCCAGGTAATTCGCATTGTATAATATTATCCTTACTTTGGTCTATCAGTCAAAGATGGAACACGAGACATTCCCACCACACTCTTGATCTCCTGAAATAATTTTTCTTGCTCTTTTGCATAAAGTGCGAGAATAAGGAAGGCCCATGATAATGTTGTGCTTGTTGTTTCTGCCCCTGCGATGAATAAGTCGGACATCACTAGGCGAAGTTGCTTTTCTAAAAACAAAGTGCGGTTGATTGCATTATAATTTGTGAAAACAGTGGGTAGGTATTTATGTATCAAGTTATCAAGGATTCATTTAACAACATAGAATAGCCAAATTAATTATTATCTACCTCCTTCTTCTTTGAAGAAACTAGAATCGGAATTTTCTGTCCTTGAAATCTCTTTTAGATACACATCAATCAGGTCGCGTGGTTCGGCATCGGGATCAAAAGTCTTTTTATGATTTTCAATACTTTCTGTCATAAAGGCCTTTTGGTTATCTGTGACTGCCTGTCTAATTCGAGAATTTTGATCACTGTTGAGCCATCTTTTAAATCTTTGTACTTTTGGAAAAAACATTAAAACATCTGATGCTCGGGAAGAAGCTATGGATCTACGATTTAAAAAAAACAACGGTGAATGTACTGGAGTCACAACAAAACTATATTTTTAGTACATAAAGTTTGACTTACGAGGTTAGCCCTTGAATGAGTTTTTGAAGTTTAGGATCATCATGCATATGTCTTTCTCCGGTCACAAGTCTCCATAAAACGTTTACGACTGGTGCGTTAAACTTATTCAACGTTGTGATTGGTCTGCCTACACTTTTCTTGAATGAATCAATCAACTCTTTAATTTCTTCATGGATGAATCCTTCAATGGATTTTTTCCCGAACCCGAAATCTCTTAGATTTTTCAAAATGAATCGTCTTTGTTCAATCCATGTTTTTTCTTGCGTGAAAATTACACCTGTAATTTCGTCAATCAATAACATTAGCTCAGTCAGTGGCAATGAAAGAGTACATTGATTTTTTAGATCTAATATATGTCTGCATCGCGTGAAACATGCGGCGTTTCGCATTGCCCTTGTAATTTTACACGCGCTCTTAAGCTGCAAATACATTATGTTCTTACAATATTTTAATTTACCTCTTACAATTCCATCGTTTCCACTTCGACGAATCTGGTTATCAAAAACAGGCCTTCCACTGAATCGACTATCATTGAATGCATCTCGAATAAGCTGTGGTGAACACATGATAATAGCCCTGGATATACCCAAAGAAATTAATGTGTTTTAGTTATAGAATACGATTTGGGAATTCAATGAATATTCTGTAGGTTTTTTTACTACTTACGGGAAACTAGCGAAATTGATTGTAAACAAATCTCCATAATCTTCTCGTAGTTCAACGAACTTTTTGAATGGCTGGGAACTGAGTTGGTGAAGATTTCCGATAATTGGCAATCCAGTTGGACCTGTATAATTTTTACAGCAGTTTGTTTAATGTTGATGACATGGATAAACATATTGTTGTCTATTAGTAAATACAAAGCAATTACCAGGAGGAAGATTTTTCTTCTTTTTGTAGAATAAACTGAAGGACAATATTGTGATGAGTAGAAGGATTAAACCTGTAGTAGCGTCCATTTTATTTGTCCACTTCTTTTTGCAACTTATAAAGTCGGTATATAATTAACCTAAGGCCGGTATTGCTTTATTTTCCCAAAATATATTGTACACTGTTGTGGAATTGTAAATATTATCAAAATGATCAATGCACCGCTCTGTTGCAACGTCAAAAGCTTTCCAATGAGGGCATTTTAGTTATATGAGCCTTCTATTTATACATTTTCCTGTCGTGTTCAGAAGTTTTGTGTATTCATAATTCCCAACAATCCACGAATAACACATCAAACAACACGGTGAACACACATAAAATTATCGCACATTTTTTAGTTTGTAATAAAAAATAGACAAGAAGAGTATGATGGGCATGTGATGATAAACGTATTGTGTACTGTACTATGTGTAGCATGGTAGCATTAAATATACAATTTTGCTGGTCATGGAAGCAAACAATATTAATTCATCCTTGTACGCTTTTTTTCTTTCCGTTCAGTCCATGTTATGATCGAGAACCTTTCATTCTTAACATTGCCAAATGCATGCAGCTAAATAAAACTCATAATTACTCATTATACTCATGTTACTCATGCATATCAATCTTGTTGGCTGCTTGTGACTTGGTTTGGCGATGCCGTGATGGGCTCCCTAACCCTTATATCACTTGACCACTGACCAAACCGTATACAAAAACACATGACAATAATGTATGATTTCAGATAGGTATCAGATCAAAACACATGATCAGAGAATTTCTTTTGAATGAAACCACATCCAGAGTGTAAATATTGTGGGTGGGTCACATGCCGTTCCATTGTGGATTTGTGAGGATATCATTTTGGTCACTACACTATACTTTAAATACAATTTATTTGTTGACTGATGATAACGTTTTCATTCACAGTGAGAGTCATGAAGTCACAAGACAAATTCACTTTCAGCACCTGATATGACAACTAGCATCTAGCACGGAAATATAATCAACGAACGATCATTTGAGGATTTCATGTCATGTCAACTACAATGAATAATGTACTGAATGCAGGCCTAAACAAAAGGAATAGCGAAGAGTTTGTAGTACTTAACATTCAAACGTGAGTACTCTTTGGAACGCAACATACACGAGATCAGTGTTTGTGTCTTTTCCATCAATTACGCTGCGTGATGTACAGAATATTTTATTTAGTGTAAAAGGTTTTCAAAGAGCAGCAATTTATTTACTTTGCATGCAATTGATAGTATACAAAATCATCGATGTTCAGCAAAACGAAGTAAAACATTAAAATAGCAAATACATGACAAAATTACAGATTAACTTCTACAGGTATTTTTGTTTCCCTTTAGAAAATCTGGTATCTAATTCACGACTCTTTTCCACATATTTCTTTTTATCTTCACTAGAAAGCCCCGATATTTTCAGATCTATATTTCGGTTAAATGGTCGCCTCTCCTTAACTTCAGTACTTGCCTGCGTCAAAAATCATCATTGCAAAATATTGAAGTTTTAGTGCATTTTACAGTGACTATTTATTTAGGATTCAGTCACTATACCTTTTTCTTTTTCATTTCTTGTCTATGTATTTCTAAAAGACTCTCAGCAGGCCGTTTTTTACTGCTTTCTGTTTTCAAATTGTCCATTTTCTCATCGTATTGTTTTGCATACTCAATCGCAATAGAATTTTTCATCTGCTTCTCTGTACTCTCTTCTTCCTCGGGCACGTCATCATTTTCCAGCTGTGGCTCTTCAGGAGCTCTCATTAAGAATTTCCTAGCCCCGAACCCTATTTCAGTAACTGATTTATTTCTAGGTGGTATTAGCATCCATTCCTCTCTCTGTAGTTTTTTTGGCTCTTTATTCTTATCATCTCCTAAGTTTCTACGCGGTACAGGATCCCGTAATGCTTTCGGGTGATCTGCCGGTAGAGGACCAATTACATCATCATCATCTGAGGATTCACATTCTGCCGATTCCGATTCCTGCATTGACGCAGTTGACGGACCTTGGGAATCAGATTCAACGCTTTCTGATTCTTTATTTCTTAAATGCGCGAGAGACGGTGGCAAGTAAGGACCGATAATTTTAGTGCCGGGTTCAGTGTCCAAACTGAAATAGATATATTGGATTGGTATCATATACAAACCATTGGTAATTAACTTCTGTTCTGTTAAGTGCGAGCACTTCAAGGATTAGAACCGGGAATAGTTTTCAAGACTAGAGCAACTTGAGCTAAAAAACTACTAGTTGGTTAGGGTGTATCAAAATGTGCACTGGACTAAATAATGCGTTCGTACTGTTAAGTTGCTAAAAATGCATAAATTTTGCAAGCACCCGTTCGTAAAGTGTTAAAGTACGGGCATCCTTAGCAAGTTACTTACCCGTCGCTCCCGCAATCTGATTTGGCTGCGGTCTTGAAATTTGGAGGTAATGCAGGTCCATAGCAATCGTCATCGGAAGAATCGTCGCTCGACTTGGACATAGCGGCTTTAATTAATTATCTGCTAGTTAGTTTAATTCCGTAGAGGAATACAGTTTTTAATTTTTGTTTACATATTTGTTTTCTAAACAAGAAGTTTTAAATTTTTGACTCCCGCGCTGCTAACAGTGTATGAACTTTCTTTCAATAGGTGGAGAGAGTGGATAGTTAAGGAACCATTCCAACGCCGGGATTTCCATTATACTTGATTCGTGAATTGCAATCTGCTCCATATTTGACCAAAGTTTGACTATAGCAAAGAGTCATTTTTTTAATCAAGAAGATTTTTAACTGCATTTATTACATAACTCGTGCGGATGTGGACTGTTTTTCAATTAAAAGGTGAATGGAATTGCGAATGCGGCGAAGAATGTAAATGGAAGCATCTTTTCTGTGTCTTTCACCCGACCCGAAGTCAGTTCGAGATTGAAACCGAATACAAATGAATATGGAGTAAAAAAACTTCCTGAGCAACTTGGCTGAGCCCAACCAGGGGTTATGAACGAATTTCAGTATTGGCGGAGATGTTCAAATCGCCACCGCTACCGTCACCTCATAGCCGTAAAAAATTAAAAAGAATTCCGT
>Ga0210040_10007825_pt1 | contig 12812 bp, 8 predicted proteins | sample CryGeyCG12114_NA_FD_185462 | JGI IMG/M metagenome (GOLD analysis project Ga0210040, IMG submission 185462) | Groundwater microbial communities from aquifer - Crystal Geyser CG19_WC_8/21/14_NA (SPAdes) (version 2) | ecosystem: Environmental > Aquatic > Deep subsurface > Groundwater | place: USA... | reverse complement strand
ATAGAAGTTGGTGCGGCCCTGGTTGATGAAACTGGTAACTGGCAAGTAGCTACCACAACAGGATTAGCAGACGGAAATTATAATTTTACCGTAACGGCTACGGATGTAGCTGGTAATATAAGCCAGGTCAGTAGTCCGTTGTCAGTCACGATAGATAAAACGCCTCCGGTTGGTTCTTTAGCTATAAATAATAACGCTGCAGTTACTAAAAACAATGCAATAATGTTAGCCATCTCGCCCGGCGATGCTACTGAAATCAGCTTCTCTAATAATAACAGCAACTGGGGTCTTTGGGAGCCGGCAGCAACAACCAAGGACTGGGAATTACCGAGCGGTGATGGATTAAAAACAGTTTACCTGCAAATGCGCGACCATGCCGGTAATATAGCAGCTCCTGTTTTTGCTTCCATTGCTTTAGACCAAACAGCTCCGGTCGTAAATAATGTTACGGTTGATGGCATTTACAACACCAACCGCAATATTACTTTTAACGAAGGCACAGCCACCCTGAATAACACTCCTTTTACCAGTGGTTCTGCTGTTAGCTCCGATGGCATTTATACGCTAGTTGTAACGGATGCCGCCAGTAATACAACTACTGTAACTTTTACCATCGACAAAATTGCCCCGGTAGTTACAGGCGTTACCAATAATGGTATTTACAACACTAATGTTACGGTTAGTTTTAACGAAGGCAATGCTACTTTAAACAACGTTGCTTTTGCCAACGAAACAACTATAACAGCCGAAGGTCAGCATACATTAGTGATAACCGATGCCGCTGGTAACGCCACTACTGTTCATTTTATAACCGATAAAACTGCGCCAACCGGTACTTTGGCTATGCATAACAACGCAACCGTTACAAACCATACAGACATTACCTTAGCCTTAACTGCTACCGACGGCGCCGGCATAGGCTCAATTGAAATGCGCTTTTCCGACAATGAAGCTAACTGGACAACTTGGGAAACAGTTACGGCTACCAAAAACTGGACACTGCCCAGCGGCGACGGAAACAAGACTGTTTACCTGCAATTACGAGATAATGCCGGTAATAGCTCGGCTACAATTCCGGTAGTAATTGCCCTGGATCAAACCAAACCTACTGTAACGGTATCTACTCCGGCCTCAAACCCAACTAACGCTGCCTTTACTGTAACGTTTAATTTTAGCGAAGAAGCAACTAACTTTTCGCCGGAAAAAATAACTGTAATTAATGGTAATGCAACTGATTTTAAAGCCGAAAGCAGCTCCGTTTACACCGCCACTGTTACCCCAATTGCGAATGGCGAAGTAACCGTAGAAGTTAAAGCAGATAAAATTCAGGATATAGCTTCTAATGGTAACGTAGCCTCTGCTGCCTTAACACGCCTGTTCGACAACATAGCTCCGGCTGGTTATACCGCTCAGCTTAACCAAAACAGAATAGATGTAAGTAATGTAGACAAAGCCACTGTAACAATAGCCAGCGCTGAAATTGGTACTGCCTATTTCTACACCATTACCAGCGAGAATGGCGGTACTCCGGTTACAGGCACCGCAACCATTCCTACTGCTCAATCTACCGTCAACCTTAACGATTTAAGCAACCTAAATGATGGCAAGCTAATTTTTACTTTCTACTTGCAAGATGCCGCCGGTAACAAAGGGCAGGAAATTAGCGCTGAAGTAATGAAGTATACCCGCGACATTGTAGCGGTACAAATACCGGCCCTCCTGCAGGCTCCTATTCGCACCAAGTTCGAGCAATTGCCTTTACCGGTTAAAGTAGAAGTAACTTATTCATCCGGAGCAAAAGAAGAAATTGACGTTACCTGGGCACCTGGCTTGTATAATGGCACTATTGCTGGTTCGTATGAGTTAATGGGTACGCTTACCCTGGCGGCCGGCACTACCAACTTAAGCAATATGCAAGCCACAATGACCGTAGAAGTACAGCCAAATAAAGTACCAACGGCCTTAGCCCTAAGCAGCACTACTTTTAGCCCCAACATTGCCTCTACCGAAGTTATTGGCACCTTTAACACCACCGATGCCGACGATACAGAACATGTGTATGCTTTGGTAAACGGACAAGGCGCTACGCACAACAGCTTGTTTCAGATAGTAGGCGATAAACTTTACCTGAAATCAAATACTGGTTTATCCGGCCAAACGCAATTCTCGATTCGGGTAAGCACCACCGACCCTTACCACAACACCATTGAGCAAGATATAAAACTGACCAAATCAGCCTACGCCAAAGCTGTAAACGAACTAAAAATCGTGAATGCTTTTACGCCTAACGGCGATGGTGTAAACGACGAATGGACCGTTCCGGAGCTTAAGTTTTACAACAAAATCTCGGTAGAAGTATTCGACCGGTCCGGCGTGCGGTTGTTCCATACCACTAATCCGGAAAAAGGCTGGGATGGCAAAGACCAGCACGGACAAGTTTTAAAAGGAGCTTATCTCTACGTCATTCAGGTAGAAGATATAAAGTTGACGAAGAAAGGGGTTATCACAGTTGTTAAAAAATAATTTAAAATGAAAAAGTATTCTCTACTCATATTATTGGCTATTGCTGCTTTAGGAGTAAAAGCCCAGAACAGAAAAAATATTATTAATTTCTCGCAGGTTCAGCAATATTTTAATCCGGCCTTTACCGGCCACGAAGGTTCAGTGCTCAAAAGCTTTTACCGCAACCAATGGACTGGCTTTGAAGGCGCGCCCCGTACCCTTTTTGTATCGGCCGAGTTGGATCTGGCGGACTTTGTTGCCTGGCGAGATGGCAATATGGCTGTTGAGCCGGCGGTAACCAATAACTCATTATTAGGAGCTAAAAATGCCTTGGGTATATCGTTGCTGCACGATTCTTTTGGTCCTTTCCGGGAGAGCCAGGTATTTATGAATTATAGCTCCCGGGTGCGGCTTTCCGAGAAATTAGCTTTGCGGGCCGGAGCCGGTATATCTTATAACTTTACCAGCTTAGACTACACCAGCCTAACCATGGACCAAGAGAGCGACCCGGAATACCAAGACTTAATTATTAGTGATAACAAGGCCGATAAAGTAGATGTAAACGTAGGCATTATGCTTACCGCCGAAGATTACTACTTGGGTTATTCTTTACAGGATGCCACCAAAGGGAAAATATTGTCCGAGAATGATTATTACTACAGAACCTTTGAAACCCAGCACGTGGTGCAAGCCGGTTATCGCAAAGGCCTATCAGACCAATTTGGCGTTGTAGTAAACGGTATGTACCGCTACGACGCCAAGCTGAAAGAAAGCGTAGAAGCCCAGGTAAAAGGCGTATTTAATAATACTGTTTGGGTAGGTGCCGGTTATCGCCAAAATTTAGCTTATAGTCTTATGGCCGGCGCCCTCTTAAATAAAGTAAAAATAGGTTATGCCTACGAAGCTGCTACTGGTAACGCTCACGGCATTAATAAAGGCAGCAACGAAATTATGCTCACCTACAACCTGGTACCATTAAAAAATAAGCAATCTGGTAAAAAACTGAGCATCTGGTAATATAAATCAGGTAGGTGACTACTACCATGCGAATAATGTAAAAAGGGGGCTAAGGCTCCCTTTCTTTTTTATGAAGTATTATCAATATGTTTTTGTTGTTGTAAATAACAAGCTACTTGATAAATTTTATTTCCTTAGTGCAGCAGAACCAACGGCTTTTTCTGCCCCGTAAAGTAAAGGTCCGCAGAGTTTCCTGCTGATAGCATGTACTCTACTTAATACCTACTATAACTGTCAGCATACATGATAATGTAATAGCTGATGAACTGAAGCTAAAGTGCCTGTCTGAGCAAAGGCTATTACTAGATCTAGGCTTTACAGGCTACAAGCCGGAAGGCGCACAAATTGTCTGACCATTCATGAAGCGGTGCCATGGGAAGTTGTCGGGATATGACAAACTTTACAACTAGCTAATGGCCAAGCTAAAATCAGAATCTATAATGGAAGCTGTTAAAAGATTCGGCTTGCCATTTCAAAAATTGCATTTTATTTATACTTTAAACTACTCATAATATTATCAAAAGTCAAAAAGACTTCATATTTCTTAAATGAACTAAGATTTATATACCAAGAAAATAGCCTTAGAGCAATATTCATAGGTTAGATGATGAAACAAGATACAAGATTACGATCTCAAGTTAAATATTGCCCAAAATAGTATAATATACTGATAAAAAATATAAACCATTTTATATAGCGAAAGTAATATTCTTTTTTGCTAACTTGCTGCTTCAATAGGACGCAGTTTATTGCGATGAAAATTTCGCATATTAACTTATGAATTCTTATGAATAAACATAAATAATCTGTCAATATTAATAGAAATAGTAATATGCAACTTAGGCTTATTCAAGCTTCACGAGGTGTGGCAGCTCTTCTAGTTATTATTCATCATATATCAAATGCTACTAAAGACTATTTCAAATTTGAATTATTAAATGATATATTTAGTGTAGGCTGGAGTGGTGTAGACTTCTTTTTTGTTTTGAGCGGCTTTATCATGATTTTTATTCATTATAATGATTTAAGGTATAAAAGTAATGTAGATTACTTCTTTGTTAAACGTTTTGTTCGTATTTACCCAATTTATTGGGTCTTGGCTTCTATATCCTTAGTTTTCTATTTATTTTCAGGTAAAACTGAAGGTTGGGGGTTTATATATATACTAAAAAGTTATTTATTAATATATCAGGACCAACAGCCTTTCCTAGCTGTAGCTTGGTCTTTAACATATGAAGTTTTCTTTTATTTAGTTTTTGGAATTGGAATATTTCTTGGTTTAAAGACAATGAAAATTGTTTTACCCTTGTGGTTTATTGCTATTCTAGCAATAAATATTATGCATATTGGCAACTTACCCCAATTAATAGAGTTCTGTTTTAATGGTTATATAATCGATTTTTTGCTTGGATGTGCTACAGGTTATATTTTCCATTTCGGTAAAAAATTAACGCCATATAGAAGCTATGTGTTGTTTTCTGGGCTCTTACTATTTATAATAATGTTTTTTGTTTCTCTTACTACGTCTTGGGGTAGTAGACTAGCTCTTGAAACCAGATTAATGTATGGAATAGCCTGTTCTTTCATTATTTTAGGAGCAGCATTAATTGATGCTACAGGAAATTTCAAAACTCCTCGTTTATTTTTATTGCTAGGTGATTCTTCGTATATTCTATACTTAGTTCATCCCTTGGTTTTAGCAACCATTTATAAAATATCTTTTAATAAAACAGTATTTGGATATCTGCAAACCTTTAATCTTGGGCTTTTAAGCATTGTAATTGCCTTAGTCGCCTTTGTTGCATCTATTGGAATAGGCATAGGCTTGCATTTAACAGTAGAAACAAAATTATTAAATTTATTAAATCCCTTTTTGCCTAGTAGGAAGAAGAATATCTCGAAATTGTCTTTGGCCTAACTGTTAGAGAAAAGATAAGCTTACAAGGCAGACTACCATCTCAATAGAGAAAGGAAAGCGTATTGATAGGCAGGGGCTTCTCTGCCTATTATCAATATGGAATAAAAGCATCTGTTAATTCTGAGTAGTTAGAAGGCATTTTCCTTTGTTTCCATACTGGCTGCAATCTAAAAAAACCGGTATTGCGCATAACTCTAAGTACCAAATTCTCATTTGACTTTTTATTTTGAACGGGTGGGGCTTGAATTAGCTTTAGAAACTTATCGTAGTATTATTTATTATACTAATTTTATTTCTGTAACCTTAGCGGGGCCGGCGGCTCTTTTTGCCGCGTAAGGTTAATGTTTGTAGTATTACCTGGCGCGGCAGTTGCATTTGCCAGGTTCCTAACTGCTCGCCCACGTGGTAACCTACCAAGCCAAAATCCGGATATTGCTTTTTTAACAACTCGTAATCGGCGTTTGCCACATCGGCACCTACCGTGCCGTGGCATTTCAGGCACAAATTGTTTTGCAAATAAATTGGCTTGGTATATAGCAGTTGCGTCTGGCTTATTGGTTTTACCGGCGCCTGGTTGTTAACTGCTGATTTCTTTTGCGTACGCGTAAGCGTAGCAGTATATTTTTTAATAAAGGCCTGCACCTCGGGGTAATGTTGGGGCGGGTAATACCATAGGGCTTCGGTTAAATTACTTTTTTCGAGAGCCACCCGGAGCCGCATTAGCAGTAAGCTATCAGTTGCGCTTACCAGGCTATCGCCTAAGCGGGTTACTTCGGCGGTAATTTGCTTTTGAGTAATTCGTTTAACCGTATGCAATTCTGCTTCGCGGCTAATTTGTTTGCGGTTAACATCTAACTTAGGCCGAAAAAAAAATAAAAACAGCAACAACAAAAATAAAAAAATAACAGCACTCCAGATAATACGACGCATAATATAAACAGGCAGTAGGCCCGCAAGTTAAAACAGGGTTTTAATAAGTACTAGCATCCTCGCTTATTCAATTTAAAATAAGAGATAACTGTAGTATAGCAACTTATAAGCGAAGACAAATGTTATTTATTATCTTTGTAGTTTAAAACCCAATTTTAGTAAAATGTTAGATAAATTAGAAGCCATCAGAGAGCGATTTGAGGATGTTAGCCAGCAACTTATTCAGCCCGACGCGATGAGCGATATGAAAAAATATAAGGCGCTGAATAAAGAATACAAAGACCTCGAAAAAATTGTTATCGAATATAAAAAATACCTGAGCCTGCTCAGCAACATTGAGAACGCCAAACAAGTTATAGCCACCGAAAAAGACGAAGAGTTCCGGGAAATGGCCAAAGAAGAACTCGACGAATTATTGCCCCGGCAGGAAGAAATGGAAGAGCTGATTAAAAACCTGCTCATACCCAAAGATCCGAACGATAGTAAAGATATTATTATTGAAATCAGGGCGGGTGCCGGCGGCGACGAAGCCTCTATTTTTGCCGGTGATTTACACCGCATGTACTCCCGCTTTGCCGAAAAACACGGTTGGAAAATGGAATTGATTGATGCGCAAGAAGGAACTTCGGGTGGTTTCAAAGAAATTATTAGCAGTATTTCGGGTGAGGACGTGTACGGTAAACTAAAATTTGAATCGGGAGTGCACCGGGTGCAGCGCGTACCGGCTACCGAAACGCAGGGCCGCATTCATACCTCCGTAGCCAGCGTGGTGGTGTTACCCGAAGTAGAAGAATTTGATATTGAGCTGAACATGAACGATATCCGGAAAGATTTATTCTGTGCGTCCGGTCCCGGTGGTCAGTCGGTAAACACTACTTACTCGGCGGTGCGCTTAACGCATACGCCAACGGGTATTGTGGCACAATGCCAGGATCAGAAATCACAGCTGAAAAACTTCGATAAAGCTTTAAAAGTATTGCGGTCGCGGGTTTATGAAATGGAACTGGCGAAGAAAAACGAAGAAGAAGGCGCCCAGCGCAAAAGCATGGTGGGCGGCAACGATCGTTCCGATAAAATCCGGACTTACAACTATCCACAGGGCCGCGTAACCGATCACCGCATTGGTTATACCGTGTATAATTTACCCAACGTTATGGATGGCTCGATAGACGATTTTGTAGAAGAACTGCGGATTGCCGAAAGTGCCGAGAAATTGAAAGAAGGCGTAGCGTAGGTTAAATGTGCTAATTTGGTAATGTGCTAATATATTGATTTAATAAGGTGCCGATTATTGACTATTCGTTGTTAACTGATAACTGCTCCATGAAGAACAAGTATTTAACTGATGTGCTGCCTGAGCTAGAACTAATTACGAAAAAGGTACAGGCTGAATTTAAAGATTTAACGGCGGCCCAGCTAAACTGGAAACCAACCGACACTACCTGGAGCATAGGGCAATGCCTGGATCACCTGATTAAAACCAACCATCAGTATTTCCCAATGTTAGAAGCAGTGAGCCAAGGTCAGAAAAAGAAAACCATTTGGGAGCGCTTGCCTGGTCTACCAAGTTTTTGGGGCCGGATGCTGTTAAAAAGTACACATCCGGCTTCCACCAAACAATACAAGGCTCCCGCTATTTTTAAACCAGTTACCAACACCATACCAGCTACTATTGTACCGGAGTTTGCAAAGCACCAGCAGGCCCTTAGCCGGCTAATAAGTAATACCGATTTGGTGCCGCACCACAAAACCATTGTTTCTTCGCCGGTTAGCCCTATTATTACTTACAGCTTACACGATTGCATTAATATTATTATGTTGCACGAAGAGCGGCATTTTATGCAAGCCAAGCGCCTGTTAAAAGCAGAAAACTTTCCTGGTAAAGCAATTACAGTATAACAGTTGTAAGCAGCTTTTAAGCAAGCCTAAACGAGAACTATCACCTATAAATAATTTTATTTTTGCGGTTGATTTCCAGATTAAGAGCATGTTTGAATTTTGCACCTGTCACTCTGGAAGAATCTTATTGGCAGCTAACCGATAAGATTCTTCCAGAATGACGGTGATTAAGGGTAATAAGGGTCTTTATTTTCTTTATCCAGTATGCATTAAAATAGCGTATTTATGCAAATTCTAAAAGTTGAACATACTCTAATAATATTTAGTAGTTACTACCCATTGAATAAACTAACTTAAAAAGGCATTCTTCTAAATATTTTGAATTTATCTTGAAATACCTGCTTTCCTTATTTCTTCTTAGTCTGGTGCTGCTTTCCTTATTCTCATGCGAGCCGGCCGAAGAAATGCTTACGCCTAATCCGGCCGCCGACTTACAATTTTCAACCGATTCGCTTCTATTCGATACTGTTTTTGTTAAAACCGGCAGCGTGACCAAACGCGTACAGATTTACAACTACAATAAAAACGCGGTTGAGATTAACGAGATAAAATTAGGTAAACTGACCAACTCTGCTTACCGGGTTATTATTAACGGCGAAGAAACGTCTGCTGCCCGTAATATTCGCATCCGGGGCAAAGACAGTTTATTGGTATTGGTGAAGGTATTTATTGAACCCAACAGCAGCAACACACCTTTTCTGGTGCAAGACTCGCTGGTCATTACCCAAAATAACACCGTACAAGATGTAAAACTCGTTGCTTACGGGCAGGATGCTTATTTTTACCGCAACCAGGAGCTAGTTTGCAACAGTGTTTGGTCAGCCGATAAACCGCATGTGCTGTACGGCAATGTGGTGGTAAAAAAAGGATGTACCCTTACCATCGAAAAAGGTGCCCGCATTTATGCGCACAAAGGCGCCAGCCTGCTGGTAGATGGGAGCTTGCACGTGAATGGAACCGCCCAAGAACGCGTTACTTTTACCGGCGATCGGTTAGAAAGATATTACGAAAGTATTCCGGGTCAGTGGATCGGTATCCGTTTTTTTACCAACAGCAAAGAGAACCTTATTAATTATGCCGATATCCAGAATGCCGAAGTGGGTATTTGGGCAGGCAACCCCGACCGGAACCCCAACACGTACGAGATACAACTGGCTAATTGTACGCTCCGGAACATGTATAGCACTGGCATTTTAAGTTTTACTTCCGATATACAAGCTATTAATACCCTTATTACCAATTGTGGTCAGCACGCCGTGGCTGGGTTTGGTGGCGGCACCTACGACTTCCGGTATTGCACCATTGCTAATTTTACTCCCGAGTTTAAACGCGATACGCCTTCTTTTGCTTTTACCGACCGCATTACCCTGGATAATGGTCAGCACCTGGATTACCCGATTAAAGTAAGTATGCGCAATTCTATTGTGTGGGCCGGGAGAAGAGGCGGCCAGATAAACGAGGAAATATTATTTCTGAACGAAGGCGGCACCCGCCTCGACACTCTTTTTAGTTACAATATTTTGCAAACCGAACGTTACCAAAAAAGCCTGAATAAAACCAACCTGTTTAACCAGGACCCTCAATTTAAAAGCACCCCGGATACCAGACCGAATAACTTCGATTACAGTCTCGATACCCTTTCCATAGCCAATGGGGCAGCCAAACCGATTCTGGGTATTACCAAAGATTTAAAAGATATTACCCGCGACGCGGATAAACCAGATATAGGAGCTTACGAACGCCTCCGGCCTTAAAATTATGTGGTATCAGAAAAGTATAAGATTGCCCGCTCTAAAACGGGGGTTTCATTTAATAACCGATTTAATTACAGCGGAATTGCCGGAGTTAGAACGATTAAAAATAGGCTTAGCGCACATTTTTATTCGCCACACGTCGGCTAGCCTCACCATTAACGAAGATGCCGACCCGACCGTTCGCCAGGATTTTGAAAGCCATTTTAATAAAATGGTCCCCGAAAATGCCCCTTACTACCGCCATAATTCCGAAGGCTCCGACGACATGCCGGCGCACCTGAAAGCATCGCTACTAGGTAGTTCGGTAACGGTGCCCATTACCGACGGCAAATTTAACCTGGGCACCTGGCAAGGCATTTACCTCTGCGAACACCGCGACCACGCTACCCGCCGCTGGCTGGTTATTACTTTGCAAGGAGAGTAATATTATTCTTTAATTTGGTATTAATTGGGAGCTTTGTGTTGCCAAATTCTCAAATCTGTACACCGCCTTTATCAATAATATACTTTCTTCTTGTATTCGATTATAAGCGCAGCAATCATAAAGTAACGCGGTTGTCTTAGCTAATTAGCAGCTTTACTCCCGTAATACCAACACCTTTTTGGTAACTACCCGCCCATTTTTCAGGACTATTTTTGTATAGTAAATACCATTGGCTAACCCAGCCAGATCAAACTTTATTAATGAATTCTCTGGCATACCTGTACGCACCGTTTGCCCTAGCGCGTTCAGCAATAAAACTGTTTGCACTTCGTAATCGGCGGGTAATTCTAAAGTGGTAAAGCGGGGCGTGGGGTTGGGATAAATGCGCGGTTCGCCGGCGGTAACAAATATATAAGCTGTTTTAGTTTTAGTACTGCCTAAAGCTCCGTTTCTAACCGTTAAGGTCACGGCGTAACGGCCCGGCTTATCGTACAACACCTCTGGATTTTGCACAGTTGAAGTTGCCGGCGAACCGCCTTCAAAGGTCCATTGCCAACTGGTAGCCCGAATACCAATTGAATTATCAGAAAACTGAATGGTACTACCAACAGTAATAATAGAATCGGAGGCATTAAAATCAGCTCTTAAAGGAAATTCACAGACCACAGCAGACAACAAGCCGGCGCGCGATGTATTAACAACTGCTTGCATATACGCGGCCTGATCCAGGGTAAATAAATTCATGCAACTATCATCGGTATAATCCATAAAGTTCTGGTACATGTCGCCGCCTTGCTGGGCGTTATCGCAAGAAGTTACCGTACCAGTGGGACAACCTTGATTGGCTTTATCCTGGTTGGGGGTATCGGCTATCCCATCCGAATCGGTGCAGTCAAACTCTTTCTGCCCCCAAATATGCTCTAGTCCCAGCCAGTGGCCCACCTCATGAGTAGCCGTTCGGCCCTGATTAAAAGCAAACAAATAAGGATTTGCCGGATAGCTTCCAACTACCTGGTAAAGCAGCACTACACCATCAATCTCCGGCGGGCCATCCGGAAATTGGCCGTAACCCAAATAACCGTTTTCTAAATTGCAAACCCAGATATTTAAATATTTGCTCGGGTCCCAGGCATCTTTACCTCCTTGAGCAGTATATTTCACGGCTTCATCAGTAGAAAAACCCACAGAGTTGGTGTACGTGCGGGTAATGCCCGAAGTGGGCTGGCCCAGAGGGTCTATGGTGGCCAGGCAGAACTGAATACCTGCATCGGCAGCTACTTTTTTAAAGGCCGTTAAGGTATTAGCCGTATCTGTATTCCAGCGGCGGTAATCCTGATTCAGAACTTCTAACTGAGACTGTATTTGTTCGTCCGAAATATTTTCTTCGGATCTATGGTAAACAATATGAAAAACAACCGGGATTTGGATAATTGGCTGGTTATAACGGGTACGGCTCATGCCCAGCATAAAACTGGCAGCTTTTGTTTTTACCCGCTCCAAGCGTTGTGCTATAGCCGGATTTTGTTCTATTTGTTTTTGCTGAACCTGGGTGGTACCGCAGGTGCGGGTAGCGGGGAGGTTGGGAGTTTGCCCCCAAAGCACCGAACAACGGCAAACTAGTAGCAAGAGAAGAAACAAAACTACTTTAGGCATCTGCTACTAGTTCTTCAGAAATTAAAATATAGTTGATTTAATGAATGAATTCTAAATTTAACTAAGGTGCCAAGCAGCCAGTAAGAGATTACGCGCCAGTGAAAACGGACTCTCCTCTTGTACCCATTTTCTTATAATCAGAAATTATGAGTTAATAGCGGCAAGTTTATGAGTTTAGGTTATTTGCGCCACAGGTATGCGGCAAGAACCGCTTATATAATTCTGGTAATTAATTTATAGCGTAATCCTTTTAGTATAATTGGCTTCTGCAAACCTTGTATGCTGTAAGAACTAACGCGGGTTGATCCGTTTTTAGTATAACACTGCATATTCAGTTCTCGGTAAGTCTGAATCAGGATATTCTTGCTTTTTTGTACTCCCCGTAGGTATTTAACCTGGCCGTTAGCATCGGTACTAACCGTTAGATATTCAATATTGCCGTCGGCGCCCGGCTTCCGGGTATACGTTATTGTGGTAAGCCCATTCGCATCCTGCTGCTGGCGGCTGGTATACGCTTGCTGGAAAGCCGGTTTATTAATATCCAGTTCCGTAAACGATTCTAATTCATCTTGCCAGTCCAAGCTCTGCAGCTGTTTAGTTTCGGCCTGGCTGTTGTTTTCAGTTACGGTTTTAACTGCCGCCGGATTTTCTTTATTTAATAAGATTATCTGTTCTTTTATAAAACCCGCTACATCAAAATACTGATCCGTAGTAC
>Ga0210040_10007824_pt1 | contig 12815 bp, 12 predicted proteins | sample CryGeyCG12114_NA_FD_185462 | JGI IMG/M metagenome (GOLD analysis project Ga0210040, IMG submission 185462) | Groundwater microbial communities from aquifer - Crystal Geyser CG19_WC_8/21/14_NA (SPAdes) (version 2) | ecosystem: Environmental > Aquatic > Deep subsurface > Groundwater | place: USA... | reverse complement strand
GTTATGCCCGCCAGGACCGGAAAGATAAACCCCGGGTTCCGATTGGGGCCAAAGTGGTAGCCAACATGATGCAAAGTGTAGGCGCCGACCGCTTAATGACCTGCGACCTGCACGCCGGCCAGATTCAGGGCTTCTTCGATATTCCGGTAGACCATTTGGATGGTTCCGCTATATTTGTGCCTTATATCAAAACCCTAAACCTGGATCGCTTGTTATTTGCTTCGCCCGACGTAGGGGGCGTGGTACGTACCCGGTCTTTTGCTTCTAAATTTGGCGCCGAAATAGTGGTATGCGACAAGCAACGTGCGCGGGCCAACGAGATAGCTTCGATGCAGGTAATTGGCGATGTGGAAGGGCAAGATGTGGTACTGGTAGATGATATTGTAGATACCGCCGGAACTATTTGCAAAGCGGCCGCCTTAATAAAAGAACGCGGTGCCCGGAGTGTGCGGGCAGTTATTACGCATCCTATTTTATCCGGTCCGGCTCATGAACGTATTGAAAACTCGGTGCTGGAGCAATTAATAGTTTCGGACACGATACCATTGCGGCAGGAATACTCCAAAATAAAAGTGCTTTCGTTTTCGCAATTATTTGCGCGTGCTATCAGCAACGTTGTAACACACGAATCAATCAGTTCGTTGTTTTTGTAGCTTTTAGCAGTTAGCTGTTAGATTCTGTATTGTTTAGGGAGATTATTGATCAACCTAAACAAATTTAAGAGAGAAATTTAACATAAAATTTTTACAAGTATTACTATTTATTCAATTAATCAAAAAGCTAAAAGTTAACAGCTGATAGCAAACAACTAAAATTATTATTTATGAAAAGTATTGAGATTATAGGGTTTCAAAGAGCAAATCTCGGAAAAGCTGAAGCCAAACAGCTTCGGTTAGAATCTTATATTCCGTGTGTGTTATACGGTGGCGGCAATCAGGTTCATTTCCAGGCACCCATGATTTTATTCCGCGATTTAGTTTATTCGCCGGAAGTAGCAACTGTTGATCTGAATGTTGAAGGTACTACCTACAAAGCTATCCTGCAGGATATTCAGTTTCACCCGGTAAGCGAAATGATTTTGCACGCTGACTTTTTAGAATTGCGCGACGACAAAGAAGTTAAAATGGACGTTCCGGTTCGTTTCGTAGGTGTTTCTCCCGGTGTTTTAGCAGGGGGTAAATTAGTTACTAAATTGCGTAAACTAAAAGTTAAAGCTTTGCCCGCAAACCTACCCGATTATATCGATGTAGATATTTCTGATTTGGAATTAGGCCGGTCGGTTAAAGTTTCTAAGATTCAAGCTACAAATTATACGATTTTAACTAACTCATCTTCTCCGGTTGCTACAGTTGCCATTCCGCGGGCGCTGAAACAACAGCAAGGTGCATAAATTTTAATTGATTATTAGGATTTAAAATCCTGCTTTGCCTTGAGTGAAGCAGGATTTTTCTTTTCCAGATCTTCACATCCTTAAAATATTCCCTTACTTTTGGCTTCAGAACAAAATTCCCTTGGCCTCTATTTTTTCAAGATTAATAGGTTACCTAGGATTTAGTGCATTGCCTAAACCTACAGATGCAATTAAAAACTTACCGCCTGATATGAAATTTTTGCTCGTTGGTCTGGGAAATATTGGCCCCGAATACGCCGAAACCCGCCATAATGTTGGTTTTATGGTGTTAGATGAACTAGCCCAGCAACACGATGCCCGCTTTGAACTAAGCCGGCACGCTTTTGTAACCGAAATAAAGCACAAAGGCAAAAGCTTCACCTTGGTAAAACCTACTACATACATGAACCTGAGCGGTAAGGCCGTAAGCCATTACCTAAGCACCCTGAAAATTCCGGTCAGTAATATGCTGGTAATAACCGACGACCTGGCTATACCTTTCGGTAAACTCCGGATGCGGGCCAAAGGATCGGCCGGCGGGCATAACGGCTTAAAGCACATAGAAGAAACTCTAGGTGCCAACGCATACGCCCGGCTACGTTTTGGCATTGAAGCTAACTTTCCTAAAGGCCGCCAGATTGATTATGTGTTGAGCCCGTTTTTCGAGGAAGAACAGGAAAAGTTACCGGACGTTATTAAAAAAGCCGCCGAAATGAGTTTGTCCTTCGGCACCATTGGTTTGGAACGTACCATGAATTTCTTTAACACGTAAGACGCTATCTTACGCTAAAAGCTTTCCTGCCGATGTTACTAGATACGGAAACGTTAAGTTTAAGTCAGAAAATATGGGATTACCATCATGTTAATCACCCGTTAAAACCCGCCGATTGTATTTTGGTGCTGGGCAGCCACGATACGCGGGTAGCCGAAAGAGGCGCCGACTTGTTTATGGAAGGAATGGCACCGCTCCTGATTTTATCGGGCGGATTAGGTCGGCTAACTGCCGGTAACTGGACGGAGCCGGAAGCGGAGATATTTGCCCGGATAGCTCGTAACCGGGGCATACCAGATAACAAAATACTCATAGAAAACCGCTCTACCAATACCGGCGAAAATATCCGGTTTACTTACCAAAAGCTACAGGAAAATAAGCTTGCTGTTAAAAGTATCATCCTGGTACAGAAACCTTATATGGAGCGCCGGGCCTACGCTACGTTTATGCAACAATGGCCCGGCGAATCAGTAGAGCTTATGGTTAACTCTCCCCAGATTTCTTTTGTTGATTATCCCAATGCCGATATTTCGCAACAAGAAGTTATTAATATTATGCTGGGCGATTTACAACGTATAAAATCCTACCCGGCTAAAGGCTTCCAGATTGCGCAATCTATTCCGGATGAAGTCTGGGAAGCTTACGAGCAATTAACGGCTAAAGGATTTATACCGGCCTAGCCATAAAGCTATATGTCCTGGACAAGATATATATAAACTAGTTGCCCGGACCATTTACTTATTATACTCCGGTTTTCTCTTTCTAATTTTTTCATTCAACCTCGCTTTCATGTCCAAATTTCTCATCAGAAAATCTAGTTTAGAAGATGTACCACAATTAGTGCTTTTATATAAAAAAGTAAGCGCCCAGGGTGGCCTGGGCCACGCTGAAGACGAAATAAATGCTGGCTATATCACTGATTTTATAACGAAAAGCCTGGCGCGGGGCAAAGGGTTGGTATTATATGCAACAGCTAAGCCCAATCAGATCATTGGCGAAATTCATGGTTATACTTTGGGCTTGAAAACTTTTTCGCATGTTTTCGAACAAATTACCATGATAATAGACCCCGACTATCAGGGTCAGGGTTTAGGCAAAAAACTTTTGCAAGCACTGCAAAGCGAAATCCAAAACACGATGCCCTGGATTATGAAAATGGAATTAGCCTGCTTTAGCAACAACATTCCGGCCCTGCAACTTTACCAGCACAGCGGCTTTAGTATAGAAGGCCGAAGAAAAAACCGCGTGCGGCTGATAACCGGTGAATTTGCCGATGGGTTGGCTCTGGGCTGGTTTAATCCCAACTATGTTCCTGCCCAATAACTTCAATGGTGATTGATTTTATTAACAAACCCGAAAATATTTAAACCCAAACTGGTTGAAAAGGAATTGTTACCTTTGTTTCCGGGTTATACCTTTATAATCGCCGGAAAAAGATAATAAGCAGAAACGCTTCCTGAAATTCTACCCTGGTATAAAATAAAGCCAGTTAAACCCGGCCAAGACCTTAGTTACACTTCATGTTATTCGAAAATTTAAATTTAATAGCGCCTATTTTAAAAGCGCTGCAAATAGAAGGCTATACCCAACCTACGCCTATTCAGGCCCAGTCTATTCCGCTTATATTGCAAGGAAAAGATTTATTAGGTTGTGCGCAGACCGGAACCGGTAAAACGGCTGCTTTTGCTATTCCTATTTTACAAATTTTAAACCCGACTGCACCGCCGGATAGAAATCCAAAAGCTATTAAAGCCTTAATACTGACGCCTACCCGCGAATTAGCTATCCAGATTGAAGAAAGCTTTCAGGCTTACGGCAAATTCACAAACCTGCGCCATCTGGTAATTTTTGGTGGTGTATCGCAACACGCCCAAACCGAAGCCTTAAAAAAAGGCGTGGATATATTAGTTGCCACTCCGGGCCGGCTCCTGGATTTAATGAACCAGGGCTTTATTAGTTTAGAGCAACTAAAAATATTTGTACTGGACGAGGCCGATCGTATGCTGGACATGGGCTTTGTGCACGACGTTAAGAAAGTTATAGCCAAATTACCAGCGCGCCGGCAATCTTTGTTCTTCTCGGCTACCATGCCGCCCGAAATTGTAACTTTAGCCGATACCATTCTGGTTAACCCGGCAAAAGTGGAAGTAACCCCGGTTTCCTCTACCGCCAATACCATTCAGCAAGCCGTTTACTTTGTAGAGAAAAACAACAAACGTAAACTCTTAAACCACGTGTTGGCCGATAACGCCATCGAAACGGCTTTGGTTTTTACCCGCACCAAACATGGCGCCGACCGGGTGGCCAAAGATTTAAAACAAGCCGGCATTGAGGCTGAAGCCATTCACGGTAATAAATCGCAGAATGCGCGCCAACGGGCACTCACTAATTTTAAAAGCCGCCAGACCCGCGTATTAGTCGCGACTGATATTGCCGCCCGTGGTATTGATGTGGAGGAACTCACGCACGTAATTAATTACGAAATCCCGAACGTACCGGAAACTTACGTGCACCGCATTGGCCGTACCGGCCGGGCCGGAGCCAGCGGTATTGCGCTGTCGTTTTGCGATGCGGAAGAAAAACCGTTTCTGCGGGATATTCATAAACTCATCGCCAAAAATATTCCGGTGGTAGAAGATCATCCTTATCATTTCAACTCCATTACCAAAACCGAAATATTACCTTCCAGCGCCGAAAAAACCAGGACGGAAAGTCAAAAGAAAAAGAAATGGTTCGGTAACCGTCGCCCTAAACAAAGTTAAACTAAAGTTTAGCCTGTTATTGTAAAAGCTATGCTGAGAAAATCAGCATAGCTTTTGTTTTTTAATACCATTATACTTCAAGCTTATTCATTTCATCTTTCTTTTATTCAATTCAAATATTTGAATCAAAACTTAATAAATACCCCTAAACCGCCGACACTACCTGCAAAATTTTATATCTACCCAAAATGCTTTTATTAAAGAGCAGTAAATCCGAAATGGTATAATCCCTGTTTTTTGAGCTGTTTCTGAACCATTGCTTTTAATTAAGGTATTGTATTAGGAAAGAAAGGAAAAGGTGCATCGGCAGAATATTCCCGAAAAAAGATTGCCCTTGTAGTTTTAATGATGCCTTACTTATAGGTTTTTACTTTTCCTAAGCTTTTAATTGGTATAACCAGAGAGGTCAACAAAATATCAGATCTACCTCTAGTAAAACTTCTTCAACCATTTTCTTTCATAAATAAAATCACATGATGCATCAGGTTACCGCAAAAAATATATGGCACTTATTAAAGCAAACAGGAGCAGGTTTTATGCGCGATAAAGTTCCGAAGCTAAGTGCATCGCTGGCCTATTATACCATTTTTTCGCTTGGCCCTATGCTGATTGTGATTATATTTTTATCGAATCTTATTTGGCAGCAAGAGGCGGTGGAAGGCCGAATATTTGCCCAGATTAAAAACCTGGTCGGAGAAGATGTAGCTTTCCAGATTCAGGAAATTATTAGAAATGCAGCCATCAATAATAATAACACCCTTACAGCCATTGTTGGTTTTGTAAGCCTCATTGTTGCTGCCACAACCGTTTTTACAGAAATACAGGACTCTATTAATACCATTTGGAAGTTGAAGATTAAAGCAGAAGAAGGTTGGCTTAAAATGCTAAGGGCCCGAGTGCTTTCGTTTTCACTGGTAGTAAGCCTGGGGTTTCTGCTACTGGTGTCGCTTATTATAAATAGCTTGGTAGAAGGACTTATGCACAGGCTGGAAGAAATTTTTCCTGAAGTAACGGTTATGCTGGTTTATGTCATCAACCAGTTTATAACCCTTTTAATTACCTCTGCTTTATTTGCTATAATTTTTAAAGTTCTGCCAGACGCCATTATCCGCTGGAAAGATGTAGCAGTAGGCGCGGTCTTCACGGCTATTTTATTTATGATGGCCAAATTTGGCATTACCTTATACATTGGCAGCAGCAATGTAGGCAGTGCTTACGGCACTGCCGGTTCGTTGGTTATTTTACTGCTGTGGGTTTATTTCTCCTCTATTATCCTGTATTCCGGTGCCGAATTTACAAAATTCTATGCGGTTAATTTTGGTTCGGAGATAAAGCCTGACAGCTATGCCGTTGTTGTGCAAACGGTACAGGTAGAAAGCAAGAAAAGAAGTGTGCAGGAAAACGAAGAAGATACGAAAAAAACCGAAATAGAATTACAAAAAGCCAAGGATAATCTGGATAAGAAAAATAATGAGTGATTGAGTGATTGAGTGAATGAGTGAATGAGTGAATTTTGAATGAGTGAGTGAGTGAATGAATAAATATCTGTTCATGCTTAGCCTAAACTACTTTTATTTCTTACTTACTTTTAAGTAACTTATATTAATAAGTTCATAAAGCCGGAACCCGGTTATATTTTTAATGGGCATTATCTGAGTTGTCTTGGCTATGTTCTTGTTTTTCCAGGTAATCTTTTACGTATAATTCATGCACCATAATAATTAATACAGCTATTAAGGGAGAGGCTAATAAGATACCACCTATTCCAACCAAAACACCTAATAGTACTTGGCCAAACAACAACAAGGCCGGCGGCATAGACACAAATTTTTTGTCCAGCATGGGGGTAAGCACATAACCTTCCAGCGATTGCACGCCCATATAAAGCAAGAAAACATAAAGCGCTTTTTCCGGACCTTGTATATAGGCTAACAGCAAAGCAGGAATTAAGGCTATATAAGGACCCAGGTTTGGTATAAAATTCAGAAATGCCGCAATAATAGCCAACACAATAGGCAGCGGAATACCCAATAGCGCCAGGCCAATACCGGTGGCCACTCCCACCACTACCATAGAAATAGAACGGCTCAAGAACCAGTTGCTTAAGGTATGATAACATTGATCTCCTACTTCGTGCAGACGATCGCGGTAGGTTGGTGGGAATAATTTAATAAACCCATTTTTATAATTACCCGGGTCGGAGGCCAGGTAAATACCCGTAATAATTACAATCAGAAAATTAGCAAAAACACTGAGGGTAGAAGAGAAAACACCGGTTATTTGCCCCAAAACATCTTTGTTTGCAGATAATAATTTACCCGGTTGCTGCGGCATTCCTGCTAAAATTTTTTGGCCCCAACCGGTTTGGGAAAGTTTATCTTTTAAATTTTGCAATGCCTGCGGCAAAGCCTTCGACAATTCTTCCGCTTGTTGACTTACAGTAGGTGCTAAAAACCAAATAGTTCCGCCTATTATGCCCACCAGCAGCAATAATACCAGCAGCAAGGAAATACTATACCTGATTTTTGTTTTCCGGTTGAGTAAATGAGCTAAGGAACTAAATAAAACCCCGAATAAAATACCCCCAAATACTAATAAAAAAAAGGTTGGAACATACCAGATAAGCAAAAACAAGGCTATACTTAGCAGTGCAACGAACGAGATAATAGCCGTTTTACCAGCTATTTTACCTGATTTTTCCATAATTTAATGTTTAACGCTTTTTCTGTTGCTGCTTCCTATCGAGGATATCAATTATACTTATATGCGTAAATGCCGACGGAAAGTTTTTCGGGGTTCTTTTGGTTTGTCCAACGGCTATGTTTTAACCCTTTGAAAAACGGAGTAAACGCGTTTGCCTCAAAACTTCACCGGAAATTACTGGCTCACGGTATCTTAATTTCCAAGTTGTATGAAGTTATAATAACGAAACCTCAATCTTCTTTTCCGCTGCATACTTAATAATATGATAAATTCCTGATTCCTGAGGTTAAACTTCTTTTTTCACCGGCTACCTTTGGGTTTACCTTTGTACCATGGAGAAGATATTAACTTTATACCGCAACGCTTTTAGTGGCTTATCTAAACCGGCCTGGATGCTGGCGGTGGTCATGTTCATCAACCGCAGTGGCTCCATGGTTATTCCTTTCTTAAGCGTTTACCTTACCGAATCGCTGGGCTTTACTTTAAAACAGGCGGGTTTTATGTTAAGCTTGTTTGGTTTTGGCTCGATGGGTGGCTCTTTTCTGGGGGGCTGGCTCACCGACCGCATCGGGCATTTCCGGGTGCAATTCTGGAGCCTGACCATAGGCGGAAGCTTATTCTTATTTTTAGCGCAATTAAAAACTTTTATCAGTTTCGCGGTAGGTATTTTTATTCTGAGTTTAGTTTCGGAGTGTTTGCGGCCCGCCAACTCTTCGTCGGTATCTTTTTATGCCAAACCCGAAAATATTACCCGCGCTTTTTCTTTAAACCGCATGGCCATTAATCTGGGTTTTGCCATTGGTCCGGCAGTGGCAGGTTTACTGGCTACGGTCTCGTACCGTTTATTATTTTTAGCCGATGGATTTACCTGTATAACGGCCGGCCTGTTCTTTTACTTTTATTTCCGTCGCCTGCCCGGTTCCCGGAAAAAAGCACCGGTTTCGGCGGCGGCCTTAGCCCAGGTCCGCTCTCCTTACCACGATATTAAATTTATCTTATTTGTGCTGTTAAGTACGCTGTTTGCCTGCGTTTTCTTCCAATTTTTCTCTACGTTGCCCTTATATTACCGGCAAGTCCGAGGCCTAACGGAAGCCCAAATTGGTATGTTGCTAGGCTTAAACGGAATCGTAGTTTTTTCCCTGGAGATGTTGGTGGTGTACCTGGCCGGCAAACGCTTTCAGCCGGCTACGCTAATATGCTTCGGCGCTTTTTTAGTGGGATTATCTTTTATATTGCTCAACTTAGTACAGGCCAACTGGATTGTTTTTGCCTCCATGGTTATACTGAGTATTGCCGAAATATTCACTTTACCTTTTATGGCCACTATTCCGGTAAAAAGGTCCGGCGAAACCAACCGGGGCACTTATATGGGCCTATATAATATTTCTTTTTCTTCTTCTTTTGTGCTGGGCCCTTTTATCGGCACCACCATCATCGATCGGTTTGGGTTTAATATATTATGGTGGGGTAGCGGCCTATTGGTATTAGCTACCGGAATAGCTTTTAACCAACTCGTGAAGAAAATATAAGTAAGTATTGTTTACTTCTAATACAAAAGCGGCACCGGTAAAAATACCCGTGCCGCTTTTCTTCTTTTTAAATGCTTGTATTAAGAAATGCCGCTGCCATTTTTTACCTGCGCCGATGGCTGCACAAACGATAAACTGCCGTCGGCATTTTCGGCCATTAAAATCATGCCCTGGCTTTCGATGCCTTTGATTTCGCGGGGAGCCAGGTTTACCAGCACCGATACCTGCTGCCCGATAATTGCTTCCGGCACAAAATGCTCGGCTATACCGCTTACAATGGTGCGCTGATCGATACCCGTATCAATTTTAAGTTTAAGCAATTTCTTGGTTTTAGCTACTTTCTCAGCCTCCAAGATGGTTCCTACCCGGATGTCCATTTTTGAAAAATCTTCGAAAGAAATATTTTCTTTAGCGGGCGTTACGGTAGCATTGGCTAACTGATTGGCTTTTTTGGTATCCAGTAATTTTTGTACCTGGGCCTGCACCGTTTCATCTTCTACTTTCTGAAATAACAAGGCGGCTTCGCCAATGTCGTTTCTGGCAATCATATAGTCCTGACCACCGGCCGCCGCCCAGGTATCGGGTTGGATGCAAAGCATATCAGCTAATTTCCGGGCGGTATCGGGCAGGAAAGGCTCCGCAACAATGCTTAAGCTAGCGGCAATTTGTAAAGATATATTCAGAATAGTACTTACCCGATCTATATCAGTTTTCACTAATTTCCAGGGCTCAGTATCGGCTAAATATTTATTACCCAGCCGGGCCAAGTTCATCAGTTCACTTAAGGCTTCCCGGAAACGGTAGCGTTCAATTAAATCGCCAATAATGCCCGGAAAAGCTTTTAACTCGTCCAGCACCATTACGTCAACAGTTTGCAGCTCATTTTTTCCCGGCACTTTACCGCCGAAATATTTATGGGTTAGCACCACGGCGCGGTTGATAAAATTACCGAATATGGCTAACAACTCGTTGTTATTGCGGGCCTGGTAATCTTTCCAGGTAAAATCGTTGTCTTTGGTTTCGGGCGCATTGGCGCACAGTACATACCGCAATACATCGCCTTTACCCGGGAAATCGGCCAGGTACTCGTGTAACCAAACCGCCCAGTTGCGCGAAGTAGAAATTTTATCGCCTTCCAGGTTCAGGAATTCGTTGGCCGGTACGTTTTCCGGCACAATATAATCACCGTGCGCGCGCAGCATTACCGGGAATATAATGCAGTGAAACACGATATTATCTTTACCGATAAAGTGCACCAGTTTGGTATCTTCATCTTTCCAGTATTTTTCCCACTCAGAGGTTAAGTCTTTAGTAGCCGATATATATCCAATAGGCGCATCAAACCACACGTATAATACTTTGCCTTTGGCTTCAGGCAGCGGAACCGGTACGCCCCAATCCAGGTCGCGGGTTACGGCCCGGGGCTGCAGGCCGCCATCAATCCAGGATTTACATTGGCCGTACACGTTTGTTTTCCAGTCCTGGTGCCCATCAATAATCCAGGCCCGCAGCCAGCCTTCGTACTGGTCTAAAGGCAAATACCAGTGCTTGGTTTCGCGCATTACCGGCTTCTCGCCGCTCAGCATGCTTTTGGGGTTTATTAAATCAGTGGCATTTAAGCTGGTACCGCAGTTTTCGCACTGATCGCCGTAGGCATTTTCGTTACCACACCGGGGGCAGGTACCCACAATGTAACGGTCGGCCAGGAACTGCTGGCTTTTCTCGTCGTAGTATTGCTGCGAAGTTTTTTCTTCGAAAACGCCTTTTTCGTAGAGGTTGGTAAAGAAACCGGACGCAGTTTCGCGGTGCGTCTGGTTAGATGTACGGGAATATATATCAAAGGAAATCTGAAATTCCTGAAAGGAATGCTTAATAATTTCGTGGTATTTATCTACTACCTGCTGCGGCGTAATGCCTTCTTTCTGCGCCCGGATGGTGATGGGAACACCATGTTCGTCGGAACCACACACAAATTTTACATCTTGTCCGCTGGAGCGCAGGTAACGCACATAAATATCGGCGGGTAAATACACGCCGGCTAAGTGACCAATATGAACAGGACCGTTGGCATAAGGCAAAGCCGCCGTTACGGTATATCGTTTAAATTCTTTATTCATGATACTCAGTTGAAATAGCAAATATAACTAATTAGTCCTGGATTTACTTTTTCAATTGTTTAGGGCTGCGCTATTCATTCAAACAACCTTCTTGCATTTATTTAAAAGAGCAGCCGTTATAAATAACATATATTTAATATATTATAAGATCAATTTCTCGTAAAGAGAGATATTAAATACGGGTAATATTTAAACCCGATAATTTTAAACCAGCTTAAATCATGAAAAAAACGGAGAAGAAAACCGAAAAGCAAAAAAGCCCCAAAAAGAAAAATGCTAAAAAGAAAGATGCCTTAGATCTGATTGCGAAACAACTACAGAAAGAATTTAATAAAAAGATGCAGTCCCTGGTAGAATCAACTCAGCAGGATACGGAGCGTACCATTAAAACTTTGCTGCAAGATGCGCAAGAAAAAATTAAAACCGGCTCAGTTACGGCTATGAACGAGGTATTGCAAATGGTTATTACGCAGTATCAAGACACGCATGAAGCTGCAACCGAAGAAAACAAGGCGGTGCCGGATGAAACTAACCAGGAAACGGCAAAGAGCCCGGACCAACCAACTAAAGCTAAGCGCCAAAGTCGTAGCCGTAAAATAGCTTCAACTACTGCCACCAATCCGTCAGCGGAAGCTGGTTTAAGTTAATTACTTTTAAGTTTGGTATTATCTTTCTTCTTAGGGTAAAAATCCAGAACAATAGGAAAAGAGAGCCTTGAGAACAGGATACGTCTTTTAATATTTGAGGAAGTAATCAGAGTAGAAACAAATGGAGATGGCGTAATTAGAATAATTTTTAATTAAAAGGATAAGCTTTACGGTAGAAAAATACAGCCAAACAGACATAAATCTTTACAATTTTTTGCAAATAAATCAGCTGACGGGAGATGCATTTACGAGAAGGCGCTTCACCCGTTGCGATAATTCGCTGGGATTAAACGGTTTTTCAAGATAATCGTCGGCACCTAATTTCAAAGCTTCCGATACCGTTCCTTCGGCATTATCGCCGGAGAGGACAATAATAGGTAATTCCGGCATAGCTAATTTTACGTAAGAAAGCACTTCTAACCCGGTAACAAAGGGTAACATCAGGTCGGTAGTTACCAGGTTAAACTTGCCACTTTGCAGCTTTTCTATAGCTTCCCGTCCATCGCGTGCCGTTGTAACTTCGTAACCGTCTTTTTTCAACCGAAACTCTAACGTATACGAAATCATCAGGTCATCTTCTATAATAAGTATTTTCATAATATAACTTTTACCGTGAACTCCACAAAATATACTTTTAAGGTAATGATCTAAAAGTAAAATAAAATAGTTTGATACCGCACTGGTCCATTTTAATTGTGCATTCCGTTCGGCTTTTCCGCCTTAAACCAGCTGGATATCAAAACCCACTATTCACTTAAACTTACATAAAGTCAATTTTTAAAATATGAACTTATCTAAATTTAACCTAATAATACAAATCTAAACATAAAAAACGAATCTATAAACTTATTTATATATAAAAAATTTATATATTTTTTACAGCCTTTTATTTAAA
>Ga0210040_10007823_pt1 | contig 12816 bp, 19 predicted proteins | sample CryGeyCG12114_NA_FD_185462 | JGI IMG/M metagenome (GOLD analysis project Ga0210040, IMG submission 185462) | Groundwater microbial communities from aquifer - Crystal Geyser CG19_WC_8/21/14_NA (SPAdes) (version 2) | ecosystem: Environmental > Aquatic > Deep subsurface > Groundwater | place: USA... | reverse complement strand
TGAAAATTCATGTTCCTATATTGCTAGAACTTCGTAAAAAACCTGTCTGAAGAGTTCTCTGAAGGAAGATGTTTTTCTAATGCCACTGAAGACACCATCAAAGTTCCTAATGAATTGACTAGATCTTGGCTATGTTCACTGCCACGTCAAAAAGCATTCATTTTAATGTATTCATTTTTAAATCACATGGATAGAAAGCTTATAATTGAAAAAGTATGAAAAATTGCCATCAAAATATTGCACATTAATTTCAGTGACTGCGTTATGTTTTCAAAGCTTTTGTTATATTGTAGCTGTCCAATCGTACTCTTACTGAACCCATTCAACGAGGAAATCTTCTAAATTTGAACTTTGAGTCAGCTGCTCTCATCATCAAACTTGTGCAGTAATGATTAAAAAAAAAAAGCTGAAAAATCATTATGATTTTATAATAGATGGGTTATGAGTAAATTTGTAACCTTCTTGTACAGAGCTCTAGAACCGTACGGGAGAAAAATAGCAAATTATGCTCGCTCAGATTCTGCCACAGGTCTCAACTTATTGTATGAAGGGCTGTGTGGATTCAGACCAAAGAAAAATTCCAGCTCTTTCGGCTTTGATCCGGGAACCGCTAACAAGTAACGGAAAAGTTGCACACTTTTTAGAATTATGGTATTAAATGTGCGTCTAACTAAAACCTTTTTGTACTCTTATCAGTATGGACAGCTTAAGAGATCGATTGAACGAGTATAAGCCAGATCATCATTATGAAGATGATCCAGAAATATCTCCAGTTTGTAACAATATTTTCAGACGACTGGAGGAAATGCCTTTCACTTCATTTCTTTGGAGACAAGTTAAGCCTCTGATTAGGTATGTGCAATGTAACTATACTGATTGGGAAAAACCTATGGAACTAAAGTTCTGTTACCTTTGATCTAATTTGAGTTTTGAATTTCTTAGAGGATTCATTTTTTATGCCCCACAAAATGAATTTACTGACGACATCATGCAAAGAGTTACTAACCGGATGGAAACAATAAAATTTGCTGAAACTGCTATTGATGAATTTTTAGGCATTGTTCATCAGACTAAGCATTTTTTCAGCAATAATACTGCTGACATTACGAACTTGGTGGTATGTGATTTTTCTTGCAAACTTTTTGGATGAGTTATCAAGAGAAAGTTAATATTAAAATTATTTTTTTTGCAGAGTTTACTCACTAACTCTAATAATTTGGAAGAAATAATGTCTCTATTTGGCGTAGTTCCTACTGAAGCTGAACTAGAGATGGCAAGAACGTTTTTAGAATCAGCTAAACAGTTTGATGTAGAGCAGCAAATTGATCGGATTGACTTTATCACGGAAATTTTATCAGAAATGATAAGTGTATGTAGCTCTTTTTTCTCCAATTCATTTTGGTTGTAACGTGGAGTTTAAAACGGATTTTAATCTTTCTACAGTGTGTTCGTTACAACAAAACTATTGGGTACAATACCGAATTTGAGGCAGTACAAGCGGGTGGTGCATTGCTATCTTCCGAAAAGTTGTGGGCTGTAATTGTATTCGACGAGGAGGATGAAAATGGAACAATGCCAACACACGTTCAGTATAAAATCAGGCAAGCGTTTCAGTGTTTGTATTACATAATTAAAATACAGTTTCCATTTGATTTTCAGATACTAAGTAAGGTTTTATGTTCTCCTGTTTTTAGGATGGATAGTGATAAAGTGGATTCTACAAGATTAATACGAGACAGACTAACAAGAAAATCCTCGCGTAGAAGACCGGCATTTGATCTCAAATACATCACTCATGGTTTTGTGTATTTACAAGAAATGATTGAGCACAGTATTATTGAAAAGCTGACAAATACTTCTACGGATGGAATACGAACCTATTTGCAGCAGTTTCCTTATCCATGTCACATATACGATCAGTATGTTTAACAACTTTGAGCTCTGGAGGATTTAAATCTAACTATACTATGAAAAATCATTAATGAGTTTGGATTTGGTATTTCAGGTTCATCAAAGCCATTTCTAGAACATTTCCTATGTTTATGGTGCTTTCTTGGGTGTATGCATCTTCCATGGTAATCAAATCTATCGTTTTGGAAAAAGAATTGAAATTAAAAGAAGTCATGAAAGTGATGGGGCTTGAAAACGGAGTGATTTGGGCTGGTTGGTTTATTGAAAGCTTTATTATGATGTCTCTGTCAGCCACTGTATTAACGCTGATTCTCAAGGTAATTTTTGCAGTGTCTTCTATTGGTTTATTTTTTGCTATTTCATATTTTGGATTGACATTGTCCTAATGTTTATTTCAGTATGGAAAAGTGATCGAGCATTCAGATGTTTTCTTGATATGGGTGTTTATGATCAGTTTTACTGTTGCTACGATTTGCTTCAGGTACAAAAAATTTGCAATGTTATCTGTAGTGTAATTTAATTTTTAATTGGTTATTTTCGCTATTTTAACAGCTTCCTGGTGTCCACATTTTTCACTCGAGCCAATTCGGCTGCTGCCGCAGGTAATTGGACGAATATATAATAGAATTGAAATCAGAAAAGATATCATGTTCTCGGAAATTGATTATCATTTTTCTTTGCAGGGGGAGTTTTGTTTTTTGTGACTTACCTTCCATATAACTTCATGTTAATTTGGGAAGAGCGTTTGGCATGGTATCAAATCATGAGTGGGGTAAGTTTGTCATGTACCACGATTTGATTGCACCTTGCACCATTGCAGTATGGTGGATTTGACTCATAATAGCTTTTTTCAACTTTTTTGTATGCAGTGTCTGATTTCTAACGTGGCATTTGGATTTGGCTGCACGTACCTTGCACGACTTGAAGAAGATGGAATAGGTGCACAGTGGAACAGTATTACTCTGAGTTCAATGCCTGACGATGACTTCAATCTGAGTTATTGCATTCTTATGCTCTGGGTGGACAGTCTTTTCTATTGGATATTGACTTGGTACATTGAGGCTGTTTTTCCAGGTTGGTTCACTAAATAGTTAGCTTTTCCAGGTACTTTAATTTATTGTATGGAAAAGGATTTCATGGAGATGGACTATTGTAACCTGAAATCTATGCAGGTAGCTGTGGAGTACCCAAACCGTGGAACTTTGTGTTCACGGTATCGTATTGGTGTCCAAAAAAAGCACTTCTGAAAGGAGATGATGGTGACTATTCAGAAGAAAATAAATCAGGAAATAAAGTTCGTTCTGAACTTGATCCATTGACTAGAGATGGTAATTAATTCTGAATATTACAGTCGGCTATGGCTATGGCTTTAAATAAGGCGATTTTTTTGGTATTGAAGAATGCTGTTTAATTTATGGTGTAGAAAAACCAATTGTGGAAGAAGAGCCAATTGGTCTTAAGCAAGGAGTAGTGGTTTCCAATTTAGGGAAAATATATTCAAACGGAAAAGAAGCATTGAAGAATTTAAATATGACATTTTATGAGGATCAAATAACGTCATTTCTTGGGCACAATGGTGCAGGCAAAACAACTTGCATGTAAGTGGTTTCACACTTCTATGATAACATTTTTATTCTCCATGTTAGATGCATTTTTGAATTGCCATTTTATATATATTCTGTCAAACAGTTCCATATTAACTGGACTTTTTCCTGCATCGCGAGGTTCGGCCAAAATATATGGAAATGACATTCAAACTGATATGGATTCTATTCGCACCAGTCTAGGAATATGTCCACAATATAATGTTCTATTTGACAGGTTTGGTGTTTAAAAATTAAAGTTTTCTGCATTATTCACTTTCGTTATCTGTATCATGTATAATGCATCATTAATTTTTATAGATTAACAGTTGAAGAGCATATGCAGTTTTACGCCTCCTTGAAAGGGAAGCTCGATGAGTCTTTTCAGGCGGAAATGCTGCAATTGCTTAATGATCTTGGCATTCCTCATAAACGCCATGAATTTCCAAACAACCTTTCTGGAGGTATGAAGCGAAAGTTGTCCGTTGCAATTGCATTCATTGGCGGTAGTCGCTGTGTTTTTCTTGACGAGCCTACTTCTGGGGTAACAATTTAGATTTTGGGTATCATTTAGGTATTCGTATTAGCAGTTTTAGATTAAATTGTCAAATGCGTTATGTAGGTGGACCCATACTCTCGAAGGTCAATTTGGGAACTTCTTTTGAAATACAAACAAGGCCGATGTATAATCCTGACAACCCATTTTATGGACGAAGCCGATCTGCTTGGTGACAGAATCGCTATCATATCACAAGGAAAGCTGAAGGCATGTGGATCCAGCTTATTTCTGAAATCCGAATTCGGACAAGGATATTCACTTCGATTGGTGCGACGTGAACCTACCCCATTGCCAAATAAACATAATCAATTGACAGTGGGGAAAACACCAATTACTATAAAGAAATTACCTTTTACCGAAAACCTCAAAGCGATTGTCCAGAATCATGTGCCAGGAGCCACGATATTGGATGATGTTGGTTTTGAAATCGTCATACTACTCCCATACAGTTCCCTCAACAGTTTTTCCGCATTGTTTGAAGATTTAGATAAGTCGTTGGAAGCATTAGGCATGTCTGGATATGGCATTTCAGATACCACTCTTGAAGATGTATTTCTGAAGATCACTATTGGCGATTTGGAAGACAATGGAGACAATTTCGATTGTCTCAGCAGTAGTTCTAAGCGCCGTTGTGTAGATATGTTAAAACGGATTCGACGGTCTGCAAAAACAGAACAAAATGGCCCACGTGCACCGAAAAATGTGTGTCAGGTGAAAAAATTGCTTGTGGATCCTGAAGGTCGTGAGACTCCAATAGAAGAGCAGAGAGTATGGGATAGTACTAATGGGAATCATAGCCATGGGATTGTAACTGAGATTGGGTTGCAGATTGAGAATGATGTTAGTTTATTGGATGAATCAATTAATGGGGAAGATTTGCCAGTTCGGCCACCTCACCGTCATGAATTGCAATCGCCATCTTGTTTGCTGTTCCTAGTACAAGTGTATGTAATAAATATGAAACGGTGGTGGAATTCTTTGCGAAATATCAAGGCCATGTTCTTTGAGGTGAGAAAAAATTAAACTCTCCTCAGAATCACCTATGGAACTGCTGTTAGTACAATTCATTTGACTTTGTTATTTTCAGATTGTATTGCCAGCCATATTTATAGCAGTCACATTGGCATTCACACTGATACTTCCTCCTGCAAAAAATGAGTCTTCAAGAGAAATGAATCCTTGGACTTACCCACCTCCGAATGAAATTTTCTTTTCTGATCGGACATTGAAGAAGGGCGGAAATACGGAACATTTGGCTGTAATGGATGAGCTCATGGGTCCCATCGGAATGGGAACGGCCTGTTTGAAGCAAACAGAGTGCGTTGAAAATCATATTTTTAAAGGTTCAATGCATGGATATGTTCATTCATATTTTTGGATGCAGGTATTACAACTTGTGCTCTCCGGAAAGTTGGACAAATGAATCTCTTGCTACATTTAATGTTGAAAGAATAAAATATAATGGAACAAAGTTTCCCTCTTGCTCATGTGATAAAGGATCATTAGAATGCGCAGACAGCATTTCTAAAAACCCGATTCCTGTTTTTAAGGTACTAGTGATATTCATTAAATCATTAATGTTTGTGCCTAATATAGGTTTGTGATAATAATGACTGAAAATTTTATTCGTAGACGCCAACGAGTAGTAATTTACTAGATGTTAGCAAGCTTAATATTCCTGAATGGATTGAAAAGACATACCGAAAGCATCAGTTATCTCGATATGGTGGATTTGAGTTTCAAACAAGAAAAAAACAGGAACTAAATATTTCGGAGTGGATCAAGTTTTTTCAAGTGTTGAATGGAGAAATCGAAGCTATTGATGTCAGCAACATTTCGGGAAGCACCCAGATTGACATAAGTCTTTCAACTAAGGTTCGTTAGACCTCTTAGATGCATGGTTATGTATGAATGTATTGAATTTACTATGAATAATGAATTGCTTTACAGGTCTGGTATGAAAACAAAGCATGGATTTCATCTGTGTCATATCTGAATGCTTTGCACAATATGATTCTTCGTGAGCGTTTGCCACCAGAACTGGAAGATCAAAAGAACATGTTTGGGATAACGTTGATAAACCATCCAATGAATCTCACGGACTCGCAACAAAACAAGGAATATTTGTAAGATTTGGTTCCCTGAGCATTCTAGTCTCCGCCATGTTGTTTGTGTTACTAAATAATTTGAACGAATTTGCAGAAAAACGGCGGGAATAGGTGTCATCCATGCCATATGTGTAATATTCGCGTTGAGTTTTGTTCCAGCATCTTTCACTGTATATTTGATTCAAGAACGAAAATGTGGTGGAAAGCATTTGCATTTGGTTTCTGGAGTGAAGCCCATTGTTTACTGGATTTCTAACTTTCTTTTTGATGTGGTACGATTTTTTTAACTTTGCATATAATAGCTTAACTTAAGCTTTTAACTTAGCTTATAATCGCACTATGGAAACTTCATTGATATTATTCTATGATTTATATTTTCAGTGCAAATACTGCGTTCCGACAATTTTAGCTGTGATTCTATTTGTGTCGTTTGATGCAAAAGCATATATTGGAGCAGACAGTATCTGTTCTTTTGTATGTTTGCTTCTCCTGTATGGGTGAGTAAAAAATTCTTTTTTTTTTGGTATGGTCGTATTACAAATATTTTGTTTCACTTACATAACGTACTGTACTGTTTTTAGTTGGGCAAGTATTCCGCTGATGTATCCGTCGAGTTACATGTTCAGCATTCCGTCAACTGCTTTTGTAGTGCTAGCATGTACCAACCTCTTTATAGGAGTCGTAACCACTGTGTCCACCTTCGTACTCGAACAATTTGGAGATCCGGAACTCGAACGAATAGGATCCATTTTGAAGCAAGTTTTTCTAGTATTCCCACACTACTGTTTAGGCAGAGGACTCATGGAACTAGTCAAATTAGACCTGGAGACTACAATAGCACTGGACAAATTTAATTGTAAGTGAATCAATGAATCACTCAATGCAATTGTTTTGACTTTTAACGTATTTAACTTTTTTGCGCAGCTCAAAAGATAGCTACAAGTCGATTCCAGTGGCAGTATCTTGGGAAACATCTCTTTTTCTTGACTTTGCAAGGAGTTATTTTCTTCACTGTCACTGTTTTGCTAGAGTATAGACATGTTTGCAATTCGTGTTTTTTGATGTTGAAAGATTGTTTTCGCTCCAAGAAGCCTGTATGTATTTTTTTGGAGTAAATTAATGTGAATATTTTGTTAAAAAAGTGTTTTTAAATACAAACTTTTTCACTCCTCTGTAGATTAAAATGAATATTTTGGATGAAGACGAGGATGTGCTAAGGGAAAAGTCAAAAGCACTTAAACAAGTAGATTGGAAGGCTGCAGTTTGTGTAAAAAATTTGACGAAGGTAAGAAACATTAATAGTTTACCGACGTTTTCAATTAAAAAATTTGTTTGTTAGGTTGTCAGATTGAAAGTTTTTGAATACAGATCTACCATGGAAAAAAACATCCATCTGTAAATGAACTATCCTTTGTGATTGACCAAGGGGAGTGCTTTGGCTTATTAGGTGTCAATGGGGCAGGAAAATCTTCTACTTTTAAGGTACGATTTTTTCAACGTTTTTTCTATAGAAGAACATATACTAGATATTTTCCCTAATCAAAACAACAGGACATGTAATTGCAAAGTTGGTTAAATTCAGATGTTGACCGGAGACGTGAGAATATCCCAGGGAAATGCTTCTGTCTGTGGATTTGATGTTGGGACCCAGTTAGACTCTGCTAGAAAGCACTTTGGATACTGTCCTCAAGAGGACGGTTTAGATCCATTATTGACTGCTTATGAACAGCTGCATTTATTTGGAAGGCTACGTGGTCTTACTATCGCAGAAACTAAGCTGGTGTTTATGATATGAAAAATTATTGCTTGGAAATGGGTTGTCAATAATACCGTAGATGTTTAATTATATTGTTTTATCACCAAAATATGATTTTAGGCGTCTGAGAAGTTGATAAAAACTTTAGGACTCGCGCGATATGCTAAAAGGCCGTGTGGAACCTACTCGGGTGGAAACAAAAGAAAGATGTCAACAGCGATTGCATTAATTGGTGATCCTGACGTTGTTTTTCTTGTAAGTACATAATTTGTGTGTTTTTTATACTTAATCTGAACTTTTCACTGTTTAAAGTTACTCAAACGTGTTATTGTTTTTTTTAGGATGAACCCTCATCGGGAATGGATCCCGGTGCAAGACGACAATTGTGGAAAGTCATTTTAAGATTAGTTCGCTTAGGGAAATCTGTTGTGTTAACGTCACATTCTATGGAGGAGTGTGAAGCGCTTTGCTCTCGATTGGCTATCATGGTCAATGGGAATCTCATGTGCTTAGGGAGTTTGCAGCATTTGAAAAATAGGTTTGGCAATGGGTATACATTGACGGTTCGCTGTGATCCCGACGTGCAGAATAGTTTCATCGGCACTTTGGAGAAAGATTTGCCGTTTGCTGTGCTTGAAGATAAGCATTGCTCTCAAATGAAGTTCAGAATATCGCAAAAAGACGCCAAGTTGAGTGATATTTTCAATGTGATGCATTCAGCAAAGATGAATTCCAAAATTGAGGATTATTCCGTATCTCAAACGACACTTGATGATGTAAGTTTGCACAATGTCAATTTGTGTTAAATATTGCATTTTTTTAAATATGAAACTCATTATTATATTTTTTACAGATATTTGTAAAATTCGCTAGTCAGCAAAAAGATGACATGGATCTGACAAACAATGATAAAACCAAACATACAGCATCACAGTAGTTAGTACCTCTCCTTAGTGTGAATGTGATAAAAAGATGTTTTTGCCAAAATGGTGATGTATTTAGTTAAGTAACATCAGCTAAGAACCTCATTGTGAGGTTATTTTACAGATATTTAAGTACCTGAACTGTGAATCTATGATCTGTGTTAGTTACCAATTTCAATTTACAATCATATTATTGTCTGCGAAAGCTTTAATACCAATCCGCAGTTTTAACAGTTTGAATGATCACTGTTTTAGAAAAAGGTTGCTAATTTTACATTTGTAATGATTTTTTTCATTTTGAGCTAGGTAGCTTTATTTCGGACTATACGAGCAATACTATAGTGAAAGCATTTCGTATATACTACATTCACGCCTAAAGTATTTTCAGCATTTTGAACAAACATACGAGTCCTGTCGGATTTAGCATTTATTTTACATGCTATTGGTGGTTGTCACACTCTCTTTTCCCATCGTCTTGTAAATAAAGAAATTCATGCATGATTTCCAAGATCCTTCACCTGCTGTGACTCCGGCTCTTAGGTACAGATATAAATGCTCAAAAATTCATAGTCGATTTCAAAAAATTAATGAAACAATAGGTGAGGTTTTTCCATGATTTTTCGCTAAAGGTGTATACTGTTCTATAAAATTGCATACAAATGTATTTGTTGCTTGTTTGGGTGAAAGCTCTCTGAATTTCACTGGAAGGGCAAGGGAGCGCAGTGGTGAAATCAATCTGCCAAACGGCGGGAAAGCTATCAATTTTCTCCATAGCTTTCATTTTATTTTACATTCTAAATTGTGTTCGTCTTCCTTCTAGTTAATTTAAGTCATTTGTAAAAACTAATTAATAATTTTAACAGTGTTGAGCTAGAAAGTTTAAGTTATTCCTCTTCGTCATCGCATCCATGCAAAGGGTTGGTTTGGTTGAATATGAATGGAATAAACCGTTAAATGACATGCAACTTTTTGCAGTGTAAAAACTGGAAGTTTGAATCTTGTTAAATTGGCTATATGGCGGCGGCATATTTAGGAGACACCGACAGTGATGATGAATTGCCACCGGGCTGGGAAGAACGAGTCCATTCAGATAATAGAGTCTACTATGCAAAGTAAGTGAAAATAACTGATACAAGTAAATTGTGTTGTACAGTCGATAATTCAAATCAGTTGGCAATTTTTGCTTACAGTCATGCAGAACAAACAACTCATTGGGTCCATCCCAAAACCGGTCGACGGAAAATCGTTCCTGATGGTAAAGTCTTGCTTTAAATCCTGCTAGAAGGCTTGATCATCAAGTTGTACAAATATGTCATCTACTTGTTTGTGGCAGACGGCAGGCTTAAGTAAAAATCTTTGAAAAATGCTATAAATGTATTCAATCTATGCTTAATCCTTTATGCAGCTCTGCCAATCGGATGGACCAAGGAGTTTGACGAAACTGGGACACCAGTTTTCTTTGAAAAGGAAACAGGAAAGAGGACTCTGCATGATCCCCGTTTAGCTTTTGCCACTGAAACCAAAACGTCTTTGTATGACTTCAAGCAACGATTTGATGCATCCAGTAGTGCACTTGAAGTTCTTCATGGGGTCGATCTTAGAGGAAAGACTGCGGTGATCACTGGGGCTAATTGTGGTATTGGTAAGGACTGCATTTAGTGATCTTAATAAAAAACTTGATCTGTTTTTTATAAAGCTTTGATTTTTTCAAACTAGGGTTTGAAACGGCTCGATCATTGGCTATACACGGATGTTATGTAGTCTTAGCGTGTAGAAACGCTGAAAAAGCTAGACGTGCGATCTCAAAGATTAAAGAAGAAAAACCCACAGCGCAATTGGAATTCGTCGAAATTAATTTACTTTCTTTGAATAGCGTAAAGAATTGCGCCAACGATTTAAAAATGCGCTACCAGTAAGTTTTGCATTTATAAATGTTTTACATTACAAATTTTTCATGTGTCACGTTCAACTAATTGCTTCTTTTTATTTTGGTTCAATAGATCATTAGATATTCTGATCTGCAACGCTGGAATATTTGGAGCAGATTTTGCGCTTACTGAAAATAATTATGAACAAACTTTTCAAGTGAATCATTTAGCCCAGTTTTATTTTATCCTTCTACTAAAGCCATTATTAACCGCTAATTCGTCAACCCGAATTCTTCTTCTATCATCTGAGTCTCATAGGTATACACGCTAATTAATTCCATGTGACTTAATATACCATGCTGCCTTTGTTTACTTACTTCCGGTAAACCATATTAAAAACCAACACAGATTCTCACAGTTGACGAGGGAAAATATTAGTGAAGACTACCTTTCTCCTCGGACATCAAAAGACTTTGTATCTTTCATGGCTTACAATGATTCCAAGCTATGTAACGTATTAGTCGCCGCAGAAATCAAACGGAGATGGTCCGCATCTAATGGTGTTACTTGCAATTCAGTGCATCCAGGAAATCTCGTGTCTACCCATTTATCCAGAAATTGGTGGCTGTATAGAGTTATTTTCGCTGCAGTGCGTCCTTTCTCCAAATCATTGGTAGGGGAAATCCGTCATATGTCATGCTATTTACGTCATAACCAACTAACTTTTGTTGTGGTGTCAATCCTTATTCATTACCGATTTTATCAATACTGTACTCACTGCATAGTAGTCCATCTTTGACGCATCATATATTCAAATATATTTCCCATGCATTACATTGCTTGCTGCCCACTTTTTGTCTTCAAATTTTTTCTTTGTATTTACTTGATTAATTTGTAATCCAAGCAACAAGCTGCTGCAACAACTGTGTGGGGTGCCGTCGCTCCCGAACTGATTGGTGTAGGTGGTCAATATCTCAACAACTGCTGGCTAATATATCCAAGTAAAAAGATTGAAGATGCTGAACTCGGTGCAAAACTTTGGTCTCTGAGCGTTCAGATGATCGAAAAGGCTGTTGGAACGAAGTCAAACTTAAATGAACATAGAAATCAGGAAATCTGTCTTGATGTGGATGAAAAATCACAATGACGTTTTTTATTGCTATCGAAAATGAATGCTTTTTATATAAAAATCCTGTTTCTAATAAAACGATTTTACTCAGTACACCTTTCCAAACTAATTCATTTGGGAATCTAGTTCAGTTCATTAGTGATAAGTGTTTCACATAGCCCCTGTACGGATAATGCAAACAAGAGCGATACCAAGTCCCTACTGGTATCATCACATAAATCACATGCTGAAAAAGTCAATAAACGTTTGAAGCTCATATTGAGCTTGTGTCAATTAATGCATATTAATGACATCCAGTCCACCGTGTACTGAAGATTGGAAAAGAAGAGCATCATATTATCATCGTTCATAGAAATCTAACGTGTTTCTTTAATATGCACGGATAGTTAGTTAGTACTAACTAACTAAAAGTGACATTAGATAGAATGAAGCAATCTACCTAGTTGTGCCTATCAATGAGGCCATCTATTTATTTCTAATCTTCTGGTAACTGAAGCAAATGATTCATTAGCGATTTCTGGTCTATGTTGGATCATGCTTGAACGAACGACTGAAAGTAAATGAGCATGTTCCTTTATAATAGTATCATGTCTCATCAACAACCCTTCTTGGTGCGGCTCCTTTTATCAATTTCGGGGTGCTCCTTTTCTCTGTGTGACTTGATCGTACATAAGTTAGTGTGTAAGAGTGGGTAGTGAATACATGATATGAAATGAAAAGAGTCCCAAAACACATAGCGCTTGTGTTCATTATGATGCTGATAAGTTTCTTTCGATAAGCTCTTCTTTTCATCAGTTTTCCATGCTTGATGAATATTAATTCAATTTTGTCAAAGAATCCAGTGCATTAAGTGTGTTTGACTTTTAAAATGCTGAGGTTGTGCTTTTTGTTCCCATATGAGTTAGTTGTGAGCGTATGCTGTTAATATAAAACACAGGTAGCAAAAGTATTGTTGCGTAAAGTATTAAGTCGAAAATTG
>Ga0210040_10007822_pt1 | contig 12818 bp, 8 predicted proteins | sample CryGeyCG12114_NA_FD_185462 | JGI IMG/M metagenome (GOLD analysis project Ga0210040, IMG submission 185462) | Groundwater microbial communities from aquifer - Crystal Geyser CG19_WC_8/21/14_NA (SPAdes) (version 2) | ecosystem: Environmental > Aquatic > Deep subsurface > Groundwater | place: USA... | reverse complement strand
GTGTGAAGCTTTAAAAGCATCTTTTTGCCCGTTGGCAATTGCAGTCATGGGAGAAATTGCAATTGCCATTCCCATACCCAGTACCTGCGGAATAGCAATTACATTTAACACAAGAGAAGATGCTGCCAGTTGTCTGTAGTCAACTGCACCAATCATGGCACTGTCTATCAATCCTAATCCCACCTGAGAGATATTGCTGATAATAAGAGGCAATGCAATTTTAAATGTCTTCGAAAATTCTTTAATCATCATGAGCCGGTAAAAGTAAGCCTTCCGATTAAAAAAATATTTGTGCTTTCTCTTCGCGCACGACTATAACGGATGAATTTGTAATAAAAATATAACTGATAAAAAACCTGATTAGAAATTAAAAAAGCTTTAATAACGATGCTCACTATTTATTTATTAGCGGTAACAAAAGCATCAAATGGCAGTAATATTTGAAAAGATTAAAATTATCAGAAAAAGTGTAAAACGAATTTAATAAGAGCTTCATGTAAGGTAGCATTTGCTATGTATAAAGCCCTTTAAAAATCAACCTTTTAACCTTTTTTCTGGCTTAAAAAAGTTACATTTGCCAACCCACAAAACAGCAGTAATACAGATTATAATTACTCTAAAAAAAGGTATCTAAAAAATAAATGGAAGAGAATATACAACCCCTTGAGACAAACGATAATGACCGTGTAATAATGGTTAACATCGAAGAGCAAATGAAAACTGCCTACATTGATTACTCAATGTCAGTTATCGTTGGCCGTGCTTTGCCTGATGCCCGTGACGGGTTTAAACCCGTACACCGTCGTGTATTATACGCAATGAATGAGTTAGGCAATTACAGTAACCGGGCATACAAAAAATCTGCACGTATTGTAGGTGAAGTAATGGGCAAGTATCATCCTCACGGAGATGCATCTATATATGATACCCTTGTACGGATGGCACAGGACTGGACGATGCGTTATATAATGGTAGATGGACAAGGTAATTTTGGAAACCAGGATGGAGATCCGCCGGCCGCAATGCGTTATACAGAGGTTCGCCTGCAACGTATTGCAGAAGCCATGCTGGAAGACATAGAAAAAGATACAGTTGACTTTCAGTTAAATTTTGATGATAGCCTTCAGGAACCAGGCGTATTGCCTACCCGCATTCCCCAGTTACTTGTTAATGGCAGTAGTGGAATTGCAGTAGGAATGGCTACAAACATGTTGCCTCACAATCTGAGCGAGGTGATAGATGGATGCGCAGCTTACATCGACAATAAAGAAATTACGATTGAAGAATTGATGGTACACGTAAAGGCACCTGACTTTCCTACCGGTGGAATTATTTACGGAATGGAAGGTGTAAAACAGGGTATGCTGACCGGCCGTGGAAGGGTAGTGCTACGCGGAAAATGCCAGGTAGAAACGAAGGCAAGTGGCAGAGAGTCAATTATTATAACAGAAGTACCTTACCAGGTAAACCGGGATATGCTCACCGATAAAATTGGCCAGCTGGTAAATGATAAAACGATCGAAGGTATTGCGCATGTAAATAATGAAAGTAACAAACGTGAAGGAACCCGAATAGTAGTAGACCTGAAGCGCGATGGTGTTGCTAATGTAATTATTAACCAGTTATATAAGTTTACTGAACTTCAGACCAGTTATGGAATTAATAATGTAGCTCTTACAAAGGGACGGCCTAAAACAATGAACCTGAAAGAACTGATTGTAGAGTTCGTTGACTTTAGGATGGAAGTGGTAATAAGGCGTGCACATTTCGAACTTAGAAAAGCCCAGGAAAGAGCCCACATATTGCAAGGATACCTGATTGCACTAGATCATCTGGATGAAGTAATTTCTCTTATCCGCAACTCATCTAATCCTGAAATTGCCAAAGAAAATTTAATAAATGCAGGATGGGGATTGGATGAAATACAGGCAAAAGCAATTCTTGAACTTCGCTTACAGCGTCTCACCGGAATGGAGCGGGAAAGAATAAAGCAGGAATTTGATGAATTAATGAAAATAATTGCTCATCTGCAGGAATTGTTAGGAAGTGAAGCACTCCGCTACGAATTAATTAAAACAGAATTACTGGAAGTAAAAGAGAAGTTTGGCGATGCCAGAAAGACAGAAATATCTTATCTGTCTAATGAAATGAGAATTGAGGATTTGATTGAAGAAGAAGATGTTGTAATAACTATTTCACATTTTGGTTACATAAAAAGAACTTCTTCAGATGAATATCGCCAGCAAAAAAGAGGCGGACGTGGATCTATGGGAAGCCGTACAAGAAATGAAGATTTTGTAGAGCATTTATTTGTAGCTTCTACCCATCATACGTTGATGTTTTTTACTGAAAAAGGAAGATGTTTCTGGTTAAAAGTATATGAAATTCCTGAAGGTGATAAAAACTCTAAAGGACGTGCCATTCAAAATCTGATGCAGTTACCTGGTGACGATAAGATAAGAGCCATTATTGATATTAAAGATTTCTCAAATAAAGAGTATATAGACAATCATTATATCATTCTTTGTACTAAAAAAGGAATTATTAAAAAAACACAACTGGAAGATTTTAGCAGGCCACGTGCTAATGGGATAAATGCTATTAATATTAATGAAGGAGATCAGTTACTCGAGGCACGTTTAACTGACGGAAATTGTGAAGTAATGCTTGCTGTTAAATCAGGAAGAGCCATTCGTTTTCCTCAGGATAAAGTAAGGTCTACAGGTCGTGGTGCAACCGGTGTTTTTGGCATTGACCTTGATGATTCTTTGGACGAAGTAATTGGTATGGTTTGTGTAAATAAAGACGACACAGAAAGAAATATACTTGTTGTTAGTGAAAAAGGTTTTGGCAAGCGGACAAATATAGACGAATACCGTATAACAAACAGGGGAGGAAAAGGAGTTAAAACAATCAACGTAACAGATAAGACAGGAAGCCTGGTAGGAATATTGGATGTAACCGGTAAAGAAGACCTTGTAATAACGTGTAAATCAGGTATCACAATCCGGACAAGCGTTGCGGACATAAGAGAGGCAGGAAGAGCTACGCAAGGGGTAAAACTGATAAGAATAGATGAAGGAGATGAAATTGCCGCTATATCAAAAATTCAGGAGCAGGAAGAGGCAATTGTATTAACAGAAGCTTCAATAGACGCAGAAAATCAAGCCATAGACAAGTTAGAGCCGGATACTGAAACAGCAGAAGGAGAAATATTACCGGATACGACTGATGAAAACGGCGAAAATTCCTCTGAAAGTGAAATTTCAAACAATACATTAGAAGACAATGAATGAAAAAATTAAACAATAACTAAAACATACAAAATGAAAAAAATAACGATTGGTATGGCACTTTTGCTTGCCTTAAACACGGGAGTGAAAGCGCAGGATTATAAAAAAGTGCGTGAAGCACTTTTACTAGCACAGGTACCAGGAACTTCCGGACAATCAAAACTTGAAGATGCAAAAGCACAATTAGATAAATTGCTTGCTGATCCAAAAGCAGAGGGTAAGGCAGAAACTTATGCTTTAAAAGCAGAAGTTCTTGGAACAATTGCAGGCAATGAGGCATTAAAAGCTAAATATCCCACAGCAGATGTAGATGCTTTACAAGCCTTAAAAAAATACTTGGAACTTGAACCAACCGAAGCGAAAATAAAAGAAGATCATTATGCAGGAGTTAACAGTGCTTACAGTTCTCTTTTTAGTAGTGGCGTCAAATATTATAACCAAAAAAACTGGGACTCTGCATATGCAAAATTCAAGAATGTGGTAGAGTTAGGCGATATTTTAACATCAAGAAAATGGACTACTTCAGCTTTTGATACTACCTCTTATTTGTATGCAGGTGTTACTGCTCAGAATGCTCAAAAAAATGAGGATGCAGCAAAATATTACAGTAAAATAGCGGATCTGAAAATAGGAGGAAAGGATTATGAAGGAATATATGACTTTTTGACAAAATATTACCTTAATAGTAATAACCAGCCTCAGTTTACTAAATATTTAGCAGTTGCAAAACAAGTATATCCAACAAATACCATGTGGAATGATCTTGAATTTGCAAATACTACGGATAATGCACCATTGGAAGAGATGGTAAAAAAGTTTACAGATGCTGATGCTGCAAAAACGATTGATGCAAAAGGCTATCTTGATTATGGTGATTATTTTATAAATAATAAAAAAATTAAAGATCTTGATCCATCGGCAAAAGCAGAATATACAAACAAAGCTTTTTATGCTTTTTCAAAAGCTGCCGATCTTGATACTGCCAACGGATTATCAAGTTATAATGCCGGTATAGCTGCTTACACATTGTTTGAAGATGCAAGTGACTCTGCACGTAAAATTAAAGGTGTTACCGCAGCAATCAAATCAAAAAGAGCAGCGGCTGATAAAGAAGTTGATGCTGCGGCAGATAAAAGCATAACATGGTTAGAAAAGTCGTATACTACACTTGCTGCTAAAACCAACCGCACTAATACTGAAAAGAATGTGGTAGGTAAAACTGCTGATCTTTTGTATAATTTATATGCATACAAAAAAGACAGAAGTAAAGTGTTGAATCCTAAAGATTATGATAAATACGATGCTAAAAGTAGTTTCTACGACAGCATGCACGGTAAGTTTTAAAAACAGATTTAGTTAATTTTATAAAAAAGCTATCCAAATTATAGGGTAGCTTTTTTATTTATTGGCTATGCAACAAAAGAATAGAACTACTATATGCACTTAACATAATATTAATTATAGGAAAAGTTGTTTAGAATAAATTTCTGATTTTATTGGCTAATTCAACTTTAATGTTGTCTTCTAATTTTTCCTTCAATTAAAAATAAAAAATTCTGTAAGCACTATAAAAAAACCTGCATTTATAGCAGGTTTTTTTATAAATTTAAATGATTTCCATACGTCAAATACTGAATGCAGTATTGATAATTTCCATTTGTTCCTGTGTATGTATTTTTAGATAGCCTGTGGCAGTAGACGCACTGGGCTGACGGCTTATTACACCATAATTTATTCCCTTTAATGTCATTTGCAAAAAGGAAGCAGCTCCCATATTCATAGGTTCTTCCTGTACCCAAAACCAGGTTGCTTTATTGTATTTTTTATATAAATCTTCCAGTTGCTTTATTGGTGAAGGATAAATTTGCTCTAATCTGATGATGGCAACATCCTGCCTGTTTTCTTTCTGCTGGCGCTCGGCAAGATCAAAATAAATCTTTCCGCTGCAAAAAAGAACTTTCTTTACTTCTTCAGGATTTTGCACAAAAGTATCATCTATAACTTCTTTAAAACCTCCGGTAAGAAATTCACTCATCTTACTATAACTTCCGGGATGACGAAGATTAGCTTTAGGTGTAAATACTGCCATTGGTTTACGGAATGGCCATGTAAGTTGACGGCGCAATGCATGAAAGAAGTTGGCCGAAGTAGTAATGTCAGCAATAATCCAGTTTAGTTCTGCTGACATTTGCAAAAAACGTTCCATACGGGCACTACTATGCTCTGGTCCCTGGCCTTCATAACCATGAGGCAATAACATAACAAGACCACTCATTTGCTGCCATTTTGTTTCTCCGCTGCTTATAAACTGGTCAACCATTGGTTGTGCAGTATTAAAGAAATCTCCAAACTGGGCCTCCCATAATACTAATGTATTTGGATTCGCTATTGAGTAGCCATATTCGAAACCTAAAACACCAAACTCGCTTAAGAATGAATTATAAATACGAAACTTACCTTCTGCTCCGGGGATACGGCTGAGACGATTATAACTTTTAGCTGTATTTTCATCTCTTAAAACTGCGTGGCGGTGAGAAAATGTACCGCGACGAACATCCTGTCCACTCATGCGTACATCTTTTCCTTCAAGCATAAGTGTACCATATGCAAGCAACTCTCCTGTTGCCCAGTCTACAGCATTTTCATTCTCATACAACTTTATTTTATCCTGCAATAATTTTTCTACTTTGCGAAGTGGCTGAAAGCCTTCCGGCCATTTCATCAGATTTTCAAAAACATTCTTAAATTGTGCTTCTGTAATAGCTGTAACCGGAGACGTATCAAAATCATTTTTTGTTGCCTTACGCAAATCCTGCCACCATAACTCAGGCTTCTGGTATTTATAGGGTAATGGATTTTGTTTAATTTCATCGAGACGCTCCTGCAGATCGCTCCAGAATTTTTTCTCCATTTCCTTAGCTAATTCTGCATCAATAGAACCATTTTCGATTAATTTTTGGTTATAGACTTCACGCGGATTTGCATGCTTTTCTATTAATGAATACAATTGAGGCTGCGTATACTTTGGATCATCGCCTTCATTGTGCCCATGACGGCGGTAGCAAACCATATCAACAAATACATCTGCATTAAACTTCTGACGATATCGTGTAGCAATGTTAACACACTTAACAACCGCTTCAGGATCATCACCATTTACATGAAGCACTGGCGCCTGTATCATTGCTGCTACTGTAGTACAATAATCAGCGGTACGGGCATCATCAAAATCGGTAGTGAAACCAATCTGGTTATTTATTACAAAATGAATGGTTCCACCGGTATAATATCCTTTTAATCCACTCATTTGCACTACTTCGTATACTATTCCCTGCCCTGCTACCGATGCATCTCCATGAATTAATATAGGTAAAATTTTATCATATTCACTTTCGTAAATAACATCTGCTTTACTTCGTGAAAAACCAATTACAACAGGATCTACAGCTTCAAGATGCGAAGGATTGGGGCATAACTGAAGGTTTATTTTTTTGCCGTCTTTGGTCGTATGCTCGCCACGAAAACCCATATGGTACTTTACATCTCCACTGCCCATAGTTGTATCAGGAATAGCTGAGCCTTCGAACTCAGAAAAAATCTGCTCGTACGTTTTGCCAAGAATATTTGCCAAAACATTTAATCGACCACGGTGAGCCATTCCTATCACTACTTCCTGCACGCCAGCATCGGCTGCAGTATTAATGATTGCATCTAGGGCAGCTATGGTAGTTTCACCACCTTCAAGTGAAAATCTTTTTTGACCAACGTACTTCGTATGAAGAAATTTTTCAAAAATAACTCCCTGGTTCAGTTTTTCAAGAATACCTTTTTTTTCATCGGTACTGAAAGGTTTATGAAAATCCTTTTCGATTTCATTACCGAGCCACTCGATTTTTTCCTGGTCATTTAATCCTGAATATTCAACACCAACAGAAGCAGTATAACATTTTTGTAAATGGGCAATTATATCTTTTAAAGAAGCATTTGGAATGCCTATAAACTTCCCTGCTGCAAAAGTCGTAGTAAGATCGGCATCGCTTAGTCCAAAATTAGACAGTTCGAGATTTGCATGCCTGTCCTTTCTTTCGCGAATGGGATTTGTTTTGGCAACCAGATGGCCTTTTTTACGGTAAGCTTGTATTAATTGATAAACGCTCAATTCCTTTTGAAGGCTTTGCTGGTCAACTTGCTTTCCAGTAGCAGCTTGGCCGTTACCATTAACTGAAGGAGCAACTTTGCTAACAGCAAAATCAAATCCCTCAAAAAATCTCCTCATTTCCGGGTCAACACTTTCTGGATTGGCAACAAAATCATTGTAAATATTCTCAATATATGCGGGATGCGAATTAGTAATGTACGAAAAGTCTTTCATTTGTATGTTTTTTCAGTAAAACAACCGTTATGATAATCATTGCAAATATCGGTTATTGACAATAAAACAATGAAGATAATTTACGTTAAAATAATTTGGTAAAATGAAGTTTACTATTGGTCAAAAGCAACGAAATTGTACTAAAATCAGTAATTCAAATAAATTAAAAGCCTGATTTTTCTAAGTTACTGAAGGAAGTTAATAAATTTATAATTTATTAAACAAAATTAGTATCAGGCAACCTACGGAGAAAATACAATTTAAAACCAAATAAATCTTCGGGCGGTACATGGTACACTTCAAATCCATGTTTCTTATAAAAGTGCAGATTTTTTTCAGTAGATGTTTCAACATAAATGGGTAGCTGCTCTTTATTACTCATGTTTAAAATTTCCTGTAACATTGCTGACCCCGCTCCCTTTCCTTGTTCTGATTTTTTTAATCCTATAAACCATATATACAAAAATTCTTCATCCTGCGGATGATACTGGTTTATGTAATTCTCTCTTCGCAAAGCTTTACCGATACCATCAATACCAATAACTTTCCATACAAGTTGAGCTGTAAGATAAGCTTCTTCTAATATAGGTAATTTGTCGTCTGAATTACTGCAAATAATTGCGCCGGTTAAATTTTCTGTTAGGTAAATCTGGCCACTTTCAATACACGCTTCAAAAGAATAATCCATCAAATCTCTGATTCGTTCTTTTCGCTTGGAGTCCTGTTTTACAATCCAGTTTATGCTTTTGTTGTTTTCAACGCATTCTGATAAAATCTCTATAACCTGTTGTTTATGTATTTTATCTGCCTTAATCATACAATTACAGCTGTTTGGATTATGTCTAAAGTTAAGCTTTCTTGTGTTCTATATTTAAAAAAAATATAGAACATTATTGCCTAACAAAATAAGACCATAGCATTATGCTACGTTATGAAAAAGAAATGATACGGATTTTTTTTATCTATTTTGGTAAACGAAATGAAATGCCGGCCTCTATAAAGTTATCAGAAGCATTTTTTGAAAGAGCTGCACCACCAAAAATATCAAACTGAAAGTTTGGAGTCACCTGGTAAAGAAGACCTGCATCAAAAATATTTTTTGCAGACTGCTCTTTTGATAAATTTCCAAATACCTCAGCAAAGATTTTCAAATTATCTGTTATTTCTAATTGAGGACTAAGGCTGTAAAAAAATTCTCCATGTACGTCATCTTCTTCCCATTCTTCACCAATATTATATACGAGAGAAAGTTTTTTTGTTAATGAATTTTCCATAGCTAACCGAAAAAGCGGAGCTACAAAATCACCTTTAAAATCACGTGAAGCCAGTTTGGGAATAGCTGCCCGGGCAATTACAGATGTTTTTGGAAGAATCCCTTTTTCATCCCAAAGGTTATATTTAAATCCTACTTTAACCGGTTCGAGTCCACCTGCTGTTTTGTGTTTTTCTGGTGTATAATCGTAGTCCCCTTCCTCTTCTATCAAAACACGCAATTCCAGTTTTTTGCTCAGTCCATATTTTAGTAAAGCCGAAGGATATAAATATTCATCAGTACGTTCGCCTTCATTGTTATCATGTTCTTTTCTGACGCCGATCTCGGCCTGAAAATGGTTTTTTAAAACCACGGTTGGTGTAAATGACTCGCTGGGACGATCAGTCTCCATTTCATCACTTTGTGCAACAGCAACAACCGGAAGCAGAATAATTGCTAATAAAAGTATTTTTAGTTTTTCCATCTTGTATAGTTAATAAATGGACAGCTTAAAATGTTGTGCCAATCGGTAAAAGGAAAAACACGAGAATTTTAAATATAAACAAAAGCTAAAAAAGCATTTTAAATGAAACGGATAATATTGAGAGATAATTTAATAAAGTGATAAATTAGCATTCTTTATTCTATCGGTTTTTAAAAATTTCCCATAGCACAATTCCTGCTGCCACAGAAATATTTAATGAGTGTTTCATTCCTGATTGAGGTATTTCTATACTTCCATCAACCAATTGCAGTACTTCATCATTTACACCTTCTACTTCATTTCCAAATACAACAGCCATCTTTTCTTCAGGATTTACTGTAAACTTTTCAAGGGATGTACTTCCTTCCGTTTGTTCTACTGCGTATACTTTATATCCTCTATTCTTTAACTCGTGCACTGCTGCAACTGTAGTTGTAAAAAACATCCAGTCAACTGTTTCGGTAGCACCCAGAGCAGTTTTATTTATATCGCGGTGCGGGGGTTGCGGAGTGTAGCCACATAGAAATATTGCCTCAATTAAAAATGCATCAGCCGTGCGAAATACACTGCCTACATTGTGCATACTTCGAATATTGTCAAGCACTGCTATGACAGGCGTTTTTGCTGACTGTTTATATTCTTCTATTGATTTCCGTCCCAGTTCATCCATGCTCAGTTTTCGCATGTTGTAAAGATAATTTAGAACGTGGATTCAGAAGATTTGAAAGTATTTGCTTAGAAACTTTCAAATCTTCTGTTTTTATAAAAGAAACTATGTCTGCTACAATTTTAAACACTATTGCTTACTTTGTTTTTGCCTCTTATCCATCATTTCCTTATAAACCGGAACATAATCATAAGTTGGATAAAATTCAGTTGAGAAAGCGCCCCAGGCGCCTTTTTCTATAGAAAGATTTAATGTACGTAAGTCTTTGGGTGTAATTTTAAGTGTTACCACCTGCCCTATTCCCATCATTACATACCACGATACTACTCGTGATTGTTTTGGTGGAAACATTTCCCATAATTTATTTTCTTCCTGTTTTTTCTGAAGTTCGGTAAGGCTCTTGTCTTGCTGATGCTTAAGAAAAACGGTAATCATTATAGAATCATTTTTAGCCTCTTTTACTGTTTGAGCAAAAGTTTTTGTCGTAAAGCAAATAATAAAGGAAAGAATCAGGATTATCTTCATTGGTACAGTTTATAGACGAAACACCATAACTGTTCCATCTAAATAAATCTGTGATAAAGAGATTATAATTCAGACCAGGCAAATAAGAAGAAAACAATGTTTTTGAAACAAAATTTAAAAAAGCTGATAAAAGATTTGCGGATGCAGTGAGTGACACAACGATGCTGCCATGAAAAACCCATGCCCGTTTCCAAAACGTTTTTTTGTAATGTTTAAATATTCACCATTTTAAGTCTTGGAGCCAGGTAATGCATAATTGTCCAGGCAATGATATAAGCGCTGCCGCAAACGATAAACATGATATAATAACCTGTTTCAATTTTTCCCAAAGCCTTGTAATGATCGAAGAGGATGCCGGAAACCCATGCAATTAAAATGCCTCCGGTAGCACCAGCCATTCCGCCAATACCTACAACAGAAGCTACTGCTTTTTTAGGAAACATATCTGAGGCTGTAGTAAAAATATTAGCGCTCCATGCCTGATGCGCTGACGCCGCAAAGCCAATGACAAGTACTGCATACCACATACTAAATGAACCAGCATACTGAGCAAATACAACAGGAACTACACAAACGGCATAAATAAGCATCGAAGTTTTCCTTGCCTTATAAACAGGCCATCCTTTTTTTGTAAGATATAATGGAAGATAACCGCCAAAAACACTGCCGAACGTAGTCATGAAATAAACTGCTGCTATTGGAATGGCAGAAGCTGTACCTTCAATATGATATTGTGCCTTAAGAAAAGCAGGAAGCCAAAAAAGATAAAACCACCAGATAGGATCTGTTAAAAACTTACCTACTACAAAAGCCCATGTTTGCCTGAAGCTCAATATCTTTAACCATGAAACTTCTGCTGCCTGTTGTTCTGCAGGCAAGGGTTCTAAAAAATCATCATGATCACTAAGAATATAGTCATGTTCAGCCTTTGATAAACGCTTGTGCTTGTCAGGTATTTCATACATTATAAACCAAAAAAAAAGCCATATAAAACCTACTGCTCCTGTAATTATAAAGGCCCATTTCCACCCATATTGTACAGCAATGTAAGGTACAGTTAAAGGTGCAATTACAGCGCCGATATTAGTACCTGAGTTAAAAATGCCAGCGGCTAATGCTCTTTCTTTTTTGGGAAACCACTCCGCAACTGTTTTTATGGCAGCCGGAAAGTTTCCGGCTTCACTAAATCCGAGAGCAGCTCGGGCTACACCAAAACCGAAAGTGCTGTTAGCCAAAGCATGCCCAATTGCTGCAATGCTCCATAATAGGGTTGAAAGTGAATATCCTAATTTAGTACCTATTTTATCTATTAGTCGCCCTGTTGTTAGTAATCCAAGAGCATAAGCAACCTGAAAGGCAATAACGATATGAGCATAATCCAGCTCTGTCCATGCAAATTGTTTTTCCAAAAAAGGCTTAAGCAGGCTGATAACAGACCTGTCGAGATAGTTGATGGTAGTGGCAAAAAAAATCAAAAAACAAATAGTCCACCTGTAATGGCCAATCGCAGATTTATTCATAATGGCGAAAATTTTACTTTTTGTATTCCCCGGATTGCAATCTTTTTTCAATCGTTGTTGTGTCCTGGTTAGTTACGTCTCCGGTCTCAAATAATTTACCATAAGCGGCAGATGATGCAAAATCTATTACCTGCTGTTGAGAATGATTTTGTACTAATCCATAAATTAATCCGGCCATAAAACAATCTCCGCTGCCTACCTTGTCAACTATTGCATCAGCATAAAATTCGGGTGATGCAACCTGCTTTTCATTTTGATATAAAGAAGTAAAGTACCGGATTCCATGTTCTTTAAAATCAAATCTAAAAGTATTTGCCACTGCCGTACACTTAGGAAATTGATGTTGAATCTCTTCGGAAGTTTTCAGGGAATGGCTTAAATAAGCATCTTTTGAAGGATTACTATGAATATTTTCATCAACATGAATTCCTAATAACGTTTGGGCCGCCCATACATTTCCCATTATAACATCGCAATACTTAACTAACAAAGGCATTATTTCAATAGGTTTTTTTCCAAATTGCCAAAGTTTTTCCCTGTAGTTAAGATCTACCGAAATGGTTATTCCTTTTGCTGATGCTGCTTTTAAAGCTTCTTCACAAAGATCTGCTGTATCATCACTTAATGCAGGACTGATAGCACTGAAATGAAACCAGGAAACATTTTTAAAAGCATCATCCCAGTTAATCATACCAGGTTTTAATT
>Ga0210040_10007821_pt1 | contig 12819 bp, 11 predicted proteins | sample CryGeyCG12114_NA_FD_185462 | JGI IMG/M metagenome (GOLD analysis project Ga0210040, IMG submission 185462) | Groundwater microbial communities from aquifer - Crystal Geyser CG19_WC_8/21/14_NA (SPAdes) (version 2) | ecosystem: Environmental > Aquatic > Deep subsurface > Groundwater | place: USA... | reverse complement strand
CGTCCACGACTGGCTCATCAGGTGCCGGCGCTGTAGTGGGCGGCGATGGCGGTGGCGGACAGGGCGCTCATGTACAGCACGGCGTAGCCGAGCTGGCCGTTGAAGTAGTAGGGGGTGGCGCTGCTGGGCCAGTTGGCGAGGGTGCCGTAGCCGATGCGCCAGTAGCCGCTGTTGGGTTCGGCGGTGTAGGCGGTGGTGATGGGGGTGCCGACGCTCTTGCCGTCGATGTAGAGGGTGAGGCCGGCGGTGCTGTCGAAGGTGGCGGCGGCGTGGTGCCAGGCGCCGTCGTTGTAGCTGGCGGTGGAGGTGACGACCTGGAAGCCGCCGGAGTAGATGCCGAAGACGACCTGGCCGGTGCTGTTGAGGTAGACGTGGCGGTCGTAGCCGCCGGTGCCGTCCTTGTTCCCGTTCAGCCCCATGAGGTAACCGCCGGCGACGGTCGTGCGGAACCAGATCTCGAGGGTGAAGGTCTGGGGGCTGGACTGGGCGGTGGGTGAGACGAGCGAGGTGTTGGTGCCGTTGAAGGTGGTGGAGCCGCTCCCGTCACGGACGCAGGCGTTCGACCCGCTGTGGGCGGGTGTGCCGGTGTAGGTGGCGGTGCGCTTGTTGCCCGAGGTGTCGGTCGCGGTCGTGGTGACGGGGTTGTCGGCGAGGGGGTAGAGAAAGTACGGCGTGGGGCTGCCGGTGGCGTAGGTCCAGGCGCAGCTGTTCGCGACGGCGACCCCGGCGGTGTCGGTGCTGTTGGTGAGTCTGGCGCGGTAGGCCGACTGGGTGCCGGGGGTCATCGCTGCCGCGACGCTGATCGTGAGGGCGAGGAGCAGGGCCAGCATCACCAGATGGCGGTGCGGCTCGCGCCGCTTGTCCGCGCCGTCCCTGTTCTGGATCAGCATGAGTCGCCGTCCCCGTCGCCGTCGCCTGTCTGTTTGCCGGGTGGTTTTTCGCGGTCAGTCCGGGTGGCGGGGGTGAGTCCGACGGTGAGGACCCACAGCATCGGGAGGAGGCTGACCCCGCCCACTCCCACGATCCACCAGCCGGTCAGGTGGGCTGTTCCGTTGACCATGGCCGGTCCACCAGGAGTGGCGGTGGGTCCCAGGGCCACGGAGCCGATCTCCCCGGAGTGCAGGTCGACGTGCTGGCCGGGTGCGCCGCTAACCCGGGTCGGCAAGATCCCGGTGGAGGCGACGGTGGCTCGCATGGTCGTACCGTCGGTGTCGGTGGTGGTGGCGACCAGGACGGGGTGGACGAAGGGGCGCAGCAGCAGCGTTGCGATGGCGAAGACCAGGCAGATCCCGACGACGCGGACGCTGGACCGCCACCGCGGGTTCACATACAGGTGGGTGGCGCCGAGCAGCACGACGACGCCGAGCAGCACCGTCGGCAGTGCCCGGACCGCCCAGCCCAGCCCGGGCCAGTGCTGCACGACCTGGCCGACCAGCTCGTCCTGGGTGACCGGGAAGGGGTCGGGCGTGCCGTTGGCGTCGCCCTGCACCTTCAGGCTGCCGTCGGCGTCGACCGCGACGACCCGGTGGGTGTACCAGGAGTGCAGGTTCGGGGGCCGGTAGGTGACGATGTCGCCGACGTCGAGCCGGTCCAGCGGGCGGGGCCGGGTCAGGATCAGGCTGCCGACCGGGACTGCGGTCCCCATCGACGGGGTCTCGACCACGGCCCACCGGCCTCCGGTCGCCTGCCACGCCGCCGCGCTCGACAACCCGGCCAGGACGGCCAGCAGCAGCACGACCAGCACCGGCACCGGCAGCCCATGGGCGAGCCCGCCGGCCCGCACCCTGGTGGGTGCGGACCGGTGCTCAAACGGCCAGGCCGTCATCGGGTCGAGTTCTTGGACGAGGCGCGGGTCAGGCCGTGAACGTCCAGACCAGCGGCTGGGAGGCGGCCAGACCCTGGTAGGTGTTGCCCGCACCGGCGGCCAGCGTCACGTCGAACTTGAACGTGGCCGTCGTCCCGGCCGCGACCGGAGCGGGCAGGGTCAGCGCACCGCCCGTGGCCAGCGTGGTCAGCGTCGAGGCCGCCGGCGTTACCGTCGTCGTCGTCCCGCCGAGGTTCGTCCCGGTCTGGCTGATGACCACACCCAGCTTGGCGCACAGGTCGGTCGCGCTGCCGGTCACGTTGCCCGACTGCGTGCAGGTGCCCGGGGCCAGGGTGAAGCCCGACACCGACGCCGTGCCCGTGTTCTTGATCGTGACCGTGGTGCTCACGGTCTGGCCGGGGACCATGGTGGTGCTGCCGCCGTACTTGTTGATCGTCGCGCAGGTCGCTGTGTTCGTGGTGACGTTGTTACCGGTGCCGTCGGTGCTCGTGCACGTCGTCGTCCCGGCGGCGTTCTGCTCCTGCATGATCACCGTGCCCGCACCCGCGGTGTTCACCGAGTTCGTGATCGAGGCCGTGAAGGCGGCCAGGCTCGAGTTCATCGACAGCGCGAGGACAGCCGTCCCCAGCAGACCGGTCAGTAGCGCCGCCAGCGAGAGCCGGCGCCGCCCAGCGGAAGGCAGGGGAGAAGAAGAGGGAGAAGAAGACATTGAGGGAGGGCTCCTGGCCACGAACCTGACCACGACCACAGGGCCCCCGACGGCCGCGCAGCAGAACCATATGACAACGTGATCGTGCCCGCGTGAACTATACGAAACTTACGCCGATCTCCTCCGTCAGCCGCCCACAGGCGCACACGCGCAGCACGCAGGTCGCCGTCTGACTGAGCGGAGGTGCCAGAGCTACCGCCTGGAGTGGACTCTGGATGCCTCCGAGATGGTTTATGGGCCGGCGGAGCGGCTCGTCCGGCGTACGGACGCAGCAGGGTGACGTCCGGCTCGGCGCGGGTGAGAACGGCGGCTTGGGGGCTGGAAGTTCCGGGGTTCCCGCTTTCCGTGATCGATCGACCGAGTCGGGGACTCACGTGACAGCGCAGGGGTGGCGGCTTCTGCTCCCTGTGTCCTCGGCTTTCCGGCCAGCCGGTAGTGCGTTCGTAACAGATCGACCCTGCCGAACGATCATGACTTCGCCAGCGGTGGAAGTCGGGGGGCTGAGCCGCTGGCCGCGGCTGCCAAGCATGGCGGCAGTCGTGAGGCCGGGAGGGGTGGCCCCCCCTGCCCTTTCCGGCCGCCCCCTCATCACGAGGGCCGGCTGGGACCGGGTGCAGCGTGAGCACACCGGTCTGGGATCGGGCGAGGTGCAGCGCCGCGTGGTTTGGCCCGCCCTGACCGGTAGCCACCTAGCCGGCGAGGTGGACCTGCGCAGCTGGTGCGACAGCGTCACCGACGCGGAGCCGGTCGCCGAGGAACAACGAGGCATTCAGACCGACGTCGACGCGGGCGCCGCGCAGCGGCTGGTAGTTCTTCCGCTACGGGCGTGATTCCTCCCGATGTCGATCCAGATCGACCAGGACGCGCTGGAGCCGTCGTCGGAGGACACCGGAGTGGCCGCAGCGGCTTGCCGAGATGGTCGACGACGCCGTACTGGTTCGGGGCCGGGCGCGTCTTCGTCACCGCGGGCTGGGTTGAGCCCAGGATGAGGGCGTGAATTCAGGATCTGACGGCCGCCGGGACGACCTGACGCCGGTCATCGTCCACACCGACCTCAGCGTGCGGGGAGGCGGACTGGCCCGGGCCGTCCCCGAACGGGCGAGCCTTTACGCCCGGCACTTCAAACGGGTCGTCATCCTCACGACGGGTTTCACACCCGAGCTGGACGCGATCTTGACCGAGCTGCGGGAGCGCGGGTCGCTCGACGAACGGGTGATCGTGCGGAACTTCTTCCAGCACAGCTCCTGGATCGCCGGCCTTGGTGTGCCTCCGGCCGCCGCCCTCGCCAAGCAGGGTCCCGACGTCGTCTCGGTGGCTCAGCAGCTCCCCGGCAGGTCCGCGTTCCGTGTCGCGGACCGTCACGCGGACCAGAAGCACCCATACGGCTACCGCTACTACGACACCGAGGGCACGCTGGTCCTGACCAGCACGAGCGCCAACGCCACGAAGCGGCACGAGCTGACGGCGGTGGCGCCCGGCTGGCGCGCGAGGCCTGGGGCGTGGGGCTCGATCGTGGCGAGGTGGGTGGACGAGGAGATCGCGTCGCTGCCCGGGCCGGTGCTCTTCTCGCTGCAGCGGGGTCTGATCGATCCCGTGCTGGTGGCGACGACGAAGGCGTCGCGGAAGGTCGTGTCGCTGCACAACTGCCACTACGAGGATCCAGACGATCCCACCAGCGGGATCAGAAGGACGTTTAGGGCCGCGTTCAGCCCTGGTGCGGTGGACGAGATCGTCTGCCTGACCGAGCAGCAACGCCACGAGCTCGAGGTCGACGTCCCGCACGCGGTGCTGCGGACGATCTCCTACCCCGGGCGGGTCCCGCGCGAGGAGCCGGTGGCCAAGGACATGTCGCTGGTGGTGATGGTGGCCCAGCTACAGGAACGCAAACGTGTCGATCACGCGATCTGCGCGTTCGGGCTCGTCGTGGCCCGTGTCCCGGGCGCACGGCTCGACGTCTACGGCGCCGGCCCGGAAACCCGGGCGCTGCAGCGGCTGATCACCGAGCTGGGTCTGCAGGGGTCGGTGACCTTGAAGGGGTACTCCCACCAGGTCGGTGTCGAACAGGCCCGGGCAGCGTGCACCTTGCTGACGTCGACCTTCGAGGGCTTCGCACGAGTCATCAGCGAGAGCATGTGCCGCGGTACACCCGTGGTCGCCTACGACATCCGCTACGGGCCCCGCGACCTCATCCGCGACGGGACCGACGGTGTCCTGGTCCCGACGCAGACCCCGGAGGCGTTGGCCGAGGCGATCGTCGAGCTGCTGAACGACCCGGGCCGGGCGAGCCGGATGGGGCTCGAAGCGAAGCAGACGCTTGACCGGTTCCCGGTCGCCGACTTCGAGCGCTCCTGGCTCGAGGTGCTCTCACCGCAACCGGGGGCGGCCACCAAGCGCGTGACGTCGGCGGTGCGGACGTCACGGCCGCACCGGGCGGCACGACGGCTCCGCGCCCTCGTCAGAGGCTGAACGCAGGTCGACGAAAGTCACAACTGGGTGTTGCACTGTGCCGTGGAACGCGCGTTGACCAGGTGACTCAGGCTCGAAGGGTTGCGCCGATCACCGACGGTTCGCGCAGCGACGGCGGTAGCCGATACCCCCCCGGGGTATCTCCAATAATCTAGATTATGACAAGTAGGTTCGCAGCCGCCACGTCCGTTGAGTCTCCTCGTGCTGCTGCTGCAGTGTGTCGTTCTTCTTGCCGCCGCCGCGCCTGCGGACTGCCGTTTGCGGCATGGGCGGCGGCAACCGGCCTAGTCACCACGGCGACGCCGCCTAAGGCAGGTGCCGCGCGTCGCAGCGGAGTCGAATGTCCCGGGTCCCCGCGACGGTTGACCGTCGCGGGACCGAACAGGTACGAAAGGGGCTCGCGGTTACTGCTGCGGGTGGATGACCGCCTTGACGGAGTCCGGGACGTGGCTGCCCAGCAGTAGCGCCTCCGCGGTCTCGTGCAGCCCGAAGTGATGCGTCACGAGCGGGTCCACGTCCACCCGTCCCGACGCGATCAGCGAGATCGCCAGTGGCCAGGTGCCGTTGTAGCGGTTCACCAGGCTGATGGTGATCTCCTGGGGGTTGAGCTGCGCCAGCGGAAGGGCGATGGCGTCCTCCTTAGACATCCCGATCATGGCGGCACGACCGGCCGGCCGGAGCCGCCGCAGACCGCCGGCGAGTGCACCGGGCGCCCCGGAGCACTCGAGCAGCACCTCGAACGTCTTGTCGGTCGGCTCGTTCGCGTGCTCAGTCTCGAACCCGAGCCTGGCGGCGAGGTTCAGGCGGAACGCGGACACGTCGGTCACGGTCACAGACAGGGCCCCGAACGCGCGGGCCACGGAGGCGGCGAGCAGCCCCACCGGGCCGGCGCCGGTCACCAGCACCTCGTCGCCGGCTTGGAGGCCGGCCCGCTTGCAGCCCCAGATCCCCACCGACAGCGGCTCGACCAGCGCGCCCTGCTCGTACGACATCGAGTCGGGCAGGTGATAGAGGTTCCGCGCGTCGACGGCCATCCGCTGCACGAGGGCACCGTCGTACGGCGGGGTGGCGAAGAACTCCAGGTCGGGGCAGAGGTGATAACGCCCGGACAGGCACTCGTGGCAGTGCCGGCAGGGCGTGCCCGGCTCGATCGCGACCCGGTCGCCGACCTTGACGTTCGTGACGTCGGCGCCGACCTCGACCACCTGGCCGGCGACCTCGTGACCCAGGATCAGCGGGCCGGTCACCACGTAGTCACCGATCCTGCCGACCTTGTAGTAGCCGGTGTCGGAGCCGCAGACCCCGACGGCCTCGACGCTGACCACCGCCTGGTGGGGCTTCGGCGTCGGTTCGGCGACGTCGTGGATCTCGATGGTCTCGAGACCGGTCATCACGGCAGCACGGTTGGGCATGGGTGAACTCCTTCGCAGAGCGGGAACGGCGAACGGTGGACGGGACGCGCTCAGGCGCGGCCGTGGTTGGCTCGGCTGCGACGCGCCAGGGAGTCGATGCCGACCGCGACCGCCAGCACGACGCCGGTGATGACGAATCGCCAGGACGACTCGAGGTTGAGCAGCGTGAGGCCGTTCGCGATGGCCGCGATGACCAGCGTGCCCAGCAGGGCCGAGAAGGCGCTGCCCCGACCACCGAACAGGCTGGTGCCGCCGATGACGGCCGCAGCGATGGCGTTCAGGTTGACGTCGCCCGTGCCGCTGCTGAGGTTCGCCGAGGCGAGCCGGCCTGCGGACAGCAGACCGCCGACGGCGGCCAGCAGGGCGGTGAGCACGAAGGCCGACCAGTAGATGAACGACACGTTGATGCCCGACCGGCGCGCCGCCTCCCGGTTCCCGCCGACGGCCAGCAACGAGCGTCCCCACTGGGTCCGGGTGATGGCGTAGTTGGCCACCAGCACCAGGACCAGGAAGAAGACCAGCATCCAGCCAACGCCGCGCGCCCGGTTGAGGTACCAGAACGCGAACTCCAGCGCCACGAGCAGGAGCGCGGCTCCGGCAACCAGCACGGTCATCGGCGCCGTCGAGAGGTTCGCCCGGGCCCGACGTCGCCGCACGGCGAGCCTGGACAGCAGGAAGCCGACCGCGAACAGCGCCGCCAGGACGTAGGACAGCCACGCCGGCAGGAAGGCGAGCTGGGCGAAGAACACGAGCGTGGAGTCGAACGGCAGGTTGATCGAGCCCTGGTCGCCCAGGATCGCCAGCTGCAACCCGAGGAACGCCAGCAGACCCGACAGCGAGGCCACGAAGCTCGGCATGCCGAACTTGGTCAGCAGGACCCCGTAGAGCAGGCCGATCGCGGCGGCCACCAGGCACGCGACGAGCACGGCCAGGCCCAGGTTGAGCCCGTGCCGGACGAACAGCACCGCAGTGATGGCCGCGGAGAAGCCGCTCACCGAGCCCACCGACAGGTCGATCTCGCCGACGAGCAGCACGAAGACGATGCCGAGGGAGATGACACCGACCGCCGCCGAGTCCAGCGTCAGGTTCACAAGGTTGACGCTCGACAGGAACACCGGGTTCAGGATCTGGAAGATCACCGCGATGATCGCCAGGCCGACGACCACCGGGAGGAAGCCCAGGTCGCCGTCGCGGATGCTACGGAGCGACGAGCTGACGAGGCCACGTGCTCCGCTCGTGTCGCTGAGGCGTTCGTCGACGCGGTCGAGGGCAGCGTTCGGCGTGCTCATACGTGGGCCTCCGCCCCGGTTATGGCGCCCACGAGCATCTCGGTGGTCACCGTCCGCGCGTCGAAGACGCCGTTGTTGCGACCGAGCCGGAGTACCACGACCCGGTCGGCGACCTTGCGCACGTCCTCCATGTTGTGGCTGATCACGACCACGCCGAGGCCACGCTCGCTGACCCTTCGGATCATGCCCAGCACCTCGGCGGTCTGCGCCACGCCCAGCGCGGCCGTCGGCTCGTCGAGCATGATCATCCGAGGGTCGCCGAGCAGCGACCGGGCGATGGCGACCGTCTGGCGCTGACCGCCGGAGAGCGACGCGATCGGGATCCGCACGGTTGGGATCTTGGCCGACAGCTGGCGCAGGAGCTCCCAGGCCCTGACCTCCATCGCGGTCTCGTCCAGCGCGAACGGGGAAAGCTCGCGGCCCAGGAAGAGGTTGTCCACCACGCTGAGGTTCTCGCAGAGCGCGAGGTCCTGGAACACGGTCGCGATGCCGAGCTCGATGGCGGCGGCCGGGCCGTTGAGCGTGACCGGGCGGCCGTCGAAAAGGAACGTCCCGGAGTCGGGGGCGTGGACGCCGGCCAGCGTCTTCACCAGCGTGGACTTGCCCGCGCCGTTGTCGCCGACGATCGCGACGACCTCCCCGGCGTCGACCTGCAGGTCGATGTCGGTCAGTGCCTTGACGGCGCCGAAGCTCTTGCTGATCCCGGACAACGACAGCAGCGGCTGCTCGGCACCGGCGGGTGGCCGTTCGGCGGTCGGGCTGGCGGTCGCGCTCACGCGATGCCCAGCTTCTTGCAAGCCGCGGCGTACTCGCTGGTGCACAGCTCCGAGGCCGGGGTGATGTTCTTGTCGACGATCTCGGCCTTCAGGTTGTCCTGGGTGATGAGCGTTGGCGTGAAGAGCTTGGTCGGCGAGCCGAAGACGTCGCCGCTCGACTCCGGGGTCTTGCCGCTGAGCAGGTCGACGGCCGCCTGGGCCGACGCCCCGCCGACGATCTCGCTGGGCTTGCTGATGGTGTTGTACTGCTCGCCGGAGACGATCAGCTGCAGGCCGGCCACGGTGGCGTCGTTGCCGCTCACCGGCGGCACCTTCCCGCCCGCGGACTTGAACGCGGCGATCGTGCCGCCACCGGTGCCGTCGTTCGCCGCGACCACGCCCGCGACCTTCTCCTCGCCGAATCGGGAGAGCTGGCCGGCGACCCACTTCTGGGCGTTCTCCGGCTTCCACTCGATGGTGTCGTACTCGGCCAGCACAGGCACGCCGCTGCTGTCGACCGCCTCGTGCACGCCTTTCTTGATCAGGCCGGCGGCCGCGTCGGTCGGGGATCCGTTGACGAGCAGGAGGCCGCCGCCGCTGGGCACCGAGCCCTCCTTGACCTTCTTGACCAGGGAGTCGCCGATCGCCTTGCCGATGCCCTCGTTGTCGAAGGAGACGTAGAAGTCGACCTTGGCGTCCGGGATCGGGCGGTCGTAGGCGATGACCTTGACGCCTTGGGAGTGCGCGCTGTTGACCAGGGACACCGCCGCCGCGGAATCGACCGGGTCGAGCACGATCACCTTCGCCCCCTGGGCGATGGCGGAGTTGAACTGCTGCTGCTGCTTGTCCACGCTCGAGTCGGCGTTGTTGTAGAGCGGCTTGCAGTCGGGGCACAGCTCCTTGAGCTTGCTCTCGAAGCCCGGCCGGTCGTGGAGCTCGTAGCGGGTGGAGCCCGTGTCGGGCATAAGGAACGCGACGGTCGAGCCGGCGGCGCCGGAGCTGCCGGTGCTGCCGGGCTGGGCGGAGACGTCAGCGCAGCCCGCGAGGGCCAGCGTGGTGAGCATGCCCGCGGCTGCGGCGCTGGCCCACTTCTTGGACGGCAGTGTCATGGGAGGTCCTTCAGGTCGACGATGACGAGTACGTCTTTGACACGTGTCAATAACGTTGCCCGGACGTTAGTGCAGGATGGGAAGAGTGTCAAGGATCACGGATCGGCCGGACGAGCCCGCCGAGCGGGCTGGGCGTCGACAGCGGGTCAGCCGTGGCGACGTCGCCGCGCGCGCCGGCGTCTCCCACGGCACCGTCTCGCACGTCCTGAACCACCCCGACCGCGTCCGCCCCGCCACTCGGGAACGGGTCAAAGCTGCGATCGTCGAGCTGGGCTTCGTCCGCGACGAAGCCGCGCGGCACCTGCGCGCCGGCTACTCGACGACGATCGGGCTGATGCTGCTCGACGCGTGGAACCCGAGCTTCATGGAGGTGGCCCGCGGGGTGGAGGACCGCATCGGCGACGAGCAGTGGACGGTGCTGATGTCGAACAGCGCCCGCGACACCGTCCGGGAGCAGCGCTACCTGCGCGAGTACGCCGAACGTCGCGTCGCCGGACTGATCGTGATTCCGAACGACCAGGTCAGCGAGGCGGACCACCAGCTGCGCCACGACGACATCCCGATGGTCGTCGTCGACCGCGCAGAGCACAGTCCGGACGCCTTGTCGGTCGCGGTGGACGACGTGGTCGGTGGGCGTCTTCAGGCCGACCACCTGCACCGGCTAGGCCACCGGCGGATCGCCTACGTCGGCAACCCGGAGGCAGCACTGCCCGTGCGGGCTCGATTCGCCGGCTTCCGACGCCGGCTCGAGCAGGTCGACGGAGCCTTGGAGCTCGAGGTCATCCCGGCCCCGCTGACAGTCGATGCCGGGCTCGAGGTCGGCCGCGAGCTGGCCGCGCGGCCGGCGTCGCGCCGCCCCACCGCTGTCGCCACCGCGGTCGACCTGCTCGCCATTGGCGTCCTGCAGGGCCTACTGTCCGCTGGGATCCGAGTCCCCGATCAGCTGTCGCTCGTCGGGTACGACGACATCCCGTTCACCGCGCAGCTCTCGGTACCGCTGACCTCGATCGTGCGGCCTCACCACCACATGGGCTTCCAGGCAGCGAACCTCCTGCTGAGCCTGCTCGACGGGCGCGTTCCGCAGCACCGGCACCTGTTGCTCGAGCCCAACCTCGTGGTCCGCGCGTCGACAGCCGCCCCACACGGCACCTGAGCATCTCCACTGTCGACCCGTGCAGCCCGCCTGTGGCGAATCTCGTGAGGGAGCACTCCCCCGGGACGCCGGTCGCATCTTCGCTGCAAGTCTGGTCATGCTGCACGAGCGTTGAGCCGCTGCCTGGCCGCGGAGGAAGGCCTACCGCCGGCCTGGCTCAACAGTGCCGCCCAACCTTGGTTTCCACCCTAATCCCCCGAGACGCGCGAGGAGCGGACGACACCCGGCCTCGACGTGCACCTCGCACCACCGGAGCACCTGCTCGTCATGAAAGATCATCGCGTTCCGCGACCGGGACGTGGACGACATCAAGGACCTGGCCGCAGTGCTCCACCTCGAGGACGTCTCACCTGAGGAGCTTCGCGACCTGATCGCCGGGGTCTACGGCAGTCCGGAAGCGCTGCCACCGCGAGGAGGACCGGACCACGACGCCAGCGACGAACTCTTCCTGCGCTGTCAGCGGGTTGCCCGTCTCCTACGCACTGCTTCGTAGACGCGCTCAGTCGCTCCCTGACCTCCAGGGGTTGAGCGATACAGCTCCTGAATCCGCCGCTTGCCGACGGCGAGCCAAGATCCGAGTGGGTCAAGTCCGGCGGGGTGGTGTACGGGTTCTGATCCTTCGACAGGTCAGGCGGTCAGGGCCTGAAGGGTGAGTTCGGTGGTCACCTCCTGGGTGGCCTGGCTTCGGGTGAGAACGTCGAGGCCGAGGTATCGCCGGCCTTCGGCCCATTCGTCGTGCTGCTCGGCGAGGACGGCGCCGACCAGGCGGATGATGGAGCCGCGGTCGGGGAAGATGCCGACGACGTCGGTGCGCCGCCGGATCTCACGGTTCAACCGTTCGTTGGGGTTGTTCGACCAGATCTGGCGCCAGATCTCCTTCGGAAAGCCGGTGAAGGCGAGGATGTCGGAGCGGGCCGCTTCGAGGTGCGCGGCGACGGCGGGCAGATTCTCGGTCAGAGCATCGACGACCCGGTCGAACTGGGCGTGCACCGCGTCGGCATCGGGCTGGTCGTAGACCGAGTGCAGCAACGCCTTGACCCAGCCCCAGCTGTTCTTCGGTGTCTGGCTCATCAGGTTCGCGGCGTAGTGGGTGCGGCACCGCTGCCAGGCCGCTCCGTTGAGGGTGGCGCCGATCGCGGCGACCAGGCCCGGGTGGGCGTCGCTGGTGACGAGGCGTACCCCGCTCAGGCCGCGGGCGACGAGGTCACGGAAGAACGCCAGCCACCCGGCGCCGTCCTCGTTGGTGGTGACGTGCAGGCCGAGGATCTCGCGGTGGCCGTCGGCGTTAATCCCGGTCGCGACCAGGGCGTGGACCCCGACCACCCGGCCGCCTTCGCGGACCTTCAGCACCAGCGCGTCGGCGGCGACGAACGTGAACGGGCCGTCGAGGCGACGGGTCCGGAACTGCTCGACATGAGCGTCGAGATCTTTGGCCATCTCCGAGACCTGGCTCTTGCTCAACCCGGTGATGCCGAGGGACTGGACGAGCTTGTCCATCCGGCGGGTCGAGACCCCGAGCAGGTAGCACGTCGCGACCACCGAGGTGAGGGCCCGTTCGGCTCGCTTGCGCCGCTCGAGCAACCAGTCGGGGAAGTACGAGCCTTGACGCAGCTTCGGGACCGCGACGTCGACGGTGCCGGCGCGGGTGTCGAAGTCGCGGTGGCGGTAGCCGTTACGCCGGTTCGTCCGTTCCGGACTGACGGTGCCGTACTCGGCTCCGCACACCACGTCGGCCTCCGCCGACAACAACGTGTTGACGAACGTCTGCAGCAGCTCACGCAGAAGATCAGGAGAGGCCTGAGCCAGCTGCTCCTCGAGCAGACGGGCAGGGTCGATACTGGATTTGACGGTCACCGTGGTGTCTTTCTTCGAGTGGGTTGTGAGAGATCACTCGAAGGATCACCTGGTGGCCGTCGCTGACGTCTACAACGACACGCTCACCAGGACCCGTACACCACTCTGCTGGACTCCACTTCCGAGTGCCTGACGCAGGATCATCCTTCTACTGCCAGCTTGCGTGAGACAGAATCCGGGCGCTGACATGATCAGTGAGACAAATCAGTTCCGACCCGTCTCATGCAAGGTGTCAGCTGAGCGCGAA
>Ga0210040_10007820_pt1 | contig 12819 bp, 4 predicted proteins | sample CryGeyCG12114_NA_FD_185462 | JGI IMG/M metagenome (GOLD analysis project Ga0210040, IMG submission 185462) | Groundwater microbial communities from aquifer - Crystal Geyser CG19_WC_8/21/14_NA (SPAdes) (version 2) | ecosystem: Environmental > Aquatic > Deep subsurface > Groundwater | place: USA... | reverse complement strand
GGTAAAAAATTAATCTATTCAAAAATTATCAATGCACCGCCCTTGTTATACAGGGATAATTCAAACTATAATATCAAGTATTTAGACAAGGCACATGGCGCGTTTTCGAATGCCATTACCGATATTAAAAAAGATGCTCAAAACCTTATTTGGATGGGATCGGAAAATGATGGCGTTGCCATTTATAACGGTTATACTTTTAAAATAATTGATGAAGGCTCGGGAGCGCCTTCAAAAAATATAGAACAACTCTATTCCGATTCACAAAACAGACTGTGGATTGCCACCAAAAAAGGAATTTGCTACATAAAAAATGACAGTATTTTCACCTTAAAACACCCTAATAATGAGGTGCAATATGCTTCAACTTATGAAGATTTAGACCATGCTATTTGGTTGACAACTTACAACAAGGGCGCCTTAAAATACCAAAAGGATTCAGTTGAAATCTATAATTCAAAATCGGGCTTGTCAGATAATGACGTTTCAACCGTTTATCAAAGTTCTGACCGCATGTTTTGGTTTGGAATGAACAATGGCAAGGGATTTAGCACTTTTGATGGAACCCATTTTAATCACTATTTTCTAAATAAAAATAAGTTTGGAGCTAATGTAAAACCTTTTATTGAATTTGAAGGAGCCATTTGGATAGGTGCTTTTGGCGCGGGTCTAACAAAATATGTTAAAGGTAAATTATACACTTACGAAGCTTTTAAACCCTTGTCTTATGCCACTTATTCTTTTGCGGTAAATGATAATGGTTTGTGGTTTAGTATTTATGGCTATGGTCTTGGAAATTTTAAGCAAGGTAAATTGAAATTGATTGGCAAAGATGATGGCCTTACAGATAATAATATCTATAAAATAGTCATAGACAATCAAAATAACATTTGGTTAGGTAGTTTATTTGCCGGATTTTTAAGGTTTGATGAAAATGTGTTTTACAAAAATAACTTTAATAACAAAACGCCCATTTCGAGGGTTGCCAACATTGTTACTGACCAAGCTGGAACAGAATGGTATTTGCCAAATGGCGGTAAAATCACGGCAAAAAAAGGCACCAAATTTTATTCCTACCTAAACGAAGGCGATATAAAAACCCCTCAAATTCAGCATGCTTATGACGCTTATTTTGAAGCACCCGGAAAGGCTTGGATGGCAACTTTAGGTGCTGGAATTGTTTATTTTACCGAAAAAAATTATACCTTTTTCAACTTTGGCAAAAACAATGAAATTTATAAAATAGATCGCGATTTAGAAAACCGGGTGTGGTTTGCTAGTAATTTAAGCGGGGTAATTTATCACCTAAATAACGTGTTTTATAAGATTGATAAAAAAAACGGATTGGCTTGTAATAGCATTACCACTTTGTTGTGCGATGCAAAAGGACAAACTTGGCTAGCACTTGAAAATCATGGTCTGGCTATTGTAAATAAGGATTCTATACGGTATGTTGACAAAAAAAACGGTCTCATCTCAAATAACATAAACGTACTTTTTCAAGATAAAAAACAAAGACTTTGGCTAGGCTCTTTAAGTGAGGGCGTTCAAATTATTGACGGCGAAAAGCACTATATCTTTAATGTAAAAAAAGGACTCTTGTCAAATAATATTTTAGGGATAACACAAACAAACGAAAATAACTTTTGGATAACTACAACCGAAGGGCTAACAAGGTTGTCATTTGACGATAATCAAAAACCAATCATTAAAAATTTTGATAAGAACTACGGCATTAATTTGGTGGAGCTATCTGCTGCTTCTAAAGTTTATGACTCTGATAAAATTGTTTTTGGTGCCAACCGAGGTGTGTTGGTTTATCAAAAAGATTTTGAGCGAACGCAGCTAAATACACCCGTGCTATTTTTAGAAAAAATAAGCCTTGACGGAACAATTCTGCAAAAATTGCCAACTCAAAATAAAATTAAAGTCGCTCAAAATAAAAGTTTGGCTATCGACTTTTATGCGTTAAACTGGGGGCAAGAAAACACGTTGAAATATGAATATAAAATTTTAAACAAAAATAATCACAGCTTGTGGATTAGCCTGGGCAATTATCCAAATTTAGATTTGCAAAAATTTGAATTATACGATTCTGAAATTCAAATCCGCGCCCTATCGGCAAACAGAATAAGCAATATTATTAAAATTCCTATCGAGATTAAACCTTATTTTTATCAAAACATCTATTATCACATCTTATTTTGGATAATCCTTATCGGATTAGCTCTGTTTTACTACCAGTATAAAAAACGATTGGCTCTTAAAAAAGCACACGAACTTGAAGGCATCATCGATAAAAAAACCAAAGAAATTTTATCCGAAAAGGAAGCTTTAGAAAAAAGTTATCTTAAAATTAATACCCAAATAAAAGAAAAAGATGTGTTGATTCACGAAGTCCACCACAGGGTAAAAAATAATTTACAATTAATTTCAAGTTTGGTTTCAATGCAATTAAACGCTTTAGAAAGTGAGAAATCGAAAAAAATATTGACCGAAACTTATAACAGAATCAACGCGATGGCTATGGTTCACGAAATACTTTATTACAAAGAAAACGTGTCGTATATTTCGTTAAGAGCCTATTTATCAAATTTAATCAATTCAATTAATGAACTGATGAATCAGGATAAAATAAAGATTGTTATTACAAAGTCTATTGAAGATATCAATATTGATATTTCGTATTGCATTGCTTTGGGGATGATAACCAACGAAGCCATTTCGAATACCGTAAAACACGCTTTTAAACATCAAAAACAACCCGAGGTAAAAATTGATTTGTATTGCGATTCAAAAACCAAATTAATTGTTTATTCAATCAAAGATAACGGTATAGGCATCGATTCTAAATATTTAAATACCGAGAATAAGTCACTCGGTTTGCGTTTGATAACTATTTTTTCAAAGCAGTTAAATGCGCAATTAGAAATCAAGAATGAAGGCGGTACCGAAATACTGGTTAAATTTAGATGCGAACATCACGAAAATTGTAGCCTAGAAAGGCGAAATGAAATGGATTGCGATTTGTAACTTAAATTTATTAAAAACTAAAAGTTGGCTTATAAAAAAGGGAGGTCATGAGAATCGTTATTGGAGAAGATGAAATATTAATTGCCGAGCATTTGGCAGATATTGTAAAGTCATTTAATCACCAAGTGGTTGGCATTGGTCATTATAAAGCTGAAATTATAGAATTAATAACTAAACTAAAGCCCGATTTAATTTTGTTAGATATCCGTATGGAGCACGAATATGACGGCATAGAAATAGGAAAATATGTTCAGTATAATTTAGCAATTCCTTTTATTTACATCACCGCACATTCTGACAAAGCAATTATAGAAAAAGCCCTGCCAACAAAGCCTAGCGGCTATATAATTAAACCATTTAAACCGATGGATGTTTACACCGCCATTCACATTGCTTCTGATAAGTTTAGAAATCCTAAAACAGATAATTTTTTAATGTTAAAAGATGGCATTAAACAGGTAAAAGTTTTTTATTACAATATTATTTTTATGAAGGCAGATAATAATTATGTTGAAATACACACTTCTAACAAAATATATATCGACCGAAATAGCTTAGAAAATCTGAATGAAAAAATGCAATCGGAAGACTTTATCAGAATCCACCGCTCTTTCATTATCAACAAAACCCACATCAAATCATTAACCATAAACGAAATAGAAATTGGCAACCAAAAATTGCCGATTTCAAGAAATTACCTCCCACTGCTAAAACAATTCTTTATTGACACCCATAAAAGCTGATAATAAATAGATAATAAAAATTATAAATACTTGCAAATGTTTGTTTTAGAATAGCTAATCCATTTTTTATAAAAAAGACCTATTTTTAATTTAAGACTTTTATAATTACAATTTTATTTGTATTTTTGCTAACTATTTCCCTTAACATCAAATGTTTTTAACCAAAATCAGCGCTATGCAAACAACTTTACTTAACTTTATTAATGAACCAAAAAAACTTAACCTAAGATTTTTAGCAAGTTTTTTATTGATTGGATGCTTATTTTCAGTCAATCTTAATGCGCAAATTAGAGACAGGGGCTTACTTGCTTATGCCGGTTCAAATCAAACAATTGATTGCGCACCTTTAACGGGCACTTTAGTAACTTTAGACGGCTCTGGCTCAACCAATACAGTAAATTATACTTGGAGAGAAAAAAGGTCAATTATAGCATTTGGAATTAATCCAACCATCACACTTTTACCTGGCACACATACCATTTCACTTGTAATAGATAATGGAGCTGGAGTTTCTAGCACCAATAAAAGCGTTGTAACCATAACTGTAAATACCGATACAACTGCCCCTACAATTGTAACCAAACCTACAACGGTTTATTTAGATGCATTAGGTAATGCAAATATTAGCACTTTTGATATTGACGGTGGCACAACCGATAATTGCAACCCTGTTACTTTAAGTTTAGATAAAACCACTTTTAGTTGCGCTAATTTAGGATCAAATTTTGTAACTTTAACAGGAACCGATGCAAGTGGAAACACCGCCTCTGCACAAGCTACCGTTACTGTAATTGATAACATTGCACCAACGGTTATTGCACAAAATTTTACAGTTGATTTAGATGATACAGGCTCTGCTACTATTGTTGCTACAGATATAGATGGTGGAAGTAGTGATAATTGTAGTTTTAACCTAACCTTAGATAAAACCGATTTTACATGTGCTAATATAGGTGCTAACATTGTAACTTTAACAGGAACCGATGCAAGTGGAAACACCGCTTCTGCACAAGCTACCGTTACTGTATCAAATCTGACCTCACCAATGGTAATTGCAAAATATTTAACGATTTATTTAGATGAATCTGGGCTGGCTACTATTGTCCCTTCAGATATAGATGCCGGCAGTTTTTACAATTGTGGCTTAACTTTAAGTTTAGATATCACAGATTTTACCTGTGCAAATTTGGGCCAAAATTTAGTTACCTTAACAGGAACTGACCCCTTTGGCAATGCAACAATTGCTCAGACCATAGTTACTGTAGTCGATAATCTTGCACCAGTAATTACATGCCCTGCCGATATTACAGTTACTTCCACAAGTGCATTAGGTGCTATTGTGAATTATACAGCACCAGTAGGAACTGATAATTGTTCGGCTAATACTGCTTTAACTGCCGGTTTGGCTAGTGGCTCTGTTTTTCCAATTGGCACTACTGTAGTTACCCATACCATAACCGATGCTTCAGGTAACACCGCAAGCTGTTCGTTTAATGTAACCGTAACTCAGAGTCCAGTTAGTTGCAATAGCACCATAGTTATAAACCCATTTACTGCTGTAACTACCCAAAAACCAAATACCATTTTTTTAGGTTATGGGCCACAAACTATGACTCTAAGCACCCAAACAACTGGCGGTACAGGTTTTATTTATAGCTGGACAAGTTCAACAGGCGAGGTTGTTGCAAACGTTGCTAATCCAACCATAAACCCAAAAGTTTCGACTACTTACACAGTAATAGCAACCAATGCCGATGGCTGTTTAGCAACAGCATCAATTTATGTTTGCGTAATCGATGCTCGTGCTATTGATAAATACGGCAAGTATAAAGGCAAAGTATTGGTTTGTCATAATGAGGGACAAAAAAGCGGTCGCTCTCATACTATTGAAATTAGCGTAAATGCTGTTCTACAACACTTAACACTTCATTTGGATACTTTAGGCGCTTGTGATGCAACTTGTGCTACCTCTTATGTAGATGTTGTTGTTGATAATGATGATGACCACAATAGCGATTGCAATGATGATGATGACCACCACAACAGCCACGCAGGTAATGATGATGATGATGATGATGATGATCACGAGAGCAAATGCGAAGACAAAGATGACGACGATGATCATAATAATCATTCCGGTGATGAAGACCACCATTCAAAATCTAAAGGTTCAGAAACCAAAGCGGTTGTTTACCCAAATCCAGTTGATGATGATTTTGTTATCGGTTTAAACAAAAAAGGAGAAGGTTCTGTTGAAATTTATAACAATAAAGGAACTAGAATCTATAAAAAAGGCTCTAAAGATTTAAAACAAGGAGTCTCAATTAATATGCGAGGAAAAAAATCAGGCACTTATTTTGCCAGGGTTATTTGCAAAGGCAAAGTTTATACTGTAAATATTTATAAAAAATAGGTAGTATAACCGGGGGGTTATTCATCTAAAAAAAGCGGGTTAAAGTTTAAACTTTAACCCGCTTTTTGTTGCTATAAACATTCAAATTTGACCCAAAATTACCGTTCACATACAAAAACACGTCATTCACACCATTTTTTTGGTTTACTAATTGCTTAATAGTACGTTTGTTTTTTATAAACTATGAAAATACTATTTCTAAATTAAACCAACTGTTATGAAAACAAAATTACTTTTAACCAAGCTCATTCTAATACTTTTTGTGAGCACTTGTTTATTTGCTTCAAATACAAATGAAGTAAATACAAAAGTTTTACCTTTTATGTTAAGGTACACAAATGTAGAACAAAATCATAATTACAATGTTTTACAAGTTAATAGTCAATTATCAAATATCGTTAAAGCCACTGCTGCCGATTTTATCGCTAGTGTGAATGTAGCATTTCGCGGAACATCAATAAATATGCAAGCGCCGCAACAAACAGCTACTACACAAGTTACCATTTCTCCTTGGAAAATGAATAACGGCGGAGGCGCTATTAGTTTTAATGTAGGCTTTCACGGAAATCCTGCGGCTTATAGTCAAGCTAACATACCTAACGCATCAGATCCCAATTGGGTTGCAGCTCCTGTAAATGCAAATGGTGAAATAAATTATTCTGTAAACTCCATTTTAAGTTATTGTTTATCTCAACTTGATTTTACCTATTTTGAAACCTTTTTAAACATACCTGCTAATTTTAATATTTCCAGTTTAAATGTTGCCTTCGCTGCTGCTGATGATGGGGCAAGAGCCTATATTTTTAATTCTGTTCATCCAAATGGTGCCTTCATTGGTCAAATAAGTTTAGGACAAAATCCTATTTCAGCCGATTATGCTTCTTTAGCAGTTGCGGGTGAAATTAACAGACTTGCAATTGTTCAATTTGACGATTGCCCATCAGGAAATAACTTAACTGGCGCAAAAGTTAATGTTAATGGACAGGTCGTAGCAATCAACACGGGTGGTTGTACTCAATCAAATTTCTTTTGGTCAAACGCGCCAACAATTAATGGCAAGACTGCTTCAGGAACTATAAATGGCATCGGTTATACTTATACATCTTCTGTAAATGTTAAAAGTACAAGCAACGTGTATTCTCATAGTACCTTTCCGGCTTCTTTTAATGTGCCTAATGCCAATCCTACTATTCAAAATATTGAACAAAGTTCTAATACTTTAACTTTTGCGAGTCCGATGACAAATCCTGTTTTGGTTTTTTCATCAATTGGAAATGGTTCCATTTCAGTCCCTATTAATTTTAGTGCGCCTGTAGATGTTTTATGGTCAACTCATGTTGGTAGTGGCTCCTCATTTGTACAAAATTCTCCAACGCAAATTACTGGACGAGAAGCTTATGCTATTGTCAGAATGAATGGTACTTTTACAAGTATTTCGTTCGATTATTTAACTTATGAAAATTATGTAAATTTTGCATTTGGAGCAGATTTTTCAACCAATTATCCTGATACAATCGCCCCAACAATTACTTTAAATGGAAGTGCATCAGTAAATATAAATCTTGGTACTTCTTATACAGATGCTGGCACAACCGTAACAGATAATTGTGATTTAAATCCAGCCTCATTGGTGTCAGGAACCGTAAATACAAATGTGCCTGGTAATTATACCTTAACTTTCACTGCTGTAGATGCGTCGGGTAATACTTCTGCCCCTTTAACCCGCACGGTAACGGTCAACACTCCTCCCGTAGCTAATGCAGGAGCTGACCAATTATTTAATTGTGCTAGTTCACGAGGAGTTTCTGTAACTTTAAATGGCTCAGGCTCTAATGATATAAACGGAGACGCCTTGACTTATACGTGGTCAGAAAATGGGACTACTTTAGCAACCGGTGTTGCACCAACAATTAACACAGTGCCGGGTATTCACACTATTAAACTTGAGGTAACTGATAGCAAAGGTGCAACGAGCTCTGACACCGTCGTGATTTCAACTAATAGCGATACCATGCCTCCAACCGTAGTCACTAAACCAATTACGGTTTCATTAAATGCTAGTGGTGCTGCAAGTATTATCCCATCGGATATAGATGGTGGCACAACCGATAATTGTAGTACAGTTACGCTCAGTCTTGGTGCTGGCCAAGGAAATTTTTCTTGTGCCAATGTTGGACCAAATACCGTTACTTTAATAGCTACTGATGCTAAAGGAAATACGGCTTCGGGCACCGCTATCGTAACAATTCAAGATGTAACACCTCCTAGCATTTTAGCCAAAGACATTACAATTAATTTAGATGCCCAAGGCAATGCAACCATTACCCCTCAAATGGTTGACAATGGTTCTACAGACGCTTGCGGTATTGCTTCTTATGCCTTAGACAAAACTCATTTTACTTGTGCCGATATTGCAACAAGTCCTAATACCGTTACGTTAACAGTTACCGATACACACGGCAATGCTGCTTCTGCTACCGCAAAAGTAACCGTTGTAGATAACCTCGCCCCTTCGGTTATTACCAAACCAATTAGCGTCAACTTAGATGCTAACGGCGTCGCTTCTATCTCAACATCTCTAGTTGACAATGGCAGTTCCGACAATTGTGGCTTAATGCTTACCCTAGATAAAACTACTTTTTCTTGTGCTGATTTAGGGCCTAATACGGTATTATTAACTGGAACCGACCCAAGTGGTAATTCAACAAGCACCCCAGCAATTGTAACGGTAGTCGATAACACCGCTCCAACAGTTATTACCCAAAATATTACTTTAGAATTAGATGAAGATGGCTTTGGAAGTATTGCCCCAAATCAAATTGATAATGGCAGTACTGATAATTGTAGCTTAACACTTACCCTAGATATAATGGATTTTACCGTTGCCAATTTAGGTGCCAACACCGTAATATTAACCGGAACTGACCAAAGTGGCAATGTAACAACCGCACCTGCTATTGTTACCATAGTTGATGTTGACGCTCCAACTATCCTCACACAAGACGTAACTATTTATGTAGATGCCTCAGGTAATGCTAGCATTACCCCTCAACAAATTGACAATGGCTCTTCCGACCCTTCGGGCCCTGTTACCTTAAGTTTGGATAAATCTAATTTTAGCTGTACTGAAGTAGGTACGCCTCAAACCGTTACCCTAACTGCAACCGATTCAAGCGGTAACGCAGAAAGTGCAACCGCAACCGTAACGGTAATCGATAATATTGCCCCTACAATTAGTTGCCCTGCTGATATTAATGTATTTGCTACCAGTGCTGCTGGAGCCATTGTTACTTACGTTGCGCCTGTTGGTACCGATAATTGTTCGGCTAACACTGCTTTAACTGCCGGTTTGGCCAGTGGCTCTGTTTTTCCAATTGGCACTACTGTAGTTACCCATACCGTAACCGATGCTTCAGGTAACACCGCAAGCTGTTCATTTAATGTAACCGTTGTTGGCATTGCGCCTGTAATTGTTTGTCCTGCTGATATTACCGTTAACAATGATTTAGGTAGCTGTGGCGCAATTGTGTCTTTCGCCGCTACTGAAACTGTTGGAATCCCTAGCTCAGTGATTACTTATTCAATCGCTCCGGGAAGCTATTTTGCCGTTGGAACTACTGCTGTAACAGCAACCGCTACTAATGCTATTGGATCTTCTTCTTGTACCTTTAATGTTACCGTAAATGATACCGAAGCGCCAACGCTTATTACTCAAAATATATCAACTACCTTAACCAATGGCGTGGCAACCATAACTGCCAACCAAGTAAACAATGGTTCAACCGACAATTGTGGCATTGCTAGTATGAGCGTATCGCCTAGCACTTTTGTTTGTGGCGACCAAGGTACTCATATCGTTACCTTAACGGTAACCGATGTTCACGGCAATGTGTCAACAGGCACAGCTACCGTAACGGTTTTAGGCGATGTGCCAAGCATCAGTGTAAACGCCTTTACTGCCGTAGCTACCCAAGCAACAAATACCATTTTCTTAGGTTATGGACCTCAAAGTATGACTCTAAGCACCCAAACAATTGGAGGCTCAGGCTTTACTTACCAGTGGTCAAGTTCAACTGGCGAACTCGTAGCGAGTGTTGCCAATCCTACCGTAAGTCCTAAATTGAGCACAATTTATACGGTAACCGTAACCAATTCTAATGGATGTCAAGCGACTTCAACCATTTCGGTTTGTGTAATTGATGCCCGAGCCATCGATAAACACGGCAAATACGAAGGTAAAGTTTTGGTTTGTCACAAAGAATCATCAGGAAATGATGACCACGATACTGATCACAGCAGTAGAAATGGTAGTCATACTATTGAAATTAGTGTTAATGCCGTAGAAAAACACCTCAAAAATCACGGCGATACTTTAGGCGCTTGTGGGGCAACTTGTACCTCATCTTATGTAGATGTTGTTGTTGATAATGATGATGATGACGATGACGATGACCACGCCAATAATGATGATGACGATGACGATGACGATGACGAAAATAAAAACGGCAAAGATGATAAGTCTAAATCTAAAGCGTCTAAAATCAAAGCAATTATTTATCCTAACCCTGTAATAGATGAAGTTGGCGTTGGCTTAAGCGAAAAAGGTGAAGGCTCTATTGAAATCTATGATGGTAAAGGAAATAGAATCTATCAAAAACATTCTAAGGACCTTAAAACAGGTGTTAAATTTAGTATGAAAGGTAAGAAAACTGGTACTTATTATGCAAGAGTAACTTGCAAAGGTAAAGTTTACACCGCCACTATATTTAAAGAAAGATAATAACCGGGGGGTTATTCATCTAAAAAAAGCGGGTAAAAGTTCAAACTTTTACCCGTTTTTTGTTTTCAGATTAATTAACTTTACCACATTCAAATGGTATAAATATGGCTATAGCTAAGCGCAATTCTGTTTTAAAAAAACTTCCTAAATATCTACAAAGCTATGTAATTGCGCAACCTTATAACACTTATACCGCAAAAGATCAGGCTGTTTGGCGCTATGTTATGCGAAAGAGTATGGCCTATTTGAGTCAACATGCCCACCATTCATACCTTGACGGATTGGCAAAAACAGGAATCTCATCTGAAGAAATTCCGCATATGCAAGGCATGAATCGTATTTTAAAAGAAATTGGTTGGGCGGCGGTTTCGGTTGACGGATTTATTCCGCCAAGCGCCTTTATGGAATTTCAAGCTTATAATGTTTTGGTTATAGCCGCTGATATTAGAACGGCCGAACACATCGAATATACGCCTGCTCCTGACATTATTCACGAAGCTGCCGGCCATGCGCCCATTATCGCTAACCCAGAATATGCCGAATATTTACGACGCTTTGGCGAAATTGGCAGCAAAGCCATTTCATCGGCTAAAGATTACGAGTTATATGAAGCCATTCGGCATTTATCAATTATAAAAGAGGATCCAAATTCATCCGATAAGGCTATTGCCGAAGCTGAATGCCGCGTAGCTGAAATTTCAGATAATATGGGTCAGCCAAGCGAAATGTCGCAAATGCGCAATTTGCATTGGTGGACTGTTGAATATGGACTAATTGGGAGCCTAACGCATCCTAAAATATACGGTGCGGGTTTGTTGTCATCTATCGGCGAAAGCGCTTGGTGTATGAGTGCAAAAGTTAAAAAACTGCCTTACACCATTGCTGCGGCTCAAACGCCATTCGATATTACCAAACCGCAACCGCAACTGTTTGTAACACCCGATTTTGCTCATTTAAGTGTTGTTTTAGAAGAATTTGCCAATAAGCTTTCACTTAGAAAAGGGGGATTAAAAGGCGTTAAAAAATTGATAGAATCGGGCAATTTAGGAACCATCGTTTTAAGTACGGGCATTCAAATTTCTGGCATTTTTACCCGGGTTTTAGCGTTTGAAGAATCTCCAATATATTTTCAAACGAGCTCGCCAACGGCTTTAGCTTATCAAAATAAAGAGCTCATTAGTCACGGTAAATCCTATCATGCAGCGGGTTTTGGCTCGCCCATTGGAAAACTTAAAGGTAGAAACCTCGCTATTGAAAATATGTCGCCTAACGATTTAGAAGCTTATGGCATATATGAAGGTAAAAATACTTCGTTGACCTTTGAAGGTGGTGTTACGGTGTGTGGTGAAATTATTACGGGACGCCGCAATTTACAAGGAAAAATCATCCTAATCTCATTTAAAAATTGCACGGTTACTTTTGGTGAAGCCGTGTTATTTAAGCCTGAATGGGGTATTTATGATATGGCTGTTGGCGCAGAGGTTGTTTCGGCTTTTGCTGGCGTTGCCGATGCCGAAAATTACGGACTTCATTTTAATCCGCCCGATGAAAAAACACATAAAATTAATTACGCTAAGGCGGATAAAAAATTGCATCAACTTTACCAAACCGTTCGAGATTTTAGAATTTCGAAAGCATCTGATTTTGTGGTTTTAGAAGCCGTTTTTAAAGAACTTACAACTAATTACAAGTTAGAATGGCTGCTTTATTTAGAACTTTATGAGCTTTTAAAAACTACTAATTTGACTTTAAAACAAAAGGTTTTTGAGTGCTTAGAACTGCTAAAATCTCAAAAACCTTTTGGTAAGTTAGTGTCCGAAGGCCTATTAGCAATTGGCTAATCTATTTGG